>Ga0182024_10003574_pt1 | contig 36796 bp, 35 predicted proteins | sample P32metaG_FD_120480 | JGI IMG/M metagenome (GOLD analysis project Ga0182024, IMG submission 120480) | Permafrost microbial communities from Stordalen Mire, Sweden - P3-2 metaG (Illumina Assembly) | ecosystem: Environmental > Terrestrial > Soil > Wetlands > Permafrost | place: Sweden: Stordalen...
CGATCGGTCGAGGCCCTATGGAATGAGATCGGCGAACTGCTCAACACCCTCTCCTCAACCGAATGCGCAAACTACTTTGCCTCTTCAGGATATGTATGCACTTAAATTAGAAATGCTCTAGTGCCAACCTTACGTAGGTACTCATACAAAACTCGACGACATCCTCACGCCAGTTTCCAGGATGTCCAAACTTGCTCTGCTTCCAAACAGGTTCACATGGGTTGCACTGTCCAAATTCATTGGGCCAGCCCCCTGAAACATGCGGTAGGAATTCCTGTAGCCTAAGAAAGTCATTTGCTGGAACGCCGAACGCCGTTAGCTTTAGCGCGTCCTCTGCCTTGGCCTGTCCAACTTCAATATTTCCCGCACCAGGAGCGTCCTCCAGTGACAAAAACAGGGCTTTCCCAATTTCCTCGAGGGCGAGTTTGAAATCTTCTGAATCTCTAGCATTTTTCGCGGCGGCGAGATGTGTTCTAGCATCCACGTTGACGAGCAATTCAGACTCGTCTACGTCGTCGAGTGCGATGCCCATAGTTATCTGGCAGAGGCTGGAAAGCTTCTCAAATACATCCTGCACAACGCTCGCCCATTGATTTGTATTAGGAAGGTTGCCAACGTGTTTTAGACCATTCCTTGCATCATTTAGCTGCTTGAAATATCCCTCGTATTTGCTCGAGGCGGAATTTATTAAACCCAGGCACTCAGTCATCGGGGGAGCTTTCTTAGTTGCTGGCAGCTTCCCCTGATAATCAGCGATCGAAGCGAAAACAAGATCAGCAGCATCATGCGCATTCAAGACCTGCATGGCTACAAGATGGGGATGTGGTTGTCCCACGGATGCACCCCGGCCAACGGCCAGAATCGATTTTGCAAGTAGAAGCCGGTGAAGAACGTCTTTTTGTATGTTCATGGCATTTCGTCCCGCGTGCCCATGCTCGCAAGCAAGCGTGGGCGCACTGTTGTCCACTCACGGATGGTTTGCACCAGCTATTTCAACGCCTAGGCTTGCCTTATGGAATTGGATTTTAGCTCCGAACTGCAGGCGAAGCTAGCGCACATCGCGGCTGAAAATAAGAGCGGCGCGGAAGAATACGTCCGGCAGCTTGTCGAGCGCTACATTGACCACGACGCGTGGTTCCGCAAGAAAGTCAGGACGGGGCTACGTCAACTCGACCGGGAAGAGTTTGTTTCCCACGAAGAAATCAGCTCCCGCATTGATCAGATATTCCAGTCGTAAATGAAGATTCGTTGGTCGACGGCGGCGGCGTTCCCGCATGGCCTATTTGAATCGAAAAACCAGTCCCGTCAGGGACGAAAGAACGTAGCCCACCGCGGAAGCGGTGGGTAAGCATTTGCGCCGGAACCATGAGCCCCGTAGGGGCGACACAACCCTAGCCAAAAACGTGATCGAGGTCATATTCCACGCCATGCTTTCGAAGGAGCGCGCGAAATTCGTCCTCAAAACTCGTCTTCTTGTGGTGCGCCTCTTGGTTCTCGATTTATCGAACTACCTGATCGAGGTTCGACGCACTAACGCTGAACGCACCATATCCCTAATCCTGGCGGGCTCCAAGTAGAGCCCGTACCCGTCCTGCCATGAAAAATCTTTTCCCTGTTCGCCCATCCATTTCGAGGAATTCGCCTTCAGGAGTGCGACAGCCTTTGCCAGCGCAAGCTTTGGAGGCAGGTGAAACAAAATGTGGACATGGTTCTCCGTTCCGCCCACCGCCAAGGGAATCATTTCATGATTTTCGCAAATCCCTCCGAGGTACGCCCACAATCGGGGTTGCCATTCTTTCGCAATGAGATTTCGGCGATCCTTCGTGCTGAAGACTAAATGGACGTGATTCCGGGAGAAGATATGTGCCACTGTGCCGCCCCTTTGGGGCTGTATATTATCTTACTCTGCGTCCCACCGCTCCCGCGGTGGGCTATGTTCTTGCGTCCCTTACGGGACTGCGAGCCTGGTGCCACATCTTTCGCGCCGCGCGAAAGGTGGGGCTTTTGAATTTAGCATTTGGCCCGCTCCCTCTATACATCCACAACGCGAATAATCACGCGATTGCCAAATGCCGTGGCAGCACGAGTGTTCGCATCGAGTGACATGGAGGATTTTTTTAGGCGCCCGTAACGTGTGTTATCTTCATCCTATGGAGATCACCCTCAAAATCCCGGACGAGCTTGCGCGGAAGACCGCTTCCGAGGATTGGGACCCGGAGCGGGTCGCGCTTGAGGCGTTGGCCCTTGAGGGCTATCGTACGGAACGGTTGTCTGAGTCCTCGGTTCGCCAGATGCTGGGATTCGATTCCAGAACTAAAGTGCACGCTTTTCTTAAGGAGCATGGGGTTTACCTCCATTACGATGTAGCCGATCTGGAGCATGACCAGGCAGCAGCCGAAAAATTGCGCGGAAAACTCCAGGACGGAAAGGCTTCCGCCAAACCTCCTCTGGAATGATCGTTGTCGCCGACACTTCACACCCTTCGCTCGCTTCGCGAAGCTCAGGGCAAGCGAATTGCGCTATCTGCCCCCTGTTATCCACTTCGCTATACTGCCCGGCCCCGTACATTGCTCCACCTTCCGATTCACGCCATAATCCTCGGGCAAGGTTGACCTCTCAAGATATCCTGCAAGCGGGGGCAGCCTTCCAATCATAATCGGATGCCTGATCTTCTCACTCCTCGCGCAGAATCTTCGGCCGAAAAGAACGCGGCCCCTCCGGATCGCGATCTCCTTACGAAAAGAGAGCGCGGAGTCTGGCGAAGAGCGTTGCTATTGCTCGGCGTGCTGGCAGTGGCTTTTGCGATTGTCTCCTGGGATAGCGTGCGCTCAACGACGCCTCCCCTGACGGCGCTTCCGATCGGCCTGGTCATCCTGGTCGCTTTATTCGGGGCATACGCGTGGAACAAGACGAACGAAATCGCCGAATTGCGGGGATTGGTTCGCGGGATCGAGCATCGCGCGAATTCGGACCAGGACACGCAACAGCTCGACCAGCTCTTTTCGCTTATATCCAGATCCCAGCAGGGGTACCGGGACCTGATCGACACGTTCGACGATTACCTATTTTCGGTTTCGCTTGATGGCAAAATCCTCGCGGTAAACCGAAGCTTCGCCGACCTGGTTCATTGTTCCTTTGCCGACGTGGTTGGCCGTCCGATGGACGAATTCTTTGAGATCCTGGAATCGAGCGGCCGGCCGAATCTGAACCAATGGCTTCCGGTGTTCCTCGAAAAACGGCGCTGGACGGGCGTCATTCGCGTCCGCGCAACTCATACGGGTTTAACTTATTATTTCGACTGCGTCCTGCACGCAATCGTCCGCGATGAAGTGGTGCATGGGATCAGCGGCTTTGCACGCGACGTCACCCGGGAACGCGAAAACGAAACTCACTTTACGGAACTGTTTCAGACCCTGCGCGAAGGCGTATACCTGGCCTCGGAAGATGACCGCATTTCAGAAGTGAACCCCGCTCTGGCGCAAATGCTCGGTTTCGAAGGCAAGGAAGACTTGCTGCAACTCGACCTCGCCTCGCTCTACCGGAACTCCGCGGATCGGAAAGAGGAGCGAGCAAAACTGGCGTCGGTTGGATTCCTTCGCGCGAGCGAAGTCACACTCCGGCACCGGCGCGACGGGCACGAAGTCGTCGCGTTGCATACGACAGCGGCCATCCACGATCCTTCCGGCAAGTTTGTGCGGTATCAGGGAACGTTCCTGGACATCACCGAGCAGCGCGAGATGCAGCGCCGGCTGCACCGCGAAGAGGAGTTCGCCCGCCGCCTGATGGACAGCTTCCCCGACCTGGTGGTCGCGCTGGATGCCGATTCGCGATATACGTTTGCCAGCCCTCAGATTCTGGATGTTCTCGGGTACAGCCCTGAGGAATTGGTCGGGAAGCAACTCGGGAGTCGCACGGACCCGCAGGACCGCGCCGCGCTGCAGGAGTTGTTTAACGAATTGATCTCCGGGCGCGTCTCGAACGGCCAGATCGAATATCGCACGCAGCATAAGAATGGCGAATGGCGGCTGTTCCGCGCTTCCGCTCGCCCCCTGCATGATGAAACGGGCCGCGCGACGGGCATCATCGCTTCGGCGCGCGACATCACCGAACAGCAACGGCTCCAGCAGCAGCTTATTCAGACGGAGCGCCTCGCGGCCATGGGGCAGATGATTGCGGGAGTCGCGCACGAACTCAACAATCCTCTGACGGCCATCCTCGGTGTCACCGAACTTATGCGCGATCAGGCGCAGGAAGAAACTTCGCGCCGGCAACTGGACCTGGCGCACCGCCAGGCGCGCCGCGCCGCGCACATCGTGGAAAGCCTGCTTGTTTTCTCGCGCCCTTCGACGCCGCGCAACACGCTGCTGCACCTGAACGATCTCCTGCAGCGCACGCTCCAGCTTCACGAGCACTCGCTGCGGACCAATAACATCCACGTCGATTTTGTCGCTCGCCCCGATCTTCCCACCGTGCTCGGGGATTCCAATCAACTGACCCAGGTCTTCCTGAACCTGATCGTGAACGCCGAGCAGGCGGTCCGCGAAATTCGCGGCCAGGGCTCGCTCCGAATCCGGCTGGGGGTTGTCGGCGAGCGCGTGCTGATCACTTTTCAGGATGATGGCGTCGGCATTCCCCGTGATGCCCTGCCGCGGATCTTCGACCCGTTCTTCACCACCAAGCGCCCCGGGCGGGGCACAGGGCTCGGGCTCAGCATCTGCATGGCGATCATCCGCGAGCATAACGGTGACATCTCAGCGCAGCCTCTCCCTGACGGAGGATCCGTCTTCACGGTGTCGCTCCCGGTCTGCACGCAGCCGGTAGTGATCGCGGAAACACGCTCGGCTCCGGCGGTTACGCAGCCGAGGCCCGTGGCGAAAGAGGAATCGCCGCTTTCGGGAAAACGTATCCTGGTGATAGACGATGAGGAAAGCATTCGCGAGCTCGTGTCGGACAGTCTCCGGGCGCGGAACATCCTGGTGGATGTCGCTGCTTCCTCGGAGGAAGGCCTGGATTTGGCCGCCCGGCACTCCTATGACGTGATCCTGTGCGATTTGAATCTGGAAACTGTATCGGGCTCGCCAGTCTCCGGCTTCGACCTGCACGACCGCATCGTCGAAATGCTGAAGTCGCGCTCCATCACCCCACCCAGCTTCATTTTCATGACCGGCGACCTGGTGGACATCACAATCACCGAACACGCCGGTCATCAAGGAAACCGCCTCCTGCAAAAGCCGTTCCGCATTTCCGAGCTGATTTCCCTGCTTGGCGAATTGGTCGCCCCCGCCACAGAACTCCAGGCGAAAAAATAACTAGTCCTGTTGGAAGGCAATCATCCGGGCAGGAGATTTTGCCTGCTATTTCTTTGAATTCGTGCTTGGGGCGTCAATGCCGAAATCCCAAACGTAGGAATTGATGCCGTCGTCGGTCATTTCGACAAAAGCGTATTCGCCGGGTTCGAGGCGCTGGTTGACGGTGTAGCGGAAGACGCCGTGGGCTGGGGTCCAGGTTTGAAAATCGAGGTCCGTGGAATGGTGGGTTTTTTCGCCGCTGATATGAATATTGATGTTATCGAGCACACGATGGCCGTTCTTGATTTGCGCGCGAAGGAGACGGAAGTGGGGCTCACGGTCGTCGGCGGGGCGTATGAAGAATTCGGGCTGGTTGACAGTAATGCGAAGGGCAGCGTGCGCGTCGGCGATTTCCATGGTTGCCTTCTCTGGGATCAGAGGCACGCCGCTGAGGATTCTCTCCGTTTCGCGGCCCATCGACAGTTTGGTGGCCGCCAGGCTTTGCTTCATCTCATAGAGTTGCCGTGTTTCGAGTACGTAGAATCCCACCGCATCGGGAAGGAAGAGTCCCGGCTTGATTTCGAGGCTGCGGTCGACGTCGATGTCCTGCGTCCGCATGGCCACTTCTGACGAGTGAATTTTTGCTTTCAGCTTGGCATCCTCGGCAGCCTGGTCAGCCTCGGCTTTGTGCGTGGCGTCCCAGTTCACCAGGCTTGCGGGGATCTCTTCCCATTGCGAGCGCTCGACGCTCCAGTAGCGGACGCGGTCGCCCTCGACGGTATATTCGCGGGCGATCTGGAACGTTCCGTCGTTCAGGATCAGTTTCTTGCCCTTTGGAAGGGCGACAGGAACTACGGGTTGTGCCGGGCTTGTTTTGGACGTGGCATCGGGCGAGGTTTGGCCGGCTTCACCCTGCGCATGCAGTGCCGTTCGAAATACGGCCGCCCCGATGAGGACCAGCGCGAAGCCTGCCACGATCTTTGTCTTGGACTTCAGCAGGTGCATATGCCTCACGTCCCTCACTCTGAACCCAGCACCCCGGACCACTCGATGTAGATCTACGATGCGCTTTGAGGGTCCGGATTTTGCCTCGTGTCCGTAAGAATATATGCTGGTTCAGCCTGGAATGGAAACGGGGCGCTCTCCGTTAGTGAGTATTCCGCCCCTCGGGCTGGGATTTTCAAGGCATCTATAGGCCTGAAGTTGCACCGTTTGCTGTTGGGCCGCCTAAAAGCTGGCGCACTGGCCCTGCTTCTGCGCAGCCGTATTCCCGCTTCCCGTAATCGTCGTGTTACCTCCACATTGCAGGTCATTCGTGACGGCATTGTTGGAAACTTGCGTTGCGCCGGTATTGTTTTGGTCCTGCAAGTTGCCCTTCACCGTGTTGCCGATGATCGTCGTGGCCGCCGTATTGTTTTGGACTTGGAGGTCGCTGCCGAATGTGTTGCCAGCGCACGAGGCTGGAGTTGCCGAGCCGATCTGGACAGCGGTTCCATTGTTTTGGAACACCACGTTGCCCTGCACGGTTGCGCCGCAAATCAGGCTTTGGGTCGATGAAGCCGGAAGGTTGCTGGCCGTGAAATTTCCCTTGATCGTGGTAGACGGACCGATCGAGAAAGTGCCGCCTGCGATCTGGACGTTTCCGGTCACTGTGGCGCCGGAAAGACTCAGCATGCCGCCGGCTGAGGTTACATTTCCAGTGATGCCCCACCGATGAAGCTGCACGTCTGGCCGTTCGATACTGTGAGGTTGCCCGCAAAAGTGCCGTTGAACGTGCCGTTGCAGCTCATGCTCGAACTGGGAGCACTCACGACGACCGCGACGTCCAGTGAATCCGAATCCGCGTCGTAGTTTTCATCCGCCACCCACATGGCATCTAGCCCGCACACGGAAGTCGTACCGGGGAGCGTACTGACGGTCGCCGTGGTCAGCATGCCGGCCATGCCGCCGCCGTTGCTCGTCGAAAACACGTTGCTGACCGAGCACACGCCAGGCGTTCCGGTGATGGTCGCCACGACGCTGGCGTTGGTCGTGGCCGTCACCGTGAAGGAGGAATTGGGAAATGTGCTGGCCACTGAGGCAAAGAATTTCACATTGGGTTCCGCCGGTTCCGCAGTCACGGAAAGCGGCGGGGCATGGGGGTTTGGGGCGTTGAAATTTGCATCCTGGGGCCATGTGGCTGTCAGTGAACAGATACCGGTGCCGCTCTCCATCGTAACGGTTGCCGTGCTTTGCATCCCCATCCCGTCGGAACCCGGAGTGTTCGACTCGATGCCGACCGTGCAGACATTGGTGTTATTGGAGGTGATCGTCGCTCCCCTATCACCGTTGGTGGTGGCAAGCACCGTGAACGAACTCTTATAAGCGGCGCTCTCCTGGCCGCCCTGGACGCTAAACCCTACATCATCCTGAGCGGCCCTCATCGCAAGGACGAACTCTGTGACGGATCCCGCGGTGAACTTGCTGTCGGCAGGCCAGTTGGCCATCAAGGTGCACGTGGTGGTGCCGCTTGTCATAGTGACCAGAAAGCTCGTCGTCGTTCCGCTGCTGGTGCTAGGCCCATTCATCACGTTGCTGACCGAGCATCCCCCCGATCCGGTAACGGTCGCGTAGGTGCTGGCGTCGGTGACGGCCATGGCAGGAAACGGCTCGGACTCGTACTCGGCGCTTATAGGGAGGTCAGGAATGCTGGTGTCGCGTGGTTCCAACACGGGCAAGTTCACTCCCACCGTAAACGCGTACGCGCTGATTCCGCTGATGCCTGGCGCGTCTGCCTCGGGTTGGCCGATCTCGGAACCAGGAGCTTCCTGCCCATCGGTGGCGTAGGCGTAAAGGATGTGGAGTCCCGGCGCGAGGTACGCGAGATACGAGGGGTTCGTCGGATTCGAGGTGAAAGCGCCTCCGCCGCTGCTGTTGGCCGCCGACCACGGGCCATCCAGCGTGTCGAGCTGATAGTACAGGCCATCGGGCGGTGTCGGCGTTGCCGCGGTAAACGTGAAGTATGTGGGGGTGCTGCTGTCTGCTAAGTTGCTCGGGAGCGGAGCGATATCCACCTGATTTGGAAACTGAATATTCACCGATGCGTCAAGAATCTTCGTCACGTCGTTGCCGGCGAAGTTGGCCACGTAAATCTCGCCCTCGATGGGATCCGCCGCCAGGGCTGTCGGCTGCGCGCCGGTGGGAACGGTAGCGATGACTGTGTCGTACACGCCGTCAATGATCGACACAGTGTTGTCGGCGCTGTTGGCCACGTACGCTGTCCCCGTCGCGTTGTTTACCGTGACGGCGTCGGGAGAATTTCCCACCGAAATCGTGGTGATACCGCAATATATAGGAAAGCACGTCTCGTCGATCACCGACACGGTATTGCTTCCCTGGTTGACGACGTAGACCTTTTTGTTGGCCAGATTCGTCGCCAGCGCCACTGGACTTGATCCCACCGCGTAGCCGCCGGTGATGGCCGTGTAGGGGGCCTGGATCAGCGATATCGTGTTGCTGCCTTTGTTGGCCACATAGACATAGTGGGTGTATTCGCTCGCCACCACGGCACTCGGCGTAATCGCCGTCGAGTCGAAAAGCGTCCTGATCACCGTATTGCTGGCTTCCTTGATGATCGACACGCCGCCGCCCGCGTTTGCCATGTAGACTTGGCTTTCCAAGGAATCCAACGCCAGGGCGATGGGCTGGGTCCCTACCGAGATCGTCGTAATCTGGTTATTGTTGTCCACATCCACGGCCGTCACGGAATTGCTGCGGCTGTTGGCCACGTACACCATGTCTGTCGCGGGGTCCACAGCCACGGCTACGGGATTGAGCCCCGGATTGAGCCCCATGTCGATAGCCGTCGCTTCGCTGTCGTCGGTTCCGTCAAACGCCATTAGTCCGCTGCCCGCGCCGGTCGTGGGATCGCCCGCGTCCGCGACGTACACGAAGTTGTTTTCCGGGTTGGCCGCCACGGCTACCGGATCGCTCAGCGTGCCCCCGTCGGTCACATCAATGGTTCTGACGTAGCCTAATCCGTTAACCACCGTCACGTTGTCGCTTTCCCGATTAACCACATAGCCTTGCTTGGCCTGCGGGTCCACGGCTACGGCCACCGGCCCTTGGACCACGGTTTCATCCGTAAACGTGTCCGGAACAATAGCCGGGTCTGCCCGCCCGTCAACTACCGCCAGGCCCTCGTCCAGCGACACGTAGAGTTTTCCGGTAACCGGATTCAGCGCCATATAAGAAGATGAGCTGAAGGGAATTACCCTGCCGCCCGAGAGCGTCAGGGTCGGCATCGGAATGCTGGTTACGGTGTTGCCGTTGCTCGCGTCCACGACGGTCAAGTAGAAACTACCCTCTCCGTTCAAGTAAATCTTGTCACTGACCGTGTCCACCACTAGATTTTCGGCGCTGGCCGGGTAAGTGGCGCTGGGCTGCGGCACGGGAACGTTAAATGGCGGGGTGACGCCGGTTCCGTCGATCACCTACAGTGTGTATCCGTCGGCGACGTAGATCGTGTTGTTCACCGTGTTCACGGCCAACCCCCGCGGCTGAGGGTAAACCGTAGAGCCATTGATGACGGCCGTGTGCGTATCGTAAATGTAGGTTTCGGCGCCAGCGGGGGTACGTGTGCTGATTTGCGTCCCGTCGACGATATACAGGGACCTATTGGAGTCCGTCACATAAATCTTGTTGGTGACCGGATTCACCGCGATGGCATAGGGATTTGAGTACCCTCCCGGAGCCAGTTCGACGGTTGTAAACCCGCTGGCCGGGGTCGTGTGGGTGGCGCCCTTGATCACCTCGAGGTATTGCACTTTGAGCGCCGGGTTTCCAACGTCAGAGGGCGTGTCCGCCACCTCGAACACCATATTGGTCACCGGGTTCACCGCGATTCCCACCGGATCTTGCCCCGTGGGGATTGTGCCAACCGCGGTATTGGTTGCGCCGTCGATCACCGTCACGCTACCCTCGCCGACCTGCGCGTTGCCGTTGTTGAGCACGTACACCATATTGGTCACCGGGTTCACCGCAGTAGCGGTGGGATCGCTCCCCACGGTGATCGTCGTAGTGTTCATGAAAGTGCCGTCAGCGCCGACCGTAGTCTTGTACGCAGAGACGGTATTGTTATCGTTGGCGATGTAGACCGTATCAGTCACCGGGTTCACGGCTATGGCGAAGGTAAAATCGACTGGGGTTGGAATTGTCGTTATGGCGCCAAAGACGACGTTGGTCGTGAACCCGCTCATCGCCTCCACCTTGTTGTTGTCGAGCGACATGTAGATTTGGTTGGTAGCTGGATTCACGGCCAGGACGCCGGTCCCAACGTTTGGGAACATGGTCCCCGTGAACTCGATCGGAGGAAGCATGGTTTGCGCTCGCGCGGACGTGCCAGCTAGCTACAGGCACACTACAGCCGGAACCAACCGTAGCCAGCGCTCGAGCGACCGGCGCGGGATGACTCCAATGGCTGCCAGGGGAGCGCTCACATTCCGCTGTGATTGCAGAGGGAGATGGAAAGGATTGAATGAGGACGAACTACGAATAGACATGGCCGATAAACCCCTGTTCCACCCGATTAGACCGGTCCGCGCGAGCGAGATTTATAACACAAAACGCATTAACGGCACACAACGATTTCTAGTACCGTTTGCAATTTTTGAGTACTGGAAGTAGTAGCACTACCTTGTATTCCGCTTGCGTGATGGTAAAGACGGGCCGTTCTTGAACCAACCCGAGCACACGATCTCAGCGTGGATGGCGACCTGAAATACGCGAGCACTCTAGACGGAGGAACCACTCAAGCGGATTAAGTCAACGAGTATTGCGCAGCCTCGCAGCCAGACGGTTTGGAAGAAATGGTCGTGTAACTGGGCGTCAGTGTTCGCAGCGGGGAAAAAGAGTGGTGAGTACGCTCAGATCGGAAGAGGTGAACAGCCAGCGGTCGGCCTGCTCTCCGGCAGCTTCGGCGGCACGGACGATCGAGCCAAGATGTTTGCTGCGCGCAAGGCCGTGAAGATGATTCAGGCAGATTCCCGTGAGACGGGAGATTTCTTCATCCGTGAAAAGCTTCTGGCTGGATTTGACGGTGACCATTTTTAACCACCATCCCTAAGCGTTCGAGTACCTTCCGCGACACTAAGACACACAATTCCAGAGCAATCGTGATTCCGTTCTTTACTCACGAGTTTTCCGGCACTCTAAAATTTGCAAATAAATCGAAGTAAAGGGGTTAGAGGAAATTTGTGAAGTTAGACGCCGGGCCGTAAGTTCCAAAACGATTTCCTAGTTTGAAAAAATATGCCATTTCTTGTACAGCTCTACGAAATTTTGTGCACTTTGATGATTTCCTTCATTTGCTTGGTGTGCCGGGTGTCGTGCGCTGCAAGCGTGCGGAACCAATCGTAGTAGTGGACGCTTCCCAGGAACGGATGCTGAACGCGGTATTTTCGCAAGTTGGATTCCCTGCCTGCTTCCAGCACAGAGAGCGTTCGCTGTCTCAGCGCAGCGAGCCGCGTCAGCATCAATTCGCGATCATCCAGCAAAAGGGTATCGAGCGGAATCGGAGTTTCGACGCGCACAGCGCGCCAGGCCACCAGCGCCACCGGGATATGAAATCTTTTTGAGAGCGGCACGGAGACGGGAGGCTTGCGAGTGATTTTCGCCGCCGCTCCGGTCATCAATGTTTCCACCATGGTCACATGCGCCACGACTTCCGCCGCCGACCATGCGCCGGGGCGTGGCGGCGTTCTCCAGTCCTGATCGGGAACTTTGCGTGCGGTGTCGATGAATTTTTCACGGGTACGGCGAAGGTTTTCGAGCAAGGGCCTGAGGTTCATCTTCATTCAACAAGTTAGAGGTTCGCGCCCCCGGCCTTTTCGAAGATGTGGGCGATGTTCATGACGCGGTCCTCGCGAAACGCAGGACCGTAAATTTGCAGGCCGACCGGCAAACCTTCGGAAGTCTTACCACACGGGACGGAGATGCCCGGAACACCGGCGAGTGATCCAGTAACCGTATAAATATCAGCAAGATACATCTGCAGAGGGTTGGAAGTGCGCTCTCCAAGACGGAAAGGCGGCACGGGAGAAGTCGGCGTCACAATCGCGTCCACCTGTTCGAAGGCTTCCCGAAAATCTTTCGCGATCAGCGAACGGACCTTCTGCCCTTTCAGGTAATACGCGTCATAATAGCCTGCGGAGAGAACGTACGTTCCCAGGATGATGCGCTGTTTCACCTCCGGACCGAAGCCGCGGCCGCGAGTTTTTTGATACATCTCGATGAGCGTCGCCCCCTCTACGCGCGGCCCAAATCGAACGCCGTCGTAGCGGGCCAGATTCGAGCTGGCCTCGGCGGTGGCGATGATGTAATACGCCGCGATCGCGTAGTCCGTGTTGGGCATGCGAATGGACACGCGCTCGCAGCCATGCTTTTGGAGCAGACGAATTCCCGCTTCCACCTTTTGCCGGACTTGCGGGTCGATGCCCTCCGCAAAATAATCGTCAGGAATGCCGATGCGCAAACCCTCCAGCCGGTGGTTGATGCCCGCGCCATAATCGGGAACGTGCGCGGCTGCGGAAGTTGCATCGCTCGGGTCGCGCCCGGCGATTACGGACATCACGGTGGCGACATCGCGAACGGTATGCGCGAACGGGCCGATGCGGTCGAGCGAAGAGGCATACGCAATCAGACCGTACCGCGAGACGCGGCCGTAACTGGGGTTGAGCGCAGGCACTCCACAGAACGAACCCGGCTGACGGATCGAGCCCCCCGTGTCGGTGCCGAGCGCAATGGTGGCGAGGTCCGCAGCGATTGCCGCGGCCGAACCTCCACTGGACCCTCCGGGAACGCGGTCGGTAGCCACTGGGTTGCGTACAGGGCCGTACGCGGAATTCTCATTCGAACTCCCCATGGCGAACTCGTCGCAATTCGTTTTGCCGAGGATAATCGCTCCGGCACGTTCGAGGCGAGTTACCGCAGTAGCATCGTAGGGGGGCTTGTAGCCCTCCAGGATGCGCGAACCGCAAGTCGTTGGGATGCCATGCGTGCTGATGACGTCCTTCACGGCCAGCGGAACACCGGCAAGGGTTGGGAGCGCATCTCCGGCCGCGATAGAGGCGTCAATCTTGTCGGCCTGGGCATAGGCGCGCTCGGGAGAAAGCGCGAGGTATATATTCAGCTCGGAATTGCGCCGTTTGATACGGGCATAGAACTCGTCCACCAGCTCACGGGCTGAGATTTTTCTGGCGTCGAGAGCCGACCGGACCTCGGGGATGGTCCATTTTGCAGGAGCGCTCACTTTTCGATCACCCGGGGGACGCGGAAGTAGGGTGCCTCGGGATTAGGCGCTCCGCCGAGCACTTCGATGATTACGTCGCAGCGGGCAACGACGTCTTCGCGCAGGGCTGAATCATCCGCAGGACCCGCGACCACCTGAGCCATGGGCTCGACGAGCGATGTGTCGATCTCATTTAGTTTGTCAATGTACGTGAGAATGTCGTCCAGCTGGCCCCGATAGGTCTCAACCTCGCCGTCGGTCAGCTCCAGATTCGCGAGCGCCGCCACTTTCAACACGTCTTCGCTGCTGATTTTCATGGGCCTATCCAGAGTCAGGATTTGAATTGGAGATTTTAACACAGGCGCGCTGCCCCTCCGAGTCCGATGGGTGTACACTCGCGGCAGCCTTCAAGCAGTCGGTCCCCGGAAAGCACTCGGCGTGAGTACGCACATGAAGATCGTTTGGAATATCGCTTTTTTCCTGCTTCTTCTAATAATTCTGTTGCCGCCTGTGGCGCGGCTCCAGACCAGCTCCCTGAGAAATGACCCGATCTATCAGGCCGCTAGGAAAGCTCAGCAGGAGGGGCGAATCGCGGACGCCGAGAAGATTCTGAACGATCGAATTCACGCCATTGAGCAGACGGACCCGGACAGCCCAGACCTTGTGCCGTACCTGAATATGCTCGCTGGCTTTTATTCCATGAAGCAACAGTTCCCCGACGCGTTAGCGATCTTTGAACGCGTTCTCGCGATCGACCAAGCCGCCTATGGACCCAGTGACTATCGCAGTTTGCGCGATCTGATTAATGTTGCGAGCTTTCTTGGTCCCGACAAGAAGGATCAAGAAGAGCAGCTTCTCAAGCAAGCTCTCGACCTGGCACGCCAGAATCCAAAAACTCCTCCCGGAACGGCCGCTGAAATTCTTGTCCATTTAGCAATGTTCTATGTGGCCGAGCAGCGCTGGTACGACGCCCAACCCCTGGCCGAGCAAGGTCTGAAGATCTGTAATTCCGTTGCGCTCCCGCCGGGAATGGGCGGGCCCTGTGAACCTCTTCAACGAACGCTTACCGACATTTACAACCATGAAGGAAGAACTGTCGAGGGCGAGAAGGTGGCCGCGAGTGGCATGGAGACGGACCTTCCTCCAGAACTGGATGCCTTGGAAAAGTCAGCAAAAAAGGCCGAGAAAGATGGCCTCCTTCCAGACGCTGAATTTAAATACCGGCAAGCCCTGGCCTACATTGAAGCGCATCCCGAGTGGGACGGCGGAAGAATGCCTGTACACCTGACAGGTTTTCTTTCAGACGAGTACAACAGCCTTGGCCACGTACTTGAACTGGAAGGCAGGAACGATCTTGCTGAGGAGTCCTACAAGAAAGCAATAGTGGTGAGGGAAGCGGCAGCCGCCGAGATTCACGTTCCTCTTCCTTCTTTCGACCTTTCAAAGCTGACGAGTCTCCTTCAAAAAGAAGACCGCAGTAGCGAAATGGAACCTTACTTCGAACATGCGCTCGAACTCCAAGAAAAGGAAATGGGAGATTCGAGCATAAACGTGGCCAGGACTCTCGTGGAGTTTGGAAACCTATACAAGAGCGAAAGCAAATACGTACAGGCCGAACCTCTTTTTGAGCGGGCCATGAAAATTTATGAGGCGAATCTTGGACTCTTCGACAGACAGGAGGTCCATGCACTGCAACCTTACGTGGACCTTCTTCATAAATTACATGAAGATGCGAAAGCCAATGCAATCCAGCAGTGGATCAATTTGATTCAGAAACCATAGAATTCATGTGTCGCCACTTCCACCTTCCCAATCACTTTGCCCTTCTCTAGCAGGACAGGTTTCAACCGGTCTCATTTGATTTTTGCAAATACAATAAGCAGACCGGCTGATTAATTCTCGGAAGTTTGGACTAAGCTTTGGAATGGGCTTCTTTTCATCAATACCCGTTATGGGAAGTTGGTCAACGCATGATGCTGGATTTCAGCCGTCAAAACTGCTCGCCGTCGCGCGCCCTGTGTCGACGTTCGATTTAACTTCCACGGCGAGAACTCGAATGATAACTGGTTCGTGTCGTTCGCGGAACAGTTCATGGCTCACTACGACTCGGGTGGTAAGCTAGATTTGCAGAGATGTCAGATAATTCTCAAAATCGGGACCATTCGCACAGGGGATCTGAGCGTCGCACAAGTTCGCGTTATCGATTGTCACAGGCCCCTGAAGTTGAGATTTTTCACGCCGAAAGCGGTACTCCTTTCAATGCCCGCCTCAGGGATTTGAGTCGGGGAGGCTGCTACATAGAAACCGACTGCAGTCTGCCTTTGGAGACGGAGATAACGATTACACTGAAAAAAAGCGGGGATGAGGTAAAGGCGCAAGCGCGAATTGTGAGGGCTTTCCCTAGCCAGGGGTTGGCCCTGGCGTTTACATCGATGGAAGGAAACGGATTTCGAATCCTGGATTCCTGGCTGTCAACGTTTGTCGCAATAACATGGGTATCCGCAAATCGCAGAAGATCCCAACGACTGGCGATGCAGATTAAAGTCAGAGTCTCCGGATATAACACCGAGGGAACGCGTTTTGTCGAAGATACCAATACGGTTGAGATCAGCGCTTATGGAGGGTCGCTGATCCTTCACACACCGATGAAGAGGGGACAACGGCTCGTCCTCACCAACTTACAGAGCAAAGTGACTGTGGAATGCCTGGTTGTATATCATGAAGCAAAGGATACAGCATGGCTGCTTGGCCTCGCGTTCATCGCAGCGAATCAATCGTTTTGGCCAGTCGCCTTTCCGCCCGCCGACTGGTCTCATCGCGAATTGGAGACAAAGGGGAGCGGCTGGTAAATTGAATGGAAATTGTTGATATTAAGAAATCGTTTCAGCGTCATCTCCCACTTGAATTTTAATCCCCGCATCCTGAGAAGTCCATTCGTGTATATGGCAGGTCGATTCGACAAATTTGTGTAGCCGCCAAGCCCCATTTTCACAATTTGTGCCGCTACTTGACCTTGGAATCGCCCTCCCCCATCAGCAACAAACTGCGCTGCGCAAATGGGACGTAGACCAGCACGGCGGTCGCTGCCAGCGCCAGGCCGACGCCGATCAGCTCCACGATCAGGAAGGGCGAGAGCGCCCAAAGTTCGTCGAGTGGGAACACGAACGGGAACAGGCGAAGGAATCTGCGAGTCAATCCGCGATATCCGAAGATCGCTCCGGCAAGCAGATAAAGCCGGACGGGTATGCCGACCAACGCCGTCACGAGTAAAACGGGGAAAAGCCACTTCGAGTATTCCGGCATCAGTTCGACGACCCTTTGCGTTTCGTGCAGCGAAACCAGGGATGCAATGTAGAACGAGAAGTACATTGCCTGGATCAGCAAAAAAAGGAGCCTCACCAGACGCCGCGGGGCAGCGGGAAGATCCTGCGGATCGCTTAAAAGTCCCGCGCTGTTTTGCATTTCAGGATCGCGCGCCGGCTCAGCGGCCGTTTTCGGGCCCTCGGCCTGCACCACTGGGACTCGAGTGCCCTCCCCTGCTTCGATTGTGCCAATGAACCGATAGCCTCGCCGGGGAATCGTTTGTATGAACCGGGGATTCTCGGCGGAGTCGCTGAGGGCCTCGCGAACTTTGTTCACTGCGGTGTTCAGGCTGTGGTCGTAATCAACGAAAGTATCCGCAGGCCAAAGCCGCTGGCGCAATTCTTCCCGGCTCACCAGTTCACCCGGCCGATTGAGAAGCTCGAGCAGAATCTCCAGCGGCTGGCCCTGCAGGCGCGGGCGAGACTTCCCTTCCTTACGCAATTCTCCCGTGCTGCCATCGAGCTCATACAAGGCAAAACGGAAGACGCGATTGTGGTTTGGGTTTGCTGTCAAAGCTGAATTCCCCATCCCCGGTCTGCTTCCCATTCTAGATGATCTGCGCCCATAACCTTCCGCCTTTCTTGCGGTTGCGGATTGATCGAGGTTCGATGAGAACTGAGGCGGTGTGCATTGCAAACTTACGTTGATCAAGTTTAATTTGGCCGCGTTCCGGGAGGCGGCCATTCGAAACAAGACGATCGTTGCCCTTCGAGCCGCGTCGCTTGCAAGCCTGCTGGTCCTCTCCGGACCGGCGAAAGCGGCGGCACTGAAATCAGAAGCTGCGCGGGGATTTGACCGGTACGTCCGCCTCACCGAGGAGCGCGTGCGAACGGAATTGCAGCCGGGTGCGGCATTTCTGTGGGTGGATGGTTTGCCGGAAGCGCGCCGGCTCCATGCGCACTCGGAGCTTCAGCACGGCACTGTCGTGATGGAGAGGCTAGAAACTCGCGACGCCGCCGGCCCGACACAAACTCCCGGCGCGATGATTCACCACTGGATCGGAACGGTCTTTATTCCGGGAGCCTCGCTGCAACAAGTCCTGACGCTGCTTCAGGATTATGACTACCACTCCATTTATTACAGTCCAGAAGTGACGAAATCGAAGACGCTGGAACGCACCGGCGACGATTTCACAATTCAGTACCGCCTGACACAAACAAAAATCGTTACGGTCGTCCTCGATACGGACTTTGAAGTCCACTACGAGCGCCTGGGCGCAGTCCACGCCCAAAGCCGTTCCTACAGCACGCGGATCGTCGAAATCGAGCATCCCGGCGCATCAAACGAGCGCGCTCTGCCTGCAGGAAACGACGACGGCTTTCTTTGGCGGCTCAATTCCTACTGGAGATTTTCCGAGCCGGACCACGGCGTGTACGTCCAGTGCGAAGCGATATCGCTGACGCGGAATATTCCCACGGGACTCAACTGGCTGATCGGGCCATTCATCGAAAGCATTCCCAGAGAATCACTAGAATTCACGTTGCGGTCCACGCGCGCCGCGGTCCTGGGCGGAGGTTTGCATGGCTCGCGATAAAGCACGGGCGCCAATTCTTGAGTGCACAGCCTACAAATAGAGTGACTTTTTGCGAAACATCTAATTCAGGAGGCTAAAAATGATTGGAAGAGAGACTCAAGCCGAAATGAATCCGCACAACGTGCCTGCGATTCTCATGGACGAAACGCGGAAGCCCTTTACGTTTAAGGATGCCGTTCGCGTGCAGGAGAGCTTTACGGCGCGCGCGGAGCGCAAGGCGCTCGCGTGGCTCGCGGCGCGCTTGCCTGCGTGGGTCAATTCCGATCACCTGACGCTGCTCGGGTTCGTGGCCATGATCCTCGCGGGTGCGAGCTACGCGCTCGCGCGCTCGAACCGCACCGGGCTGGTCCTGGCTACAATTTTTCTGGCGCTCAACTGGTTCGGCGACAGCCTCGATGGAACGCTGGCGCGACTCAGGAAACAGCAGCGGCCGCGCTACGGTTTCTACGTGGACCACATGGTGGATACATTCGGCGGATTTTTTTTGATGGGAGGGCTGGCCATTTCGGGCATCGTTGACTGGCGCATCGCGCTCGGGATGTTTATCGCTTTCCTGATGCTTTCCGTTCAGGTCTACCTGGCTGCGTACACGCTGGGAACGTTTCAGCTCTCGTTCGCGAAATTCGGGCCGACAGAAATTCGTATTCTGCTGGCGCTGGGGAACGTGGCGCTGTGGTTGCGTCCCGACATTCCCGTCTTCGGTTCGGCGCTTCGCGTCTTTGATGTGGGCGGGATTGTAGCCATCGCGGGAATGGTTCTGATGCTCGTCATTTCAACGATTCGCAATACGATGAGACTCTATCGCACGGAAACGGTGCGATAGCGCCACAAAGCGCCTCGCCGTCACGCCGGAAAAATTGCGGGTATTGTGAAAAACAAATAGGCTCGGGTTTAACCGCGCAAAACGCCTGGGGGAATATTATTTTGCCGGGCGAGGTCGCTGAGTTCGTCCAGCTGGCTTTGAACTTCTTCCACCTGCGCCTGAAGAATGGCGAGAGCCGCGTCAGGTGTCACGCCCACGGTTGGCTCGTCCATCGCCACACCCGGTTGGGTGACGCCATTGGCCGCTTGCGCGAGGGCCACCTGTTCCTGCTGAAGGGCGGCTTCGCGCGCATCGAGCTCGGCCTGAAGATCGGCGGCTTTCTCGGCGTACCATTCGGGATCTTCGAGGCGCGAGCTGTAAACCGGAAATGCAGGTTCTGAGGGAGTGACGGCGGCCTGCGCCGGCGTCGCGGTCACTTCCGGCCCGACGATGGAAATCAGCCCGCGGGAGCGCAACTGATCCATATCTTCGTTCGTCCAGACTTTTTTGGATTGATTCTGATTTCCCTGCGCGGGGCGTGGCTTCTCTGCCGCGCGCGCCGGAATCGCGATCGCCAGAGCAACTACCGCCGCGAGCGTGAAAGGATAGATCCGCATCATTCCTCCTCGGCGGGGACAACTGTAGTGTACACCCGGAATACGTGCAGAAGAAGTTTCTGAAATATTTGGTAGTGGTCCAGATTCTGATAACGGACTTATCGGGACTTGGCTGCGAACTCTTACTATCACCTCAGGCTTTTGGTCGATAGGAAATAGCGTTTCAACCTTCATGCTGCGGGTCAGCGTGCGATGGCTCGCGGACGACCCGTCCGCCGATCAAGCAGGCAGTCACCAAAATGGCAGGTACGAGTTCCAATAGGATTGACGTCGCATCTGTTGAGGGTGGCTGGGGTGAGAGGAACTGGTCAAAATCATTTATGACACTGGGAACCCACCGCGAAGCTAGGATGAAGTTGTCAGCCCACTCTTGCGCCCAGGACTTCGCGCACTTTCCGCGCGAGTTCATCCGCACTGAACGGCTTCTCGATGAAGGCCGTACCGGGACAGAGAACCCCGTCATCCAGTATCGCGTCTTCAGTGTAGGCCGACATGTACAGCAATCGTACTGCGGAGTGCAGCTTCACTAATCGCTCACCAAGCTCCGGTCCCTTCATTCCGGCCATGCTTACGTCGGTGAGCACAAGGTCGATGGTCTCCTTGTGGCGCTCCATGAAATGGATTGCGTCCGCGGCGCTCCCCACATCAACAACCTTATAGCCTTTTATCATAAGAATTTCACGCGTCATGCGCCGCACGGCATCGTCGTCTTCCACAACTAGAACGGTCTCGACGCCCCCGAGCGATCGAGGCAAGACTCGTGGCATCTCAAACTCCTCTACAGCCCCCTCAACGTGCGGTAGGTAGATTTGGACAGTTGTGCCCTCTCCAAGCTTGCTCGAAACTGTGACGCACCCTCCGCTCTGGCGTACCGTTCCGTACACACTGGCCAAGCCCAGTCCCGTGCCCCTATTTCTATCCTTTGTGGTGAAAAAGGGTTCGAAGATGTGTGACTGAGTCACTTCGTCCATGCCGCATCCGGTATCATGCACCGTCAGGATCACGTGCGGGCCGAATCGGACCTCAGGATGACCAACGCCCCACGTTTCACCGAGACTGGTATTCTCTGTTCGTATTGTCAACACACCACCGTCCGGCATGGCGTCTCGAGCGTTGAATACGAGATTCATTATGATTTGTTCTATCTGTGAGGAGTCGGCCTTTACCGTTCCCAACTCAGAATCGAGATCCAACACCAACTTGATGTCTACACCCAACACGGGCGGAAGCAATGCCGCCATCTGAGTGATTACGTTGTTGAGATTCAACCGCCGTGGGTAGAGCACCTGCTTGCGGCCAAAGGCCAAAAGCTGTCGAGTGAGGGAGGAGGCTCGGTCACTAGTCCGCACGATCTCGTTGAGCTCTCGACGAAGTGGATTCTCGGGGTCCAAACCGTTCAACGAAACCTCGGCTTGGCCGCGGATGACCATAAGCATGTTGTTGAAGTCGTGGGCCACACCACCTGCTAGCCGCGTAATAGCCTCCATTTTCTGCGCGTCGCGCAATCCTTCCTCGGCATGTTCGCGCACGGCAATCTCTCTTTTCAGTTCGTCGTGGGCAGCCGCCACTTCCCGCGCTCGACGCCGCGCCGTTTCTGCCGCGTAAGCTGTTATCGCAATCCAGGCGGCCATCACGAGGCCGCCAACAAGAGTTACTTGCGGCAGCGCAGATCGTGGATAAGCCGATTTTTCAGGAGCCAACCAGACCTGGGCGCGCCACGCTAACTGCTGAAACTCAATACCTTCTTCCTGAGCCGGTGCGTCCTTTCCTGGTTGGGTCGCTCCTTCGCGACGATAGATTTGCTCATCACCGTCATACACCGCGACCCAATAGTCGGGCGCCACGTCTCTGAGTATCGAGTCAAGCAGGTTCTGATCTCGAAATACTCCAAGGAGAAAGCCGCTGAGTTTCCCATTTCGGACTACGGGCACGCAGACCAAGACGCCACGGCCGCCCTGCCGCAAATCGACTGAGCGCGTGGCCGTCACCCGTCCGCTGTCCTCGGCTGCTTGGAGCGCGACGCGTTGTCGCTGATCGGCGCCCAGGTTGGCGCCCAGGTCGGCTTCATTCCCTTTATGCGGCACCACCCAGCGCACGTGGAATGTCGGATCCACCCACTCGGCAGCTTGGTAGGCAGGGTAGCCGCTCATCGCCAGCACGGTATCAGACTCCATTTTCACGAAATCAACTTTGCTACTTGCGCCCCAGCGTTCGCTCAGTAGCTCTAATGGCAGAACGCGCGCTTTGAGTTCTGACTCCATCTTGCTTTTCACCAGTAAGGCTTGTTGATTCGTCGAAGCAAGAACCTCAGCTTGCTGCTGTGTAATCAGTTGTTGCAAAATGATTAGAGTAAACACAACGGTGGTCAGACTCAGAACGGTTGGCAAGAATAGACGGTCGAGGATGTTCTTGTGCATTGAGTGGCCTCTAATCCCCGCACATCGAAGGCCACTATTCTCGGGCGGGCGCAAGTCCTTTCCTTCCCGGTTGATTGCGGAATAAGTCAAAATCACAGGGACTGTTGACTATGCACACTTGTTGTCATAAATGCGAAAAATTGTGAATTATATGGTAACCGGGAATCTGGTCCTTCCCACCTTCCGAGAACAGGACGCAATATGAAGGGACGCCCCTGGAGTAGGTGTGAGTGTGGCCTCATCGCCTACCGAAAGGATCGTCCCCAATGAACAACACGAAGTATGTCGGCATGGGTGTCCACAGGGAAAGCATCTCCATCGCGGTGATGAATTCTGCTGGCAAGATCGTGCTGGAATGTGTCGTTGAGACGAAAGCGAGCATTATTCTGCAGTTTATCGACGGTCCGCGCGGTGACCTGCACGTCACCTTGGAAGAAGGAACCTGGGCGGGTTGGTTGTACGACCTGCTGAAACCGCACGTCACGAAGATCATGGTGTGTAATCCTCGTCGGAATGCTCTTTTGAAGAAAGGCAACAAGAGTGACCGCATCGATGCACACAAGCTAGTCGCAGAACCCCAGAAAGTAGTCAGCGTCCAAATTAGGACAAGTTCCAATAAACGCGGTGGCCTCGGTAACTGGGAATCGGGCAAATCCCACATCTCGATAACGGGACTCAAATGCCTTTTCGGGTCCCGGAAGCTGTGACACTTCTATTTTGCAATCGGCTTGGTCACAACCGGACCACTCGTACCGTTCTCGAACTCATAGACGAATTGCTGCAAGTCAACTTTTACCGCGCATTTTTCCGATTTCCCCGTCCCAACACGGCTGACCAACATTTCCAGTTCCTTATCTTGCTTCTTCCAGCACGCACTATATCGTTCGTCCCCATGCGTCACCATGAGGACCTCGCTATTTGAAACCCAAAACCGGATGCGGCATATATGGTTCCTCGAGAGAGGAAATTTCTTCGGGCGTCAGGCGCACGGATAATGCGGCCGCGGCGTCGGAAAGATGTTGCGGTTTCGTCGCACCGACAATCGGGGACGTGATCGCGGACTTGCTGAGCATCCAGGCGAGCGCGACCTGAGCGCGCGAGATGCCGCGCTTCTCCGAAATCTTTCCCACACGATCCACCACTGCGCGGTCCACTTCTTCGGTCTTCGAGTACAAGCTCTTTCCAAACTGATCGGTTTCAAAGCGCTTGGTGCTTTCGGTCTGCCAGGGACGCGCCAGGCGGCCGCGCGCAAGAGGACTCCAGGGGATGATCCCTATGCCTTCGGACTGGCAGAGTGGAATCATTTCGCGCTCTTCTTCGCGGTAGAGCAGATTGTAATGATTCTGCATGGAGACGAAGCGCGTCCAGCCGTGCAGCTCGGCGAGATACAGCGCCTTGGTGAATTGCCATGCGTGCATGGAGGAAGCCCCGAGATAGCGCACCTTGCCCGATTTCACCACGTCGTTCAGCGCGTCGAGAGTTTCCTCGATGGGCGTTTCGTAATCCCAGCGATGAATCTGGTAAAGGTCCACATAGTCGGTCTGTAAGCGCCGCAGGCTTTCGTCGAGCTCGAAGAAAATTTCTTTTCGGGAGAGGCCGCGGCCATTGGGCTCGTCGCGCATGACGCCTTGGAGTTTGGTGGCGATGACAACGGACTCGCGCCGCGCATTTGCTTTCAGGAATCGCCCCAGAATATTTTCGCTCTCTCCGCGCGAGTAGACGTTGGCGGTGTCGAAGAAATTGATCCCGAGTTCGAGGGCCTGGCGAAAGTAGGGCTGGCTTTCCTCTTCGCTTAGCGCCCAGGCGTGGCTGCCGGGCCGGAGTTCGCCCGAGGCCGGCGCGCCATAAGTCATGCAGCCGAGACAGATGCGGGAAACCTTGAGTCCGGTCTTGCCGAGATTGACGTAGTCCATTCTTTCACCTCAACTGAAATATTGATTGTGCACGAATCACGCAATCCTGCACAACCGCCTCGATTCAGCTTCGATTCAGGTGGCCCTGTAAATCTGCGAGCGAAACACCCCGAAATTCGCAAATTCCGATTTGGCGAGTCAATGATAAGATTCTGATGCGCAGCCTGCATGCGGCGAAAATTGCAGACCGCTGACCCGCACGGAGGTTCTCGCCGTGAGCTACGACGTTTTCATCAGCTACGCTTCAAACGACAAGATTGCTGCCGACGCAGTGTGTGCACGGCTGGAAGCGGCCGGCATTCGCTGCTGGATCGCGCCACGTGACATCGTGCCGGGCAGGTCGTACGGCGAAGCCATCATCGAAGCGATTCACGGATTGAAGGTCATGGTGCTGGTGTTCTCGTCGCACGCCAATCTTTCCGCGCACGTTCCGAAAGAAGTGGAGCGCGCGGTCAGCAGCGGAGTATCCATCATCCCGTTCCGGATCGAAGACGTCGCTCCGGGCATGTCGCTCGACTTTTTCATCAGCTCGGTGCACTGGCTCGATGCGATGACGCCTCCCCTCGAAAAACACCTCGATGCACTGGTGGACACCGTTCGAAAGCTATTGCCCGGCGTGCCAGGAGCGCCTGCGCTGCAGACCTCGGGCGTGTGGCAACGAAGCGCGCCTCCCGCTCCACCCGCGGCCCAGGCTCCGCCTGCGCCAAAAGTTGCGGCCGCCCCCGCATCATCTTCAAAGACAATTTGGATCGGCGTCGCAGCCGTGGCTGTGCTTGCGGTCATTGTGCTGGCAGCGATCATGATGCGCGGCGGCGGGAATTCGCAGAATGCCGCAGTTCAGCCGGGCCCAACGATTCCGCCGAGCACGCCAAGCACGCCGACCAATTCAAATCCTCCAAGCAATTCAAACGACGCAAACAACTCGAACCCCATAGAGAATGCTGTCGCAGCGACTCCTACACCCGCCGTTGTGTCCAGCCTCGACCCGATCGTGGGTTGCTATCAGTGGTTTAACAATGCGCCCGTTACAATTCGCCGCGATGGCACAGTGATCGGCGGACCGTTTACGGCGCAGTGGCACGCGGGCGGCACGACGCGCGCGTATACGATCACCTGGCCGCCGGCAACGGACACGGTGACGATTTCGCCGGACCAGCGATCATTGAACGGAGCAAATCAGTATGGATATCCGACTTCGGGCACGCGCAAGGCCGGGAGCGTAGGTCTGGTAGGAGTCTGGCGCTGGCCGAACGGCGTACCGGTCACCGTGTTTCCTGACGGCACGTTTACGGCTGCGTCGTTCCGCGGCACGTGGCAAGGAACCGATCCGTCCAGGGGAATCTATACGCTGACGTGGCCGAGCCCGGTCGATAACTTGAAGCTAACGGCGGACGGCTCCCGCCTCGCCGGAGTGGACCAGTACGGAATAGTAATCTCGGGAGTGAGAACTCAGCCCTGCGCGGAAAACTAGAGGCTCTTGGAGGCGGCAGGCATAGCGGTTTTTGGCGTGTACTTCGTGCTGATGTAATCGTCGACCAGTTTGCGGAACGCGGCGGAAAGTTCGTCATAGTTGCCGTGCAGGGTGACGAATTTCTGGCCATCAATGTAGACCGGACAGCTGGGCTCTTCCCCAGTGCCGGGAAGGCTTATTCCGATATTCGCGGCTTTGGATTCGCCGGGGCCATTGACGATGCAGCCCATCACGGCCAGCGTCATTTCCTCCACTCCTTCATACTGTTGCTTCCATTGCGGCATGCTGTCGCGGATGTAACCTTGAATTCGCTCGGCGAGTTCCTGGAACGTGGTGCTGGTGGTGCGTCCACAGCCGGGGCAGGCCGTCACGCTGGGCGCGAACGAGCGGAGTCCAAGCGCCTGAAGCAGTTCGCATGAGGCGTAGACTTCCTCGCGACGGTCGCCGCCGGGCTTCGGCGTGAGCGAGACGCGAATCGTATCGCCAATGCCCTCCTGCAGCAGGATTCCAATGGCCGCCGCGGACCACACGGTGCCCTTCGTACCCATGCCCGCTTCTGTGAGGCCCAGGTGCAGGGGCTGCTCGGTCTTGCGGCTCAGGTCGCGGTAGACGCGGATCAAGTTCTGCGGCTTGGAGACTTTGCAGGAAATAATGATCTGGTCGCGCCGCAAGCCGCACTCGAGGGCCAGCTCGGTGGATTCGATGGCGGATTGCACCATGCAGTTGTTGATGATCTCTTCGGAGTCGAGGCCGAGATCGCGGTCCGTATTCTCCTGCATCTTGCGCATGACCAGTTCCTGGTTGAGCGAGCCGCCATTGACGCCGATCCGGACGGGCTTGCCGTTATCCACGGCGACTTTGCAGATCGTTGCGAACTGTTCGTCGCGGCGGATTCCGGCGCCGACATTGCCAGGGTTGATGCGGTACTTATCGAGGGCGCGGGCGCAGTCGGGGTATTTGGTCAGCAGGACGTGCCCGTTGTAGTGGAAATCGCCAATGATGGGCGCCTCGCAGCCGAGGTCTCGCAAGCGGGATACAATCTCCGCCACGGTCGCAGCCGACTCGGGCATGTTCACGGTGATGCGGACCAGCTCCGATCCGGCGTCGGCAAGTTCCTTGCATTGCGCCACCGTTCCGGTAATGTCGGCCGTGTCCGTGTTGGTCATCGATTGGACAACGACCGGCGCGCCGCCACCGGCCTGAATATGGCCGACCTTGACGCCAACCGTCTTTCGCCGCGTGATGGGGAATATTTGCATTTGCAGGTTCCTACAGAATCTTATATTAACAGCCATTCCCTAAACCTAACAATATCTGTGAGGCAGGGCTCCAGGGAAGCGGGGCCACTCTGGCAGCATCAACGATGCCGACCCGCTGATCAGGAACGACCGGGCTGCTTCGTTGAACGGAATTTCTTCTGAGACCGAAGCGAGGGAGCGGACGAAGTAACTCGGATCGCGTGCATGTGTGCCTAGCTGAGCCATGCCTGTTTCTTCGTTTTTGGCAGCCAGACCAGGACCGATACCAGCACTGCGATTATTATCCCGAACGAAACTTCGAGAAAGCGGTGAAGAGCGGCAATCCAAGGCCTTCCCGAGTGGCCGATCAGCATCACGATTGCAACTGCGACGCCGGCCAGCCTGGAGGCTTCTGCCAATCCCAGCAAAGCACAAATTAGCATGGTGAACGTCACGGCGATGCCGAACGCCCAAAGTTTCTGTCAAAACAGGGCGGCAAACGCTCCCCCGATCGTCACTCCGATTGCAGTGCCAACTAAACGGTACGCTGACGCTTTCAGGGTCCTGCTGACGTCGGAGTACATCACGATAATTGCTGTGATGGCCGCCCAGTAGCTTTCCGGCAGCTTGAGAAACTGAGCCAAATAGAGAGATCGCACAGCAGCAAGGCCCGTTTTGAGGGCGTGTTTGAGGCGTTCGATAATTTCCGGGGTAAAAATGTGGGGGACCTCGTTGCGACCTCGCTGATCGGATTATCCGCTCGCCGCAATATTGCCGCGGAGGCCGAGCTCGTCAGCAGCTTCGCGCATGGCGGCGATGCAGAAAGCAATGTGCTCCTCGAGGGGGACGCCAAGCTCTTCGGCGCCCTTGCGGACGTCTTCGCGATTGACGCCGCGCGCGAAGGCCTTATCCTTCAGTTTGCGTTTCACCGAGTCGGGCTCGACCTCGAAGATACTCTTTCCGGGCTTGACCAGCGAGCAGGCTGTCAGAAATCCGGCGAGTTCGTCGCAGGCGAATAATGTGTGCTCGAGAGGAGTTTCGCGCGGCACATTGCAATAATCGGCATGCGTGAGGATCGCGCGGATCATCTCTTCCGGGTAGCCGCGCTCACGCAGGATGGCCGACCCGCCGGCGGGGTGCTCCTCGGTTGGGCTATGCGCGTCGTTGGGCCATCGTTCGTAGTCAAAGTCATGCAGCAGGGCGGCAATTCCCCAAAAATTTTCATCGGCTTGATTTTTGAGCGCGTAGGCGCGGACGCACGCTTCCACGGCCAGGGCATGTTTTCGCAAACTTTCATTTTGAGTGTATTCGCAAAGCAGGGCCCATGCATCGTCTCGTGCCAACATTGACTCCTCCCTCTGGAAATAATTTCGAAACAATCGCTCGTTAGTGCTGCCGGTGAACTGCCCTGCCCGATCGGAATAAAAATCTGAAGCCTTGCCGGCTAGCGGGCCGCCTTCCCGCGAACGCCCACCGGGAGTGATGCAACCTCAATGACGCTTCTGGTACAGTGCACCACGAACTGTGCTGTTTAGGACAGACGGGGAATTTCACATGCCTTGAAAATGCACAACGTAGGATACCCCAAGCCAATCGGGCGCGAAGTGCTCTTCGCCCGGCTGTGCTGAGTGCGGGAAGAATGTTTCCTTTGAGTTTGCTATTGGGAAAATTGGAAAATTCGATGCAAAGTACAAAAATAGGTCTTGACACCGGATGCGAGTGCCCTCATATTGTCGAACGCGCCAGCTTCTGCCTTCCCCCCGATCGTAGTTCCTCTCATCCGCATGCCGGAATAGTCTGCGAGGAGTACCGGTGTCGGAACAAACGAATGGTATGAACGGTTCAAACGGTAACAAGGTCAACATGGATACGACGGACCTCGACCGCGAAGTCATACGCTGCAAAACGTGTGGGCTTGTGCAGTATCGCACCCGCATGGGGAATTGCCGACGCTGCTTGCGCCTGCTGCCCCCGAAGGTGGAATTTCTGATTCCGCCCCCGGAGCCGCAGGAGCTTCCAGGCGACGACCGGCAACTCTTCGAAAAGTGGCCGAACCGCGAGACGGTGGAGAACATAGGGCAGCGGATCCGGCAGTTGCGCGAGTCGCGCGGGATGACGCAGAGCCAGCTCCAGGCACGTTCTCGTGTTTCCCGGTCGTATCTGTCTCGGATCGAAAGCGGCCAAATGACGCCCAGCCTCGGAACGCTCGAAAAGATTTCCGAAGCGCTTGGCGTCGGGTTGAACCGCTTCTTCGTCCCCGAAACGAATGGCGAAGCTCTTCTGGAGGATCCGTTCATCCAGGGGTTGCGGCCGTTCTTACGGCAGCTTGACTGGGAGCAGTGGCAATCGATTCTGAAGCGCCTGGCCGCAATCAGCGACCACGTTTCGAGTGGCACGAACGGGCAAGTGCGTCCCTTAGCACAACCCCAGCCGTCTCGGATGGAACAATTGGCGCGTCGGATGCACCCAGCTGCGATGGGCCACCGGTAAACGGTCAAGAAGATACGGGTGTGGGCTCTACGTGGAGCCCACCTGAATAAAGACGGCGCGAACTCTCCCGGCAGGGAGCGTTCGCGCCGTCACGTTTCTTTTTTCCGCCCCCGAAAATCCGCAGCCAGCAATCCATAAATTTCCAGATCAATGAAGCGATCCCATTTGAGGACGTGCTGAGGGATATGTCCTTCATGGCGCATGCCGATTTTTTCGAGGACGCGTTGAGAGGCGGTATTCCCTCCAAAATGGTGTGCGTGAATTCTATGCAGTCGGAGCGTGTCGAATCCAAAAGCGACAACCGCGGTTGCCGCTTCGGTTGCGAATCCCCGGCCCCAGAACGGGACGCCTATCCAGTAGCCGAGTTCCGCACGCTGGTGCTCCGGCGTCAGGTCGAGCCGTATGCCGCCGCAGAGCTCGCCTGCCGGTAATATCGTTATCGCGAAGGAAATCGAGCGGCCATCGCGGAATTCCTCATGGGCCTGCAAAAGAAAATTCCGCGCATCCTGTTCGGAGTAGGGGTGCGGGATACGAGTGGTCATCGCGGCGATTTCGCGCGCCCCCGTCAATCGCACCAGGGCAGGAACGTCCCCCGTTTCGAGTGAACGAAGCAGGAGCCGCGCGGTTCGCAATTCTTGCGCCGCAGTTGTGCCACCTTTGCCCATAGCGCCGCTATTGTAGCTCGCGTGTTTAGAGTCCGAGGGTAAATCAGATTTCAAGGTAATTTGTAGCGCCCGCCTTCAGGCCGGCACTGTAGACCCAGGCAGATGCCCGCCTGAAGGCGGGCGCTACACAAGCCAGACACAGGCGAAATCTGGGTGGCCCTACGAGAAGCGCACTTTAACGTCGGCCCGCTTGTCGAGCGTCACAGTATCGACGAAGCGTACCTGGCGCTCCTCCAGCGTAACGATCAACGATTGCGTGCGGATGCCTTCGCCGAAGAATCGCACGCCGCGTAACAGGTTCCCATCGGTCACGCCCGTACACGCAAAGATAATTTTCTTTCCCGGCGCCAGGTCCTCGGTCTTATAGATTCGCTTGCCATCCTTGATGCCCATCTTTGCGAGCCGCTCTTCGTGCTCGGGCTTGGAAACCACTAGCCGCGCCTGGATTTCACCGTTCAGGCAGCGCAAAGCCGCCGCCGTCAATACTCCTTCCGGCGCGCCTCCTGTGCCCATAACGGCGTGAACGCCAGTGCCGATCACAGCTGCGGCAATTCCCGCGGAGAGGTCACCGTCGCCAATCAACCGGATACGTGCGCCGGCGGCGCGAATATCCGCGATCAGTTTTTCGTGGCGCGGACGATCGAGGACGATCACGACCAGATCTTCCACGTCGCGCTCGAGGCGTTTGGCGATAGCCTGCAAATTGTCGGCAACAGGAGCGTCCAGGTCCACGCAGTTCTTGCAGGAAGGCCCGACGATGATTTTTTCCATATACAGGTCCGGGGCGTGGAGCAGGCCGCCTTTTTCACTCGCGGCCAGAACCGTGATCGAGCCCGGCGCTCCAGTGGCGCAAAGGTTGGTGCCCTCGAGGGGATCCACGGCAATATCCACGGCGGGGAAATTGAAGCCGCGAACATGCTGCGCGGCGCCGATGCGTTCGCCGATGAAGAGCATTGGTGCTTCGTCGCGCTCGCCTTCGCCAATGACGATCGTGCCGTCCATCGGCACTTCATCCATCACTTTTCGCATCGTTTCGACGGCTGCCTGATCGGCTTTATGGCCGTCGCCAAGCCCCATCGTCTTTGCTGACTCGATCGCCGCCTGCTCGACCACGCGCAAGAATTCCAAACTCAGCTCAATTTCCATCACGTCTCCCGGATAATGAAAATTTTGGATCTTGCGCGCGGCAGGAAACCGGTCACGCGCGCGGTGCAACTGACATGCCCCATATCCTAAACCATGCGGCGGATTGCACCAACAGGTAGGACATGCACTCTTGCGTGTCCGTAAAGACATCTGGCCGCGCGCCCGGCCCAATCAAACACCAGTGCTGGCTATGCCTTTTGAGCAGCGCGCAACGCGCTTAAAACATTAGGATCCCGGGTTAAGTATTGGGCTATCTGCAAGCCGTCTCGAATTCCGAGCGGCCCTCCCTCCACATGTTTATAAGGCGGAAAGGCAAGAATGGGAGCGAAAGAGGCTCTCATTCGTAGTCTATCATTCGACCATTTCACCGTCTTTCCCGCAATTGCCCAAGCTGGCATAGGCCTATCGAACAGTGCGAGGTCAACAAAGAAGTTAGCTCCTCCCAAGCCCCCCTTTTTCCCGCTGGACTCGGCAACATACGCCTTGGAAAACGCGAAATTCGCCTGCAGTTGAGGAACGATATCGAACGGTTTCCGAATATGCGTGGCTTCTCGGATGGCTTCGTCGGCACTAATATCGCCATCTTGATAGCGACGCATGACCGACCTGAAATGCCTAGCTGTTGCATCCATGCCAGCACGTCTTCCACGCATGCGAAAACCTGTGGCCAAGACCACACGCGCTCCTGGCAAGCCTCGACCATTTTCATCAAGCTTAATGTTGTTAAAAAGATTCCAGGCTCGTATGAGGAAATCGTGGGTGGGAGCGCGGCTTCTTAGAGAGAGGTCGCGGTATGCGACTGCACCGTCGTTCATGACGAGTGTCGGGAAGTAACGAACACTATGCGATGCGACTGTCTGATGAAAGCGCCTCAAGCGCTCCATCGCCTCTGAGGCCTTATAGTGCATTGGATTAAAATCCGCTTTGGCAATCATGGCACCGTAGCCGAGCAGGTCGATCCAGCACACAACCGCAATCTGGAATGGGAATTTGGCGCCCTTGCGAACGAGAGGGCCAGGGCCCTTTCGAGGATTCATTTTGTCTTTCCCTGAAAGATCATTACGATTCGTTCATTATCGCGAATCAGGAACGCCACTCCTATCTTAAAATTTAGGTTGGAGTCCACCTCAATTACGGCAGCGGCTGGATGACCGTATTCACAAGATTGGGATCGTCAAACGCGGTCATGTCGCCGGCCTTTGCGCCGGGGACTGGAAGCAGGCGCGCGCTCAACGGCTTTGACAATTTTGCGGAGAGGCTTGCGACGTCGCCGATGATTCGCGCCAGTTGAGCGGCGGAGACATCTCCCGGCAGCGGAATGGTATCGAGGCCGGTGCCGCAGACCGATGAATAGGCGAGAAGCTGATCCATCGAGAGAGCGCCTTCACCCCAGAGTTGCGCGAGGCGGGTGTCCTCAAGTACCGGCATCATCACTCCGTTGTAGCCAACCTTTGTCACTGAAATATCGCGCAATGCCGAAGTGATTGTGGCAATCGCGGTGAGAGTGCCGCTGGTGCCGAATCGGCCGCCGGTGAATCCCGCCGTCGCCGATCCGATCGAAGCTTCCTTCATCGGCGCGGGAGAAAGATCGAGGCCCATGTAGGTCCAGCCGGTTTCCTGGTCAATCTTGCCGGCGATATCTTCGATCGCTCGAGCGTGCATTCCCAGTTCAGCGACCAGCGCCTGCTGTGTTACCTCCGGATCGCGCTGCACGGCCATGACGGCAGCGACGACATTCGCGGATTCGAGGGCAATGGCGAATTGATGGCCCAGGCCCTGGTGAAATGACGCGGGATAAAACGGAGTGTATGCGGGAACGTTGGCAATCGCGGCAAAATGGAAATTGCCCAGTCCATTTTGGGAGTGATCCTCCAGATATTTCATGGCGTCGGCGGCGGCGTGCACGGCTTTCCAGTGAACGCCGTCGCTGCTGGCCACGACGACGCTGCCGAACAATGTGGAAGATTGGCTGAGGGCTTCGGCTAGAAGCTGCGCCTTTCCCATGTCGTCGTTTTCCGTCATCAGCGCGGGCCCAATGCAGATGGAAACGTTTTCCTTTTTTCCGATGGCGTCGAGGTCCTTGAATAATGCGAGCGCCGCTTCCCTGGACATGCCTTTGGTGTATTCCGGAAAAGGCTGCGTGGAAATGCGGATCGTTTCCACTTCGTAGCCCGCCAGTTCGTAGCGGGCCTTGGCATTGCGGAGCATGGCGATGGTCTCCGCAAACTGCTGCGGATACTGGGTGGTGTCGAGTCGAATAAATGCCGTAATGGTACGTATTTTTGGCTTTTCCTGCGCCGAAGCGGGAAGGATCGCCGCGGCGAAGAGGAATGTTCCGAGCAGGGCGGCGTTCAAGATGACGTCGGTGATTGCAAATGACCAAGCTGTATAGCGAATCATGGCGCCGCCTCGATCAAATCGTATGTCATAAGACCTGCGGATATGATGCGCTTTCTTCGTCAGGGGCTAAAGCCCGTTCTTGGGTTGGCTCCGATGTCGCGGCTGAAGCCTGCCTGCCGGCAGGCAGGCCGCGACCCACAAATCAAGTCCGCGAGATGACTTCTAATAGAACGCGGGAATGCCGGTGATATGCTCGCCGATAATCAGGCGATGGATATCGTGCGTGCCCTCGTAGGTGTATACCGATTCGAGGTTGTTCATGTGGCGCATGATGCAGTAATCGTCCACGATTCCGTTTGCGCCCAAAATATCGCGTGCCTTGCGGGCAGTCTCCATGGCCATCCAGACGTTATTCATTTTCAGCATGGAGACGTGCGCTGTATCCAGCAGGTTCTGATCCTTTCGCCGGCCAATATGCAATGCCAGTAACTGGGCTTTGGAAATTTCCGTGATCATAAACACCAGCTTGTCCTGCACCAACTGGTGCGATGCGATGGGCTTGTGCTGGAATTGCCTGCGCGTTTTCGCATAGTGCAGGGCCGTGTCATAGCAGGCCATCGCCGCTCCGATGGCGCCCCACCCGATCCCGTAACGCGCCTGCGTGAGGCAACTGAGGGGGCCGTGTAATCCCTCGACGCCGGGCAGCACATTTTCCGCGGGAATCACGCAATCGTTCATCGCGAGGCCAGAGGTGACCGAAGCGCGCAGTGAAAGCTTTCCGTGGACGTCCCAGACCTTGAAATTTTTCGTTCCTTTTTCCACGAGGAAGCCGCGAATGCGATCGTCCTCGCACTTCGCCCAGATCACGGCGACGTCCGCGATCGATCCATTGGTGATCCACATTTTTTCGCCGTTGAGGACATAGGAATCGCCGCGGCGCTCCGCGCGCGTCAGCATTCCCGCGGGATTCGAGCCGAATTGCGGCTCGGTCAGGCCAAAGCAGCCCAGGGCTTTGCCGCTCTGCAGAAGCGGCAGCCACTTATTCTTTTGCGCCTCCGACCCGTACGCGAAGATGGGGAACATGACCAGCGCGCTCTGCACGGATACAAAGCTGCGCAGGCCGGAGTCCCCGCGCTCGAGCTCCTGCATCACCAGGCCATAAGAGACGTTGGACATCTCCGCGCAGCCGTAGCCCTTCAGGTTTGCGCCGAAAAATCCAAGCTCGCCCAGTTGCGGCACAAGGTCCATCGGAAAAGTCGCCTCCCGATTGTGCTTCTCGATAATGGGGATCACGCGATCGTCGACGAATTGACGCGCCGTCTTGCGGGCCAGCAACTCTTCGTCGCTGAGAAGCGAATCAATGTCCAGGAAATCGACGCCGGGAAACGCGGGCATCAGGTTCTCCTTGTCGTCATCCGCTCACGATAAAAATCCGGCGGGGAAAGCTTCGAGCTGGCTGGGCACATCACGTGAGCCATTCTAGCGCGCGATGTTTTGCACCAGCAAGCGGGACGGCCAAGGGAGAGTTCTGGATGGGGCCGGATCACTTGCTCGTAACGCGGTCCTTGGACGAATCCGCCGGATCGCGCGCATACAGGATGAGGCCGATTTGCGTGGAACTGTTGACGTAAATTCGGCGGCGCCCCTTCGCATACCAACCGCGAATAATTACGCCCTTGTTGTCCACCGTGCCGTCCCCGCCCGCGGGCAGGTAGAGGACGATCCATACCCTGTCTCCTGCCGGACGGCTGTTTTCCAGTTCGGCCAGCGGCGGCATTCCGGGAATGGGTTCGAATTTTTCAGGGTCACCCTCCTGCGGATTCAGAACTTGCGGCCAGGCGGGAACAGGCTTCCTCTGCGCGCCATAGAAATCGAAAACCGTCTGCGCTGCGGGAGTATAGAAAACGATCCCATCGCCGGGCTGGGCGTGGTCGTACACGAAGGCAAACAGATCCTGCCAATCGCCTCGAACAATGTCGATGTCTGCATGATAGTAAGAGACCGTGCCTAGAACGGACAGAACCGAAATCACCCCGCAGAATGCCGCGGAGAAAGCAAAGGGTTTTACCCTGACGATCCCCGCCGCGATGACCAGCGTGAGCGCAGGCAGAGACGGAATCAAGTAACGGAATACGAAGAGCGGATGCACCATCGAGATGGCCAGGATCAGGAACACCGGACCGAAGAGCCACAGCAGCACCAGGGCACGCCCCCACCCTTCGACCGAGCGGCCATCCTGATTCCGCGAGCCGCTTCCGCCTGAAATGAACAGGCCGATCGCGACGGCCTCCAGAGACAGCAGCAGCAACCCGTAATTTCCGCCAAAGACTTCCCAAAAGCTCAGAAATACGCCGGGTTGAACCTGCGGAACCCAGTTCACGGTGCCGAAGCCCGTTCGCATGGAAAACAGCGCGATCGGAAGCAGCGATACCGCGAGCCAGAAATAACTGCGGACAAGATCGCGAACGGGAATGTCTTTCACGCGAAAATAGGTGAACGACAGGAAGTGCGCCAGGATCACAAACGCACCCAGGAATTGACTGTAGATGGTCAACGAGCATGCAGCCGTGTACGCCGCCCAGTGGGCGGAGGAAGGCTCCTGCAAATTGCGGACGAGCAGCCACGTCGCCAGCGCCGCAAAGAACGCGACCATGGCATACCCTCGGATTTCCTGCGCATACCGGATGTGGAACGCATTGATGGCCAGCATCCATGCGGCAATCAGCCCCGCGTTCCTCCCAAAAAGCCGCGCGCCCAGGCCGTAGACAATCGGAACGGTGGCAACAGAAAACAGAACGGAAAGTCCGCGGAGAAATCCGAGAGTGGAAGCGAGCATAAGCCAGAGGTGCAACAGGAGAAATTAGATTCCCATGTTGGCTTCGCGATTCCACAGGGAAAGAAAAAGTGAATGCCACGGCAGACGCGCCACTCCGAAGCTGAGGGCTTCGTCAAACCAGATCGGCTTCGCTGAGATGCCATGCAGCCGCAAGGCCCCCGCGACGCAAGTAATTGCAGCGACCAGAAAGCCGGTCGCCGCATCGCCCAGTTCGCGTGGACTGCTGCGGAGCGGCGATTCGACCACAACCGAAGAAGGAGCGGATTCAAGCAGCATGGCGTTTCCCACTCTAGGAGTCTGTCCGAGTATTCCTCTCCGTCCTGCTGATTGTGCTTGAAAAAGAACCGCAAGGTGTGCGAGTTTTTCGAATCATGGCAAAGACATTTCGATCCTATCTTCCTGAACAGAAC
>Ga0182024_10003575_pt1 | contig 36785 bp, 38 predicted proteins | sample P32metaG_FD_120480 | JGI IMG/M metagenome (GOLD analysis project Ga0182024, IMG submission 120480) | Permafrost microbial communities from Stordalen Mire, Sweden - P3-2 metaG (Illumina Assembly) | ecosystem: Environmental > Terrestrial > Soil > Wetlands > Permafrost | place: Sweden: Stordalen...
CCGCGCTCGGGATGTTGATCGTCGTGGCGGCTGTCGGGTTCGGCTTGTCATTGTCGGCTGGACCGTTGGGTGCGGTGCCGACGATCACGAGCTATGCGGGGCCGAAGATCCAGTTCCCGTGGAATATTACGGCTGGGCCTGATGGTGCATTGTGGTTCACGAACCGGCACTCGATCGATCGGATCACGACGACGGGGACGGTCACGAGGTACGCGGGTACCGACATCGGGAACCCAGGGCGGCATCGTCGCTTTGGGCGGACCAAACGTCCGTTGAACATTGTCGAATCGGCGCACCCGAGGCCGCCGCCCCATAGGTCGACGTGCTGGGCGTCGTTCGCGAAGGTGCATCGAAGTAGTCGTTGGCGCCTCCCGGCCCGGTGACACTGACCGGACCCGGGTACCCCCTTGGTTGCAGGTTCGTCTCCTTCGCGAACGTTGCTGCCAGTCGAGGCGCGAGCAACCCTGAGGCGACAAGTTTCCCTCGGGAAATGTCCCCATAAGAGAGGTACTCGCAGATACGGACGTTCACGGCGACGATGGGGACCAACTCCTTGTCGAGGCCCTTGGTGTCGCCGTTCGCCCTGTCCGTGAAGAGTGGAGGCCTCTTCGGGCACGGTCCGAGCTTCGCCGCAACGTGCACACGACCGGGCGCTGCGCGAGGTACGGAAGGTACTCGTGTCAAGGTCGTCGTCGCGCCGCTTGCAGTCGTGGGAGTCGACTGGTTCCTGCCGCCGCTGGAGCATGCGCCTGCGCAAACCACGAGAGCGGTCACGCAGGCACAGATCGGAAACGCTTTCATCGTGTCACGCACTGTTGGGCCGCTTCGCCGTCTCGCGCTGCCACGCCTTGAGCTCGTCGAGCAATTTCACGGTTGGTTCGGCGTCGAGATACCCGTTGGAAGGACTTGCGCCCGAAGACTGCCAGGCCAGAGTTACCTGCTGGGCGTTGTTCGCAAACGTCAGAATGTCAACTGCATTCGGACCGATAGGCCCCGGCGGCCCTTGTGGAACGAACGCTGAGAGCGGGTTCGTTGAGTCCCGATGTTTGATGGCTCGTTGCCTCGACGCCCGCTGCTCTGCGCGGAGTCGTCCGTCAGAGCCGTACCGGTACGCTCGCACCTGCGAAGTCGTGATCGGAGCCAGCGTTTCGAGGAGCGCGTGCTCGTCCCCGCTGTGCGTAGCCCAGGTCATCGGGTGTCACTTCGGACACGCGCCGAGGTTGGCGATGTCGTGCGCCGCGGGCAGCCCCTACCCGGATGGCAGGTCACCTCCGCAAGGGTTGTCGTCGCCGGGACGCTTGGAGTCGTCCGGGTTGACCGTTTCCCGCCGCCGACGGCACAACCCCCGACCGGCAGCACAATCATGACGCACGTTCCCAAGACGGGACTCTTCGTAAGCGCCACGGCCCCTATGACGCTGCGCAAGCCTTGCCGGTTCCGCGGTTGCTGACGTCGTCCGTGGGTCGCGAGTCGGATGGAACTGCACGTCCTCGGCGACGCAGGGACGCGCTGGGTGTGAGCGGCGAGCGGTCAGCACTGACGAAGCGCACATGTGCGATGCCAGACGAAGCCCCCGTTGGTTGTCGAGTACGTATCGTCGAAGTCCGCGACGAGGCTGCGAAGACGGACCCGCCCCACGGTCGGGCTGCTGAACGTGACGTCGATTTGGTCGCCAGCATGATACGGAGACATGCCGAAGCCAGTAGAGGTGACGATCCAGGTCTTGCCATCGTTGGCACTGCGAAGATTTAACAGGGTGCCGTCGAAGACGACGCTTGCGCCACAGATGGCCCACCGGATCCCGTCAGCGAAGGTGGCGGTTGCTTGGAGCGGTGCCCGTTCGGGATTTTCTATGCCGAAGCCGTACGTTCCTTCGTTCCCGGATGCGCACGGCGGGGTGCCATCCGGGACCCCGGCGACGGTGGTGATGGTCGGAAGTGTCGAAGTTGTCGCGGCTGATGGCAAGCTTTGGTGGGACTGCACAGAAAGCCGCGGAGTCGAGCGCGGAGCCCGATTTGAGGTCGACGTGCTCGAAGTCGTAGTCGACTGTTTCCCACCGCTGCTGGAGCATCCCGCGACGATGAGAGCCAGCGTGGTGAGGCAGACGACGAGTTGACGCGCCCTCGGCGGTCTCACGGGGAGGTGTTGACGTTCACACGTGACCATGTGCGTCCACCATCGGTGGTCTGGAGCAGCTGAGCGGACTGCGACTCCAGTGACTTCCCCTCGGTGACGGTGATCCAAGCCCGCACGCCGTTCGAGACGAACAGGGAGTTGATGAATCCTTCCAGGGATGCGTATTCCTGAATGGTCGGCGTGTAGGCGGGAAATCCGGTCGGGGTGACCGTGGTCCATGACTGACCGCCATCAGTTGTGACTGTGATCGTGCGGCTGCCGGTGTGCGAGGTGCCGATCACCCACCAGGTTTGTGGTCCCGCGATCGCGACCACCGGAAATGCCCCTGCAACCTCGGTCGGATTCCCGCAAAAACCGTCGGTTCCTGCGGTGGGAAACAGGGTGCTTTCGGTTGGCACGACCGCCGGGCGGGACCAGGTGATGCCGGCGTCGACACTCCGGTAGAACCCAACGACGGTTTGGGAACCGTGAACGAACGCGACGGGCAACACACCCACGTCTGCGAAGAAGGACGGCAATCCGTAGAACGAGGACGAGTTAGTAAGTGCGGCAGGTGGTGGGACGGTCATGCGCTTCCAGGTGGTGCCCCCATCGGCGGTCTGCCACACCCACGGTGTCTGCGTGGGGCCCGTGTCATATGTCAGGGGGTAGGCGGCCACACCGACATGTCGGTTCGCGAACACGGCCGTTGCGAACTCGCAGCCGCCGTGATCATCGACGGGACCGATCGAAGACCAGGTCGAGCCTGCATCCTCGGTCGTCTCAAACATGTAGGGCTGGCTTGCGCCGGTCGCGAACTGCTGACGCCACCCGAAGTCGGGACTCGCGAACCCGACGACCTCAGAGCCACCGTTACTGAGGGTGCTCCCGCCTGGTTCTTGCGTCCAGGTCTGACCTGCGTCGACGGTATGAAACAGCACGGTGTCGGTACTCCCGCCATCTCGACCGAGGACCCAGCCGTCTTGGGGAGAGACAAACGAGGCGCTAGCCCAGCCGTACTGACAGGGGACCTGAGGGGGAGGAGGCCTGATGGGCGGCGTCACGTTGTGCCAATGGTGGAAATCGGTCGTCAGGTAAACAGACGAGCATCCCGCGACACTTGTCCCTGCGACAACGCCAACCCCGTCGCCGAGAAACAGCGGAAAGAGTCGTGAACTCGGCGCAACCGTCGTGCGAGCAATGCTCGCCGAGGTCGTTCGCGCGGCAGTCGTGGTTGTTCGCGCGGCAGTCGTGGTCGATACTCGCGCCGTCGTCGGCGCGGACTGCTTCCCACCACTGCTGGCACACGCGGCCAGCAGCAACGCCAGCGTGACGACGAGACAAGGCGCGCTGATCACACGTCGGCGGATCCTGTTCGGGTTCCGTCCGTGCACAAGCCCACCCACCCTTCGTCGCGGACGATTAGTGCGTGAAAGAGCTGAGGTACGGCGGACATGATGGAGCAAGTAGAAGGGTGAGATCTCGTCCGTTAAAATTGGGATTTGGCGACACGCTATATTTCGGCAAGGTCACGCTGATCGAACCGCCGCCTGGCATCGCGACAGTGAGCATCGTGTACCGGTGCGGAGCTAAGCAGGAGTGGACCGCGCCGACGAGTACCTGCGCCGACGATCCGTTGGGCACCACAACGATCGAGCCGCCGTCGGATGGCAGTTGTCCGAGGACCCCAGGCTTGGCCCGCACGTCGAGCTGACCCGCACCGACCGCGACCACGGCGGGATATCCGGAGACGTCGCAGGTGCTCCCTGTGTTCGTAAAGCGCAACAGATCATCGGTCGAATCGTTCAGCGGACTCGCCCACTCCGGTGCCAGCGCAGCCATCTGACGTGCGGAGCACGACGCATATCGGGTTTGCGACGACGTGGGCGTCGATGGCAGGGACGTCGTCGTCTCGGGCACCGGCACCCTTGTCGGCGCAGCCATCGCGGACTGAAGGGTTGAGGACACGGTCGTCGTTGTCGGAGCGGACCGTTTCACACCGCCGCTCGAGCAGGCGACGAGAAGGATCACGGCAGCTAGGACCAACGCCGAGCGTCGCGGCGTCCGAAACCTCAGACGCGTCCCGGAAACGACGGTCACGTCCACCACCCTGATGTCGGATTCACCGCACCAGACACGCCGAACCCACTCAAACTGTTTGGTCGAGTCGTAACCCGCGAACGGGAGCAGGGGAGAGCCCTTCGGCGGGCTCATGGCCCGAAGTCGAACGATCAACGTCCGCGGCTGGGCTGCTCGTCGAAACGTCGGTGATTCCGGCCATTTGTTCTCGCGGCGCGAACGGAACGACACTGGAATGCGACGCCTGAGCCGGCCGGCATGCGCTTCGGAGTCGACCGACGGCGAACCTGACATCCGTTCGGGGCCCGGGCCGAGGCCGCGCGATCGGGTGCTTGCTATCGGCGCTCGAGAATGTCGGCGTTCATCGAGTTGATTCTTCCGGTGTGCGCAAGTGGGTCACGACGGTTGGGTGATCCGGGTCAGTGAGGGCTCGGATTCGGTTGAGCCGTTCCTGATCGCGTTTGGTGACGCGTTCGTGCTGGCGGAGATGTTCTTGCCAGGAGGCGACCACGAACTGCTCGACGTAACGGTTCGGCTGTTCGGCGTCGCGCCAGACCTTCCAGGAGCTCGCGCCGGTCCGTCGCCGGCTGTGTCGGGCCTCTTGGAGCTCGGCGAGAAATTCGCGTTCCGAGCCGGCGCGGGGCCAGTACTCGACGGTCACCATGACGGGCCCTGAGAACGAATCGTCCGGACTCAAGTGCGGCTGTGGCCAGTCGCCGGCGGGTTGGAGATCCTCCGGTTCCATTGTCTGGAACTTGTAGCGGAGTGCTGCGAGCGGACCGAGGAGGAGTCCCGCGGCGGTGACCGTCAATGTTTTCGAGAGCCCGATTTGCTCGGCGGCGATGCCGACGACGGCGCTTCCGATGGCCATCCCCCCTTGGAACGCGATGAGGTAGAAGCCCATGCCTCGGGTCTTGACCCAGCCGGGCAGCGTGAGTTGATAGACGGAGTTGAACGTCGACAGCGCGAGGATCCACGCCAGCCCGCCGAACACCAGCGCGATCGCGACGAGCGCTTCGACGTGTACATCCGCGAGGATGAGTGTGACGCCGCCGAGCGCGAGCGATCCGATCGTGACAAGCGTTCCCGCCGCGAACCGGACGCGAAAGCGAGGCAGGAGCGCCGCACCGGCGAGGGCGCCGAGCCCGACACAGCCGAGCAGGAAGCCGTACCCACCGGAGCCGAGGTGCAGTTGTGATTGTGCCGTCAGGGGGAGCAACGCCCAGATCGGGCTCGCGAAGAAGGCGAAGAGGACGGTGCGCATCAAGACGGCGCGCAGTGCTGGACTTTCGGCGACGTAGCGGGCGCCGGCGCGGGTCGCTTCGCCGAGGTGTTCGCGCGGGAGAGTGCGGGCGATGCGTGTTCCTCGCCACACGACGATCACCGCGATGACGGCGACGAATGACGCCGCGTTCACGAAGAAGAGTGCGGCGGCGCTCGTAGCGGCGAGAAGCACACCGGCGATCGCGGGTCCGACAGCGCGGGCGAGGTTCTGGTTGACTGCACCGAGGGAGATGGCCTGCTGGCGTTCTTCGGGCGCGACAAGTTCGGGCTGGAGTGCCTGCCAAGTCGGAGAGGTGAACGCCTGTCCGACGCCGAGTGCGAAGATCAGCGCGAGGAGTATCCACGGGGTGACCAGTCCGGCGACCGCCAGCACGCCGAGCGTTGCGGCCGCGAGGAGCATGACTGCCTGCGCGGCGAGGAGGAACTTTCGTCGGTCGACGAGATCGCCGACGACGCCGGCCGGCACCGAGAACAGCAACACGGGCAACGTCGCCGCGGTTTGGATCAACCCGAGGAACGCGGCGGAGCTCGTGAGTGACAACATCAACCACTGGGCACCGACCGTTTGCATCCAGCTGCCGACGTTGCTGACGAACTGGGCAGACCACATCGCGCTGAACGTTCGACTGCGGAACGGTCCCCACGCCGATCCTGAAGTTGACGACACAGCTCTACTCCATCGCGACGGGGCGGGACTGCCTAAGGAACGTTTGCAACAGCCCGCGAGCCTCGCGCCGGTCGCATCAACCATCAACTCCGCGATCGTTCAGTGCCTGCGAGGTGACCCCGCGACCGGTCTCGCCGCCCGGCACTCGTCGGTTGGCTTCGAGCGTGTCCTGGCGCGCTGGACCGCGAGCAGGCGAGGGTCCATCGACCTGCGCCTTGTCGACGCCTGAGCATGATCCGTCGCGCGGCATGCGCTTCGTCGATCCCACTGTCACGGAGATGCAGTCGCCCCACCGCCAGGCGGGCCGCGGCCGCTGAGCCCGGCGACCATCTCGGCGGTCGACGCGACGTCGACGCCGATCGCACGCACTTCGGCGAGCCCACGGTCGTAGACGCCGGAGGTCGCATCGTGAGCGAGGACGACGCGCAAGTCGCGCTCGCTCGCCTCATACATCGTGGCCCGGGGGCAGTTGGGGAAGTTGCACCCGGCAACCGCGATCGTGGTCGCCGCTTCGTTGCGGAGCAGCTCCTCGAGCGGCGTCTGAAAGAACGCGCCCCAGCGGGGTTTGAAGATCACCGATTCGCGCGGACCGACGCGCCGCGGTAGCCAGCGAGCAATGCATCAGTGTCGAGGTGCCGCGGGGTCGCAGGATGCCGGGCGCGAGCTGCGCGCCATCGCTGCCGGGCCGGAGAAACGCGTTTCCGTCGGCCAACGTCCGACGTCGAACGAGGTCGGCGTTCTCCCCGCCAGGTGTGTACAGGCGCACGACGTGGACGATCGGCCGCTTCGCCGCCCGGAACGCTGCCGCAAGCGCGGAATCTACGGGACGACTTCAGACGTGCCGTCGACCGCCAGAGGCTGGCCGTCCAGCGTGTCGCGTTGTGTGTCGATGGTGACGAGCGCAATCGAGGACAAGGCTGGTGCCGTGAACTCGTCCATCACTGCATTGGATCATCAACCGCCTGACGACCGCGGCATTGCGCCGGTTCAGCCAGGCTTGCGAAACGCGTCGCGACGCGCCGCTGAACGTCTCGGAGCTGGGAGATCGCCGCGCGAGCATGAGTCCGGATCGCCGCCGCACCGCCCGACGCGCGTGCGACATCTCCGGGGAAGGCACAGACGAATTGTTCGACGGCTGCTTCGTCGACCTCGAGATGAAACTGCAGGCCCCACGCGGCGGAGCCGAGACGGAACGCTTGGTTGCGATACAGGGTCGATTCGGCGAGGTGGACGGCGCGGTCCGGGAGATCGAACGTTTCGCTGTGCCAGTGCAGGACGGTGAGCGGACTCGTGATGCGGCTCAGGAGCGAGTCGGTGGCTGCTGCGGCCGTGAACGTGACCGGCCGCCAGCCGATCTCGGGTTCGTCGCCGAGGTACACATCCGCGCCGGCTGCCGTCGCGAGGAGTTGGGCGCCGAGGCACACGCCGAGAGTCGGAATCGATTCCGCGAGCGCGACGCGCAGGAGCGCAAGCTCGGCGCGTCTGCTCGGGAAGTTGTCGTCGCTCGTCGCGGACATGGGTCCGCCCATCACGATGAGCGCGGCGTGGTCGGTGAGGTCACTGGGTATCGGCTGGCCGAGATCGGTGCGAACCACGGTGAGTTCACGCGTCGCGCGCTGCAGTGTCGCGGTCAGTGCACCAGGACCTTCGAGCTCCGTATGTTGTACGACCATGATCGGCTTCACGGACTCACCCTACGAGCGATGCCCGTACAGCTCGTGAACGGCACAAGCCGATGTGGGGGCATCGAATCCTTGCCGCCGGGCCGAGAGGGATCGACCTGACCGGTCCGGCTTCGACTCGGACACAGCAAAATCGCGGTCTGCCCGCGGCGTCGGTCGCTACCGTCAGGCACGCGAGTGGACCGAGATGGCGGAGCAGGTGGGCGACTTCGACTATGAGGCGCATGGCAGCGGCTATGCGGTGCGGCGACGGACCGACCCGGCGATCGCCGCTCACGTGCGCGCCGGGCTCGGAGGGGCGCGTACGGTCCTCAACGTCGGTGCAGGTTCGGGTTCGTACGAGCCCGAAGGTCTGTATGTGGTGGCGGTCGAACCGTCGGCGGCAATGCGGGCACAACGTCCCGCCCACCTTGGTCCGGCGATCAACGCACGAGCGGAGGAACTGCCTTTCGACGACGATGCCTTCGACGCGGCAATGGCGATGGTCACCGTGCATCAATGGACGGACTCCGTCCGCGGGCTGGGCGAGATGCGGCGCGTGACGCGCGGGCCGGTCGCCGTGTTGACATTCGACGGCACTGCGTTGGACCAGTTTTGGCTCGCGGAGTACGCACCCGAGCTCATGAGCGCCGAGCGTCGTCGCTACCCGAAGATCGAATCGATCTGTGATGCACTCGCCGGCCGACACGCCGAGATTACCTCGATCCCGATTCCGCTCGACTGCGTCGATGGTTTCACCGAGGCGTACTACGGCCGGCCCGAGGCGTTCCTGGAGCCAGCTGTTCGCCGTTCGCAATCCGCGTGGGGTTTCGTCGAAGCCGACGCCGAGGAGCGGGCCGTGCGCCGACTTCGCGAGGACCTGTCGTCGGGCGCGTGGGATGAACGTTACGGTGCGCTCCGTACCCAGCCGTATTTCGTCGGATCTCTGCGACTCGTGGTCGTACCCGGCGCGCAATGACGGCAACCTCGTGTAGAGGAGACCTCGGATGAAGGTTGTCGTCACCGGAGGGACTGGGAAGGCCGGACGAGCGGTGGTGCGCGAACTGGTCGCACACGGTCACCACGTCCGCAACGTCGACCTCGCGCCGGACCCGAACCCGGTTTGTGGTTTCCGGCGTGCCGACCTCACCGACTCAGGGCAAGTGTTCGAATGCCTCGCGGGCTACGACGCCGTCGTGCATCTCGCCGCGATCGCTCGACCTGGGCTGTACACGGAGGCGTCGACATTCCAGATCAACGTCATGTCGACGTTCAACGTATTCAACGCGGTGTGCCTTCTCGGCCTCAAGCGGGTGGTGTGGGCATCGAGCGAGACGACGCTCGGCTTGCCTTTCGATCACAAGCTTGCGTACCTGCCGATCGACGAAGAGGCGCCGCCGGTCCCGAAGAGCGCATACGCGCTCTCGAAAGTCGTCGGCGAGGAAATGGCCCGCTACTTCAACGCCCAGACCGGCGTTCCGTTCATAGGCCTTCGTTTCTCCAACGTCTTCACCGAAGACGACTACGCGCTTATCGCGTCGTGGCAGTCCGACGCGCGTGCGCGGAGCTGGAACGCCTGGGGCTACGTCGACGCCCGCGATGTCGCCCAAGCGTGCCGTCTCGGCATCGAAGTGCCGTTCGAGGGCGCCGACGTCTTCATCATCGCCGCAGCCGACACCGTGATGGAACGGAGCAACAACGACCTCGTGCGAGAGGCCTTTCCCAATGTGCCCACGCGAGAGCTGGGCGGACATGACACCCTTCTGTCGATCATGAAAGCGGAAGCGGTTCTCGGCTACAGACCCCGATGCTCCTGGCGCACCAGCGACCAAACATCCGAGGAATCTCCGTAGTCGGCCCATGCCGGATTGACTTAGAGTGCACTCGAAGTCGTACCGTCGCAGGCGTGACCAGCCTCTCCATCGCCGCCACAGCCGAACGCACCGGCGTTTCGCCCCACACCCTCCGCTACTACGAACGTATCGGCCTCATCGATCCTGTCGGCCGCGACGAAGGCGGCCGGCGGGTCTACACCGAGGGCGACCTCGCTCGCGTCGACTTCCTGCGCAAGCTGCGTTCGACCGGCATGCCCATCACCCGTATGCAGGAGTATGTCGAGCTCATCCGGCGGGGCTCGAGCAGCGAACCGGCGCGCCTCGCTCTCCTCGAAGCGCATCGAAGGCACGTTCTGAACGACCTCGAACACCTCAACGACTGCCTGGGTGCCATCAACTTCAAGATCGACCTCTATCGAAAGAGCACCTCATGACCATTCCCAGCCGCTCGCTCGGTCGCTTCGGCCTGACCGTTTCCGCCGAGGGTCTCGGCTGCATGGGCATGAGCGATTTCTACGGCACCGGTGACGACGCCGAGTCGACCGCGACCATCCACCGCGCGATCGACCTCGGCGTCACGTTCCTCGACACCTCCGACATGTACGGACCGTTCACCAACGAACAGCTCGTCGGCAAAGCCATCAAGGATCGGCGCGACGCACTGACCATCGCGACAAAATTCGGCATCGTCCGGTTTCCGGGCGACCCCAAAAGACGCGAGGTACGCGGCGGTGCGGCCTACGTCCGGCAGGCCTGCGAGGCCTCGCTCCAACGGCTCGGCATCGACAGCATCGACCTGTACTACGTCCACCGCACAGATCCGAAGACGCCCATCGAAGAGAGCGTCGGCGCGATGGCCGACCTCGTCGCGCAAGGCAAAGTCCGCTACCTCGGGCTCTCCGAAGCCGCGGCGGACACGCTACGCCGCGCCCATGCTGTCCACCCGATCGCCGCGCTGCAGAGCGAATGGTCACTGTGGAGCCGCGATCTCGAGATCGAGATGGTCGGCGTCGCCCGCGAACTCGGCGTCGGCATCGTTGCGTACAGTCCACTCGGCCGCGGGTTCCTCACCGGACAGATCACCTCACTGGACGACTTCGCGCCCGACGACTTCCGCCGCCACAGCCCACGGTTCCAGGGCGACAACTTCGCCAAGAACCTCGACCTCGTCGCCCAGGTCCGCAAACTCGCCGCCGACAAGGGCTGCACGCCCGGACAACTCGCGCTCGCGTGGGTACTCGCACAGGGCGACGACGTCGTCCCGATCCCCGGCACGAAACGCGTCAAGTACCTCGAAGAAAACGCGGGTGCACTCGACGTCACGTTGACCTCCGCCGACCTCGCGACGATCGACGCTGCGTTCCCCAACGACGCGGCCGCAGGCGCGCGTTATCCCGACATGAGTCCGATCGAACCCCTGACACCGAAGGTGAACAAATGAAAATTGGTCTGCATATCGTCACATGGGACTGGCCGGGAGGTGCCAGGTCGATCGGGCCCACCCTCGCGGCGATCGGTGACGCGGCCGAAACGGCCGGCCTGACCGATATCAGTGTCATGGATCACTGGTTCCAGATGGACGCACTGGCGCCGGCGACCGAACCAATGATGGAGGGGTACACGACGCTCGGTTTCCTCGCTGCGCACACCGAGACGATCCGGCTCGGACTGCTCGTGACGGGTGTGACCTACCGCTATCCGGGATTGCTCGCCAAAACGGTCGCCACCCTCGACGTGCTCTCCGGCGGCCGCGGCCAGCTCGGTATCGGCGCTGCCTGGTACCAGCGCGAACACGAGGGATTGGGAGTTCCATTTCCCCCGACAGCCGAACGGTTCGAGATCCTCGAAGAAGCGCTGCATGTGTGCTTCCGGATGTGGAGTGACGAAGACGGGCCGTACGCCACCAAGCATTTCACGCTGGCCGAGACGATCTGCAATCCGCACCCAATCAGCTCGCCTCGCATCCCGGTCATGATCGGAGGGAGCGGCGAACGCAAGACGCTCCGACTCGTCGCGAAGTACGCCGACGCGTGCAACCTGTTCGCAACGGGACTCGACGAGGTCGCCCACAAACTTGACGTACTGCGCGGCCACTGCGACACCGAAGGGCGCGACTACGACACGATCACGAAGACGATGCTGTCGAGGACCGATTCCGCCGACATCGACGCCGTCGTCGACGAGATGCGCGACTTCGCCAAGCTCGGGATCGACAAAGTGATCTTCGTGCCCAGCGGCGACCCGATCGCATTCACACAGCGCCTCGGCGGCGAGCTGGCCGCGCGGCTCGAAGAGCTGTGAGTCTCGCGACCTCGGAGCGAGAGAAGTTCTTCGTAGGAGCCGCCGGTCTCGCAGACGCGGTCGATGAGGTGTCAACGATGTCGAGATGATCCGCCCTTGGTGTCTAACCCGAGTAGTCCTCGATCAGGGTTGTGCCTGCCGTTTTGGAGTACGAGCTGCCGACGGCGACACCGCTCGTTGGTGCCGTGCATGACACGGCCGACAGTGTGCCGCTAGCTCCGGCGAGGCTCGGTGTGCCGGCGATCTGCCAGGACGTTCCGTTCCACTGGGCGGCCATGGTGGCGGAATGATTGCCGTTGAGGTTGTTCGCCGAATCGCCGACCGCGCTACACGCCATGCCGGCGCACGACACCCATTGAGCTCGTCGGTGGCCGAACCGGTGGGATCAGGGATGCACTGGCGGGTCCAGGACGTGCCGTCCCAGCGTTTGACGAGCGGCAACGATGCATTGTCGGTCCAGATTCCGACCGACGTGCAGACATCTCTGCTTGTGCACGAGAGGGCACGGTCCGAGTTGAGCTCCTGCCCAAGCGGGTTGATCTGCGTTTGGGAAACCCAACGAGCGACCCTCGACGACGCTCGGCCAATGCGACTTGATCGCTCTGCGGCCCGCGGTAAGACGTGCCGACCGCCAAACACGCCTCACCACTGCGACACGACACCGCCAAGAGCACGCTGCAGTCGCGCCGGCCTCATTCGGACTCGGTTGAATCGACCACCTCTGGACCGACAACGCCTGCGCACCTTCGGCCGCGAAACCAACATGGCAACTGACAAGATTCCCAGCCCGATCCCCACGATCCCCAGGACGCCAACTCTCGAGATCGACCCGGACCGCCACATGAATCACTCCGCGTTCTCGGCACGGCGCCGCGTCAACCAAGCCTCGCCGCCCGGCTGTCGGGACGGAAGCCCATCGGTCGGGGGCAAGAAACAGGATATGTGTCGTGCGCACGATGGGGAACGGCCAATCTCGCTCGTCGGCGAGCCCGCGGAGTCGCCGGACGGTCGCGATCGCGGTGCCGGCGCGACACGATCAGTGTCGGGGTTGCTGGGACGAACTTTCGGCTACAGCGCGTAGGTGCGGACGAGGCGTAGGACGGCGCTGGCGTCGGGGCCGGTGGCGACGAGACCGGTTTCGGCCGGGTCGCGGCGACGGGCCGCGACTTCACAGAATTCGGCGGCGGAACCTCGGATCGTCGTGAGTGCAGGACTGTCGGGCTCGAAGTGCCATGGTTCGCCGTTCGGTCCGATCAGCTCGAGCGCGACGGGGCCGTTCATCGTCGTGTCGGCCCGCTGGAACGCGTAGGGGAGTGTCCGCCATGCGAGCCGGACGATATGACGCAATCGATCAGTCGGTGGGAGTGCGATGCCGAGCGCGTCTGCGATGTCGTCGGTGTGGATCCAACACTCCGACAGCCGTGTGGTCGCGAGCGTTTGGAGTGAGAGCTTGCCGGCCACCCACGTGACGCGCGTATGCGGGTCCCGGGCGCGGAACGCGGCACGCATGGCTTCGGACGCGTCGTGCCAACGTTGTCGGATCTTGTCGCCGCCCGCGGCTCGTTCAGCGTCGACTTGCGCGGCGGCGGCATCATCGACGGACACTGTCTGGTGTTCACGGCTGCCGAGCAGTCCGTCGGCGTAATGATCGAACTCGCCGCGGGCACTCGCTGTGGCGCCTTCGTCGGTCAGTGCGAGGTGTGCAAGAACGCACGCAACGTCCCACCCGTCGCAGCGGGTCGGACGCTCCCAGTCGCCGTTCGGGCACGCGTCGACCAGTTCTGCGAGTTCTGCATGTTGCGCGGCCAGCGCAACCAGGATGTCATCCACGGAGCCACGCTAACGGGCGCGGGCCGATCGAAGAAACGCGCAAGTCCCCAAAGCGCTGGCGACCGCCCGGCCGTTCGCTCGATCCATTCTCGGCACCGGCTTGCCTGGTGACTTCGTCCGAGCGGGGAGCGTCAAGTCGGTGATGTGTCCCCGAAGTCGCGTCGCAGAATTACAGGACGCGATGCCTCAGATCGTCGGTAGGCGACCATGCACGAGAGCCGCCCGATGTCCACGATCCCGAGCGACGGCCGAACTATGGAACCTGCGGGACCCGTGGATCCGTTGCACTCTCCCGGCGTTTCGACCTGCGTAGCTGAACTCGAACCCGGAACGCGCCTCCCGCTAGGTTCACCGTGGAGGCAAGTATGGGTTCAGCTGATGCAGTTGCGCGAGACGAAGCAGCGTCAGCAGTCGGAGACATCGACGCGCTGATGAAAACGTTGGCGCCCGACGCCGAGCTCATCTCCCCGCTTGTCGGGATCGCGGTGATACGCGGTCACCCGGATCTTCGAGTCCTCATGGAGGCCGTGTACACCACCATCCACGACCTCAGATGGACTGAACGGATCGGTGATGATCACAGCCTGGTCATCATCGGCGAAGCAAAGGTCGGGCCATTCAGGATCGCAGACGCAGCGGTCATCGAACTCGCGCAGGACGGATCGATACGACGGATTCGGCCACATCTCCGCCCATGGCTTGCAACGACGTATTTTGCGATCCGGGTATTGCTCAAGGTAGCGAGCCACCCAGGCCTGCTTCGTCGGTCCTGGCGCCCGGCATAGTCACGCTTGCCGGTCGCAGACTGAGGCCTGAGGTAGCTCCCGTCCGCAACGCGCCGGTAGCACGCGTCCTGGGTTCGCCACTCAACCCTCTTGAACCCACCTACATCACCGACGCGCTCCCAAGAACCCGGACCGCGTCCCGTTCAGTTTCCGCCACCGACCGCCGGCGACCGTTAGTTCGCGTCTGGGCTACCGCCAAGTTCGTTGGTGGGAGTTGGCTTTGTGTTTCGGTGGAGGGGGACCGCGATGGTGAGGACACCGAGGCCGACGAGGAGTCCACCTTCGGTGTAGCGGCCGGCGCGCAGGGCACTGTTGTGTCCGGAGAACCACCGTCCGAGCCGGGCACCGCCGACTGCGTAGGCGCTGTCCGTGAGCAGTCCCAACGAGATGTACACCAAGCCCAAGACGAGGGTCTGTGACCAGATCGGCCCGCGACCGCGTTGGACGAACTGGGGCAAGAACGCGAGGAAGAACAACGCGACCTTTGGATTGAAGACGTTCACGACGAAGCCTTCTGCGAACAACCGATTCGTCGGCTGGACAGCCGGGCTGACGCGACCGCGGTCACGGCCGGCGGTTGTCCACGCTTTGACGCCGAGGAGAATGAGGTAGACACCTCCGGCGATCTTGACGGCTGTGAAGGCCGTTGCCGAGGCGAGCACAATCGCAGAGAGGCCGACGACGGCAGCAACGACGTGAACCGCGGACGCCGCATGCACACCGAGGACTGACACCAGACCGGCGCGTCGTCCTTGTGCACCGCTACGAGCAAGAATGTAGAGCACCGCCGGGCCCGGGATGACTAGCAGCACGACGGACGCGACGACGAACACCGGAAGCGACGAAAGTGCGGGCACGAACGACGACGGTACCCAGGCGAACGGTAACGAGGCAGACGATTTTCGCGGCGCCCCGGCCGCATGACCATCCCGAGGGGCCAGTCGTCGCGAGTTCGCACAGTCCCTCGAAAGAACCGAGACCACTCGGCCGACAACCGCTCGGCCGCGTGTCCTTCGATTGCCGGTTCGGTGAGACGTTGTGACGGGGCGATCTGAGCGCTTTCGCAGACGGTCGAGCGCGCGGCTCAGCAGTCGTGGCTTGACGCAGGCCCTCTTGCAATACCAACGAACGGCCACGGTGTCACCCGCGACGTTGCCTTCCCGAGCTCTGCCCTATCGGAAGCCTGTGCGTGCCGTCACCACCGCCATGAACGAGTGTTGAAAAGCATGCCCGTCGACGGAGCCGCGCACGTTGACGAGTCCAACGCGTGCCGAACTCCTCGACCGGGGACGTAGCGCCGAACGACCGTTCGGGCGCGGCGGTCACGGCAGATCTTCGAGCACGATCTGCGGCGCGGCGCCGGGTTCGGCGGGCGTTGTCTGACATCGCCGACTTATGATGCGCTGATGCGGCTGGGAGTGGTCGCCGACGTGCACGGCAATGCCGCTGCGCTCCGTGCCGTGCTGACCGACGGGGCGCGCCTGGGCGTGGACCGCTGGTGGGCGCTCGGTGATCTCGTGTTGTTCGGCCCCCGCCCCGTCGAGGTTGTGGAAGCGTTGCTCGCGCTCCCGCAGGTCGACTTTGTACGCGGCAACACGGACCGCTACGTCGTGACCGGTGAGCAGCCGCCGCCGCATGCAACAGCATCAGACGCGGTCGGCGACCTCGGGCTCGTCGAGCGGTTTGGTTTCATGTCCGCCCAGATCGGGTGGACGCGCGGGGCCCTGTGCCAGGCGGGTTACCTCGAGTGGCTCGAGACACTGCCGGACGACCAACGGCTAGATCTCACAGACGGTACGCGCCTGCTCGGAGTGCACGCGTCTCCCGGTGCCGACGACGGGCCTGGTATCGACACGTTCTCGTCCGACGAGCAGCTGTCGAGGTTGCTGGCCCGTTGTGACGCGGATCTCGTCGTTGGCGGCCATACCCACTACGCCACCGACCGGAGTGTGGGGCCGACGCGGGCGCTCAACCCGGGCAGCGTGGGGCTGCCACGCCGGTATGTGGGGGCGTCGTGGATGTTGATCGACGACGACGATCGCGAGACCCAGATACAGCACCGCCGAGCACCGTTCGATATCGGTGAGGTCACGGCGGACCTGTATGCCAGGCGCTATCCGAACGCCGCGTTTATCGAGGCCATCCTCAACCGGACGCACCCGTTCGCCCACTGATCCTGCTCAGCGCGGACGACCATGCGCGCATTTGCAGGCGTCCCGATCGCCCGGAGCGTGTTTTTCCGGCGACACGAACACGAACGATGGGGCGAAGATGCTCCCGAACGCTGGCGCCGCGCCGTTCGCAGTGCCGGTCTGGCTGTGACGGCGCGTTCGTGCTGACGCGTTGGTGCGGCGCTACTTGGCGTCGTGGTCGGGTGGACGGGCGCTGACGCGCTCGATACGCCTGTCGGGGATGAGCCAGACGATCGCGACGCCAACATAGATGGCGAGCGAGATCCAAGTTTGGACAAAAGCTGCCGCAATGGCGACGAGGTAGGCGACGGCTGAGAGCTTGCCTTTCCAATCTGCCCCGAGCGCCCGCGCGAGCCGCGAATCAGGCGCGTGGATCGACAGCAGGGTTCGGGTCAGTACAAAATACGCAACCGCGGAGCCGAACAGGACCACGCCGTAGATGACCACTGGCGCCTGATCGTGGATGTTCGGGCCGAGCCACGCCGTCGCCGCGGGTGTGAGCGAAAGCCAGAACAGCAAATCGGCATTGGCCCACAGCACGCCGCCGCTGATGCGTTCCACGACGTGCATGAGATGATGATGATTGTTCCAGTAGATCGCCAGGAACGTGAAGCTGAGCGCGTAGACCAGCAGCTTCGGTACGAGCGAACGCAGGTCGGAGAAGTCGTGCCCGGCGGGTGGGCGAAGATCAAGCACCATGATCGTGATCAGCACGGCGAGCACGCCATCGCTGAACGCTTCCAGACGACCTCGGCTCACGACGAGCAGTTTTGCAGGCACGGCCGAGGTCGACGTTTCCGGTCGCTGCTGGCGCTGATCGCGCGGGCGAAGATCACCCTGTATTCGTTGCCCACCCGACCGAGAAGCTCCGCCGTCGCCTTTTCATCAGCCCCCGACGGCGACCGACGCGGACCCATACCGGCTTGTGAGCCAACGCGCCCTGCAACTGCCTGGGATGCTCCCCGGAGCCCAACCGACGGTCCCCTTGCGCATCGCGACGAGCAACGACGCTGAGGCCGAGGACACCCGTCTCGTGGCCCATGCGACGCGTCCCAGAGCACTGCCGAAGTGTCCCGGTAAGGCCGGCACCGGCCGTCGAGCTATCCGGTGATAGGCAGTTCGCCTCGGTCGGTCTCGACGACCACCCGCCACAGGCCCGGCTTCGGTTCGTTCGAGATGCGAAGCGGGACGTCAGCACCTTCGGTCCAGTCCCGAAAGCGGGCCGGGTCGCGTGGGGTCACCGCAAGTGCGGTCACGCGTCGCGCGCCGTTGGGATGTGCCGCTGCCATCATGCCGGGATATTGCTGATCGTGATCCCACTGCATGAAGAACGGCAGGGTTGCGTCGGCGAGCGCGAGGTCGAGCCCAGCAGCTCGCCAGGTCAGCAGCTCACCGTCGGGTCGTACGCGCCGACGATGCTCAACACAGATCCCGAGCCGCATTGCAACCTCATCAATGGTGTCGGTCCGAAGCGACCAACGCACCAGACAGTCACCTTGGGCCGTCGCGCGCATCAAGGCGCGCCCATACTGGTTGTCCTGGGCCTGCTCGGGCGAGACGACGCCGAGCAGCTCGAGGTACTGCGTGCCGATGGGAATCACACGATTCGCTGTCCCCAGTCCCGGATGCACACCGCCGTCGAGAACATCGAAACCCAGCTGACGGAATCGACTCGTCGCGTCGTGGAGATCTCGGACGCCCACGATGACCTGACTCAGCACCAACACGACACCCATCATGGCCGACCAGCACGCACCGCACCGCAACGGCGCCACGCCCATGGCGGCAGACGCAGCCGTTCCCGCAGACCTCGAGTGAGCGACGTGCCCCGGTAGCCATCCACACCTCCGCCGACGCCAACACGTTCGACGAAATCGTCGCCACCGCCGACCAAGCCCTCCTCCAAGCCAAAACCGCCGGCCGCAACCGCGTGCAACACACCACGCAATCAACAACCCTCCAGAACGACCGGGCATCCCAGAAAACGTGACCAGAGCGACGCTGCGACGTGTCCTGGTCCATTGATCTACGGGTGTTCCTTCAGACGTCCGACGACATCGTTTCGGGGCGTTCGGGCGGGTGCGCAGGACTTGTTCTGCGTGCTCGGTTCGGCGACCGCCGCGGGTGACGTCGGCATCGTGGTCGACGATGCGTTGGTCGACCGCTGTGCGGATTTCGTCGGGTCCGTTCGGGACCCGAACCTGCGCTTGCCGTCACGTTCGATTTGAAGACGTTTTTCACCGTGGTCTACAAGGGCTCGGTCGGTCGCGGTGGCGGACGTGTCCGAGTTTGTGGCCGATCCGTCCGTCGAGGCGGACGACGGTCCGGATGCCCGGTGAGCTCCGGGTCGGTGACCGGTCGCCCACGAAGTTCCGGTTGGTTTGCGCACATTGCGCAACTACGCTTTGCCTGCTGCGCAAGGGGGCCGCAGATGCGGGGTTCACGGGTTTGCAGCACGAAGACGACGCGTCCTGGCCGTCGCTCCGGGTCGGTTTCGCTCGTGTTCGTCGTCACGATGCTCGTGGCCACCGTCGGGGGGCTCGGACCCGCGGCGGCCGCCGCGTCGTGGTCGGTGGTGCCGAGCGTCAGTCCCGCGGGGGAGCCCGGCGGCTCACTGGTTGGCGTTGCCTGCCCGACCGCATCGAGTTGCTATGCCGTGGGGAGCTTCGGAGTCGGCGATTCGGGCGCAGCGCTCGTCGAGCATTGGAACGGCACGGAGTGGTCGATCATGTCTGTCCCCGATGGCGGCAACGTCACGTTCGCCGCCGTCTCGTGCGCAAGCGACACGAGGTGCTTCGCGATCGGATCAGGCCCGGCGTCGGACCGGTCAGTGATAGAGCGATGGAACGGGATCGCGTGGGCCGCCGTCGCCAACCCTGCCCCGAGCCTCTTGCTCGCCGTCACGTGCGGGAGTGAAACCGAGTGCCTCGCAGTTGGAGTGACCGGAACGACCATCGAGACGACGATCGTGGAACAGTGGAACGGCAGCACCTGGTCGGTCGTCGCCAGTCCGAGCGTTGCGGACGCGCAGGCCAGCGAACTGCACGCCGTATCGTGCGCGAGTGCCGACAACTGCTTCGCGGTCGGGAACGCGTTCAACGGGATCACGCCGCGAACGTTGACCGAGCATTGGGACGGCTCGAGCTGGTCGATCGTCGCGAGCCCGACGCCGGCCGGTGGTGGTCTCGTCTCGCTTGACGGCGTCTCGTGTCCCGGCGATACGTCGTGTTATGCCACCGGCAGCGACCAGGGAGCCGCCGGCGACGCGACCATCTCGTCGTTGAACGAGCATTGGAACGGGTCGGCCTGGTCGATCATCCCGGGCGGTACCAACATCGAGGTCAGCAACCTCACCTGCTGGAGCGACACCAACTGCTTCGGCGTCGGCATCAGCAACGCGAACCCCAAGGGAGTGCGGCACGGTGTCATCCAGCATTGGAACGGCACGGCCTGGTCGATCAGCACCATCCCCGCAGTCACGCCCGCGTCCAACTTCCTGAACGGCATTGCGTGCGCGAGCAGCTCGACGTGCTTCGCCGTCGGCGCAGGCGGCGGGAGCCTGAACGAGATCGGGATCATCGAACGCGGGAACGGGTCGAGTTGGTCGCAGGTGACGCAGTCGTTCAACCCGGCCCCGCCGAACAGCACGCTGTCGGCGATGGCGTGCCCGTCGGCAACAACGTGCTTCGGAGTCGGCCAGTACACGAACCGCGCCGGCACAGTCGTGACGCTCGTGGAGCGATCGGCCGGTGCCGGCGTGACGATCGTACCGAGCCCGAGTCGTGCTGGCGTGCCGCAAAGTGAGCTGGCGGGCATCTCGTGTGTGAGTGCCTCCTCGTGCGTCGCGGTCGGTTCCTCGGGCCTGTCCCCGGTTCGGACCCTGGTCGAGCAGTGGAACGGCGCGAAGTGGGCCGCGGTCTCCAGCGCCAACCACTCGATCAAGTCGCCGTACGTCAACCTGCTCAACGGCGTCGCGTGTACGACCGCGGACAACTGCTTCGCGGTCGGCACCTACAACGAGGGATCCATCAATGGAACGTTCGACACGCTCATCGAACACTGGGACGGCAAGGTGTGGTCCCTCGTCTCGAGCCCGAACCGCTCGACGTTCGGTCTCAATACGCTCGAAGATGTGTCGTGCCCGAGCGCAAGCAGCTGCTTCGCCGTCGGCCAGTCTTCCACCGATCCCGCAGGCACCGATCGCACGTTGATCGAGCACTGGAACGGCACGACGTGGTCGACGGCCGGCAGTCCGGACGCGCCCGGTCAGATCAACGACAACTTGACCGGCGTTGCCTGTGTCGGCACGAAATTCTGTGTCGCGGTCGGCAGCACGTCGACGCGCACCGCCAGCACGTCGCTCATCGAGACCTACAACGGCTCATCCTGGCGCATTGTTGCCACGGCCGATCCGGTCGGCGCGACCGAGACGGCACTCACAGGTGTCTCGTGCTCGACCGCGCAGACCTGTCATGCGGTTGGCAGCTCCGGGAGCGCCACCGCGAGTCAGGCGCTCGTCAAGACGATGAGCGGGGCGACGTGGTCCACGGTGGCAGCCGTCGGCCCGGTCGGCGCGCTCAGCAGCTCGCTCGCCGGGATCTCCTGCAAGGTCTCCAGCTGCGCCGCGGTCGGCGACTACGTGACGCCCGGCGCGGTCCACACGTTGGTCGAGCGCCAATAGACGGGGCACACCGGACGAGTTTCGTCTCGGACCGGCGTGCGGGCCAGGTTCGTGCCCCCGCGCCGCGCGGTGCGCCGGTAGCTGCGACTGATCGCGGATGCGTTGTCGAGCGACGCGAGGAGTCGGCGTGCCGGGTGCTGCAACGCCAACGCCGAATCGGCGATCGCCGTGGCGCGGCACGGCGTTTTACGTTGACCACCGAGACCTCGCCGACCACCCCGCCCGCCTTGAACCGCCGACTCGACGGCCGTGGCGCACGACCTGGTACGAACACCGCGTCGGGGTGTCTCCAATCGCCCAGATAACGCCGGGGATTGGTACGGGCGAAAGGTTGATGACCTCGGCCTGCGCGGCGGGCTTGCCTGCGCCCGTGGGTGATGAGTATCGACGGGTCGCCTGTCCGCACTGGGTGCGGCGTGCTCGCGCTACGCGATCGTCGCAGCGAGCCACCAGGTGAGACCGAACGGATCGTAGACGTCTGCTGCGCGCGTCCCCGCAGGCCGCTCCGACGGCGCGTCGCCGGTGGCGCCGGCAGCGATCGCACGCTTGTATGTCTCGTCCACATCGGCAACGTAGAGCCGTAGGCCGACACGCGGGATGGGCTCGGCCACGCGGTCCGCGGCAGTTGGGTGTTCGCCCATCTCGAGGATCATCTCGCCCAATGCGCAACTTCAGGTGACCGACACCGCCCGACGGCGTCGTATGCCGCTCGATCTCGGCGGCGTCGAAAGCCGTCCGGTAAAAGTCGGCCGCTGCGGCGGCGTCGCTCACGATGAGATACGGGCGCGCGGCCCGAAGGTCCGCGCTCTCGTATCGCGAAGGCGGCTCCGCACCCATGAGCGCATCATGCCCGCTCCGTCAACTCCTGTCACGGCCGCGCACCGGGCAGGCGCAGCTCAACGCCGGTGACGTGCGCGAAGTGGATGGTCAGCGGTGTAACACCGCCATCCCATGGTGGCCGCGGACCGCGCAAATCGACGCCTCTGGAGCGGCGCGCTCTGAACTGGGCCACGATCGAGAGCTCCAGAAAAGATCGCAACGCCTCGAAGTAGCGCACCCGACCTCCGGCGATTGGATGCAGCTCCTCGTAGGCGCGATGCAGACGATTCGCGATATGTCGCCCTGCTGCATTCACCCCTTGGTTGAACGGCGCCGGCGGTGGGAACGGCGCGGGCATCAAGGCAAGACCCGCCTTGGCGAACCCCACATCGAGTGCCGGATCACCGACAGCCGCTCGGTCCCAATCGACGACGCCCGTCACCTGATCCCGGCACATGAGAACGTTTCCGGGCCACAAGTCGCCATGCACGATCGAAAGCACCGAAGGTAATGCCGGCTGGTTCGCGCGCAGCCAGTCGAGTCCGTCCTTCAAGCCCAGTTCGCCGAACTCGCTCAGCCGGTGCTCGATGTCGCGCAGGTGACGACCTGTTGACAGGGCCGATTCCGGGATGTTCAACGTCGCAGCAGACTCCAACACGGCCGACGTGTCCGATGCATGCAACCGTGCGAGCAGACGAGCTGCGGTTCGCGGCCACGCCAGAAAGAGGCGAGGAAAGTCACGAACGAAGTCAACCGGCCGGATGCCGCGCAGGAAGGACCGACCTGGGAGTCGCTGTACGATCATGAACATCTGGCCCAGCGCGTCGGGATCGCCCTGAGTCAACAGAACCCGCGGCGTCGGAAACCCTGTTCTGGCGAGACAGTCTTGGAACGCTTCCTCGAGCCGAGGTTGCATGGGAAGGGTCTCGGCGGGATACAACCGCAACACGAGCGGCCCACTCCACGGACCGGAGGTTCCCGACAGCGAGAACTGGAACACTTGACTGAACGCGCCCCCGGTAAGCGGGCGGAGCGGCTCCGCGAAATCAATGTTGTCGTGAAGGTGCGTCCGCAGGAACCTCAACAAACGACCACGAACTGCTTTTTCCACTCCACACCTTCGCGATCGGCTCCACCTCTGTTCACCGCGCGATCACAGTGCCACCGCTCACCAAAGCAGACACGCCGACCGTGCAGGTCAACAATACGTACGCACCCAACCTACGAACATCGAGAACCGAGGTGTTGCAACACGACGGATCCGAACCCAAGGAACCGCCGGAGAATGCGCGTCCCCGACGCGCCGTCCCGGCACGTTGTGCACCGAGGCGCCCGCGACGGCGTCCGGCACGCCGCGCGACGCCGAAAGGCCCGGCGGCGCGCGTTCTCACTGTGCTCCAACCCGCGTCCGGCTCAAGGTCGACCGACCTGCAATGATTCTGGACTCATGACCGGCGACCTCGACAGCCTGATCCTCGATCTCCTTGAATGGTTGGGACCGAGCCCGCGTCCCTACCGCGAGGTACTCGACGCGTGGCGGACGTCGTGTCCCCGCCTTCCCGTGTGGGAAGACGCCAACGACCGAGGGTTCGTCGCGTGCTCTCACGTACCGGGACGAGGCCGGTTCGTTTCGGTTTCCCCTGCCGGGGCCGAGTACCTGCGCAACAACCGCATTCGAGCGGGCGCCTAACAAAAGCGTTCCCAGTCGGCGACCGCAGCCCGGGCGCGGTCGCGACGGGCCCCGAACGTGCGGCCGCCATCAACGCGACCGGGCTATCACGGTACAGCGCCGTGTCGTCGGCGCGATATCGCGCCAGGCACGTCCCCCGCGCTCGCGACCCCGCAGTGATGGCGCGCTCGGTGCGCACGATGCGGCCAGCCGTGGAAGCGCGAAACCCAGCGAGGCGAGCGCGATCGCGAGGCGGCCGAGCGAGGCATCGCCAACATCGGGTCCTACCGCGACGCCTCACGCGTCGCTTTCGAACCCCGAGCACATGCTGCCCTACGAGCGGCTCGCGGCACGCGCGGCGTCAACGGCTGTGTCGCTTCACAGGCAGCGGGTAGACCGCTGACAGCAGTTGCATCAGCTTCGGGAAGGCAGGCGTGAAACGGCCTTCGCCCCACGGCACATCGGGTTCGTTGGCGAACGCCTGGCTGAGCACACCGGCGATGAGGGTCGACACGAGGTAGACCGCTTCGTCGGAGTCGGCATCGGGGCCCAGTTCGTGTGCGCGCACGGCGTCGGCGAGCGCGTGGCGTTGTACGGCCACCATCTCGAGGCTGGGCGCCAGCGCTTCGGCTGAAGGTTCGAAGCTCGGGACGGGACGCCAAAACAGCAACTGCGCGACCGCGCGGTTGGCGAGCGCCCATCGGCCGCTCGCTTCGAGGCCCTTGGTGAGTGCATCGAGGCCCGGTGTCGCGTCGGTCATCGCGGTGCGCATGACCTCGAGATGGGCGTGCTGACCGCGCTGGAACAGCGCGTCGTAGACGGCCAGGAGCGATGGGAAGTACTTGTAGATCGAGGGTGGCTGCACGCCGAGACGGCGAGCGACCTCGGAGACCGTCAGACCGTTGACACCCTCTTCGATCATCACGGTCTCGGCGATGTCGAGAATCTCCTCGATCGTTTCCTGGCGCCGTCGAGCGCGACGGTCGGGTGTAGCGGTGGCGTCGGCAGCCACATCCGTCGACATACGACAACTGTAGCTCAGGTTCAGCTTGACAGCGTAAGCTATGAGATATAGCTTTTTCTACCAGTCAACGAAAGGAGCGGGCGATGCCCCCGAAGAACCAGCGCTGGTGGTTGACCCACGACAGCGAGTCCGTCCTCGTCGACGCGCCGGCCGAACGTATCTACGACCTCGTCGCTGACATGCCACGCATGGGCGAGTGGAGTCCTGAGTGCCAGCGAGTCGACTGGACTGCCGACAGCGACAGACCCGCACCGAACGCGACGTTCGTGGGGCACAACCGGGGCGGTCCTTTCGGGCTCATGAAATGGTCGCGACGCGGTCGTGTTCTGACCGCCGACCGCGGACGCGAATTCGCGTTCGTCACCGAGGAGGGCGGCCACGAGTCAACCCTGTGGCGCTACCGGTTCGAACCGGCCGGCGACCGCACGCGTGTCACCGAGTCGTACGAGGTCCGGCGGATCCCCACCTGGGCGCGCATCATCGACGTGCCGACGAACCGTCACCGCGAGCTCGTCGACGCCATGCGCCACACGCTCGAACAGCTCAAGGCCGCAGCCGAGACTTCGATCGCCGCAGGAGGCGAGTCGTGATCACCACGTATCGGGCCGCGCCCGATATCGACGTCGTGAGCTCGACCGCAACGATCGCCGACCTCGGCAGCCTCGCCATCAACGCGTTCGTGATGCACGGCGACGAACCGTTGCTTGTCGACACCGGCGCGGTCGTCGAGGCCGATGACTTCATGACCGCGCTGCGGACGGTCATCGATCCGACCGAGCTTCGGTGGATCTGGCTCAGTCACACCGATTTCGATCACATCGGGTCGCTGCACACGCTGCTGGACGAGAACCCGCAACTACGCGTCATCACGACCTTCTTCGGAATGGGGATCATGGGGCTCTCGTCGACGCCGCTCCCGTTGGACCGCGTACGTCTCGTGAACCCGGGCGAGCAAGTCAGTATCGGCGACCATACATTGACAGCGATCAAACCGCCCGTTTACGACAACGCGGTAACGGTCGGCTTCTACGACGAAACTTCACGCGCGCTCTTCAGCGCCGACTGCTTCGGCGCGCTCGTGCACGACGTCCCGCAAAGCGCGGCCGACATCTCCGACACGGACCTGCGCGACGGCCAGACACTGTGGGTCACCATCGACTCGCCCTGGATCCACAACGTCGATCGCAAGCTGTTCGCCGATCACCTCGCGCATATTGGCAGACTCGACCCGACGATCGTGCTCAGCGGCCACCTCCCGGCCGCGCCCGGCGCCATGCTCGACAAGCTGCTCGACACGCTCGCCGCAGCACCTGACGCACCAACATTTGTCGGACCCGATCACGCCATGTTCGAACAGATGCTGGCCGGGATGACGGCTGGTACTGCCGACTGACCGCTCGAGCGACGGTCCGACACACCACGAGCGAGCGAGTGACCCGTAAAGCGCGCTCCGGAACACTGCACCGCGAGCTCCTCTCGCCAGCGTGGCGTTCGCGAGCACGGTCGTACCCCAAGTGCGTTCAAGATGGCGCGGCGCGTTCCCCCGATGCGGCGCGGTGCACTGTGTGAGGAACGTCGCGGAAGTTCGGCCGACCGACGGTCAGTTCAAGCGTTCCCTCACCTCGGCGAGCACGACGGGGTTCGGCAAGGTATCCCAGCTCGCGGTGAGTCCGATGGCCGGGCGATGTCCGGGCACGGGGCGCCGGAACACGGTCAGCTCGAACCGGTCGTTGCGGAGCGCGACGCTCATCACGTCGTCGTGTTCGACCTCGAAACCGTCGACCGACACTCGCTCCTGCGTCCAGCCTCCCCCCTGGATGCGGACCTTGCTCGGCGCGACGTACCAGCGACCGTCGTACACAACCATGCCGAGGGCCTCGCCCTGACCGGTCATGGCCACCGCCGCGAGCATGACGACCAGTAAGGGGTCGCGCAGGCCGTCGTACACCCAGCGGGTCCCGAGCACGGAGTGCTGCAGCTCGACGATGAGGGCGTCGTCGGCGCCCTCGAGGCGTTCGTCCCGGTAGGTCAGCGGGATCTGCAGCAGAGTGTCGCCGGCGGTCACGAGGTGGGTTTCCATGCCGACGCGACCATCCGGATCGTCGAAGCGATAGGAACCGATCAGCTCCATGGGAAGGTCGGCGGCGAGACCCCACGCTTGGGTCGGGGCCCATGTGGCGATGAGTTCGCCTTTGGTCGGCGTGATCGTCGCGAGGTGGAAGATTGCCATGGTCGGCCAGCGTACGGGTCGTGCTCGGACGCAGGCCGGCACGGTTCGAGGGCGCGATGTCGGGACGCGCTCGTGCTCCACCGCTTGGTCGACCCACCAGGCGAACACGTCCCCGGCGGCTCAGGTTCGTCCCACCACAGCATCACGAGGGCAGGCCATCACCGATCGCCCAGCGCGGGTCTGCGCGGCCGTCGATCCTGCCCATCGGCGCGTGCCGCGTCATGCGGCACCCACCGTTTGACGCGGCGGCGGCGCTTCGCTTGATCTTGGCGGCCGTGGGAACATGCCGCGATGGTCGCTGACCCGTTCGATGCCTCCGCAGGCGTGCCCTACGAGGCCCTGGCTGAGTTGCGCACGGTGTGCCCAATTTCGCGGACTCCGTCGGGCGCCTTCTTCCTCGCCCGCCATGACGATGTGCTCGCGGCCACGAAGAAGGTCGAGGTGTTCCAGGCGAGCTTCCGGGCTGCGGGTGTCGTGGTACCGGCCGAGGAGCAACTCATCAGCGAGATCCCCGAACCGCGTCACGGCAAGATCCGCCGCATCATCAACTCGGCGATCGCGCAGCATCGAATCAGCCGGATCGAGCCATTCATCCGAACGTTGTGCCACGAACTCCTCGACGGGATCGTCGCCAGGGGCGGCGGCGACCTGGTCGCCGACTACGTGACACCCATCCCAGCCACCGTGATCGCGCATCTCCTTGGCGTCAATCCCGGGGATCACGCCCGCTTCGCCCGGTGGTCCGACCTCGTCGTGCAATCCACGTACGCGACCAAGAACCGCCGAGAGGACGGCGTCGACGGCGAAGGCCTCGCCGGCGTCGCACCCGACTTCACCGGCTACCTCGACGCGATGATCGCCGAACGCAAAGCGTCGGCCGATCCACCGGACGACTTCGTCACTCGGCTCATCAACACCGAGGTCGATGGCGAGCGACTCACCGATCTCGAGATGCGCACGCAACTCGCGTTCTTGCTCATGTCGGGCAACGAGACCACGCGACACTTGATCGCGAACCTGCTCGAGACGGTATGTACCGACGCCGACCTCTTCGCGCGAGTGCAGGCCGAGCGGGACCTTGCGCCAACCTTGGTCGAGGAGTCACTGCGCCACGACCCGCCGATCCACGTCTTGATGCGCGACTGCCTCGCCGACATCACGATCGACGGTGTCACGATCCCCGCCGGCGTCAAGGTCGGCTTCGGCCTCGCTTCGGCAAACCGCGACGAACGCACCTACCAAAACCCTGACGAGTTCCGACTCGATCGCCCGAGCGCGAAAGACCACTTGGCCTTCGGTGGCGGCCCTCATGTCTGCCCGGGCGCATCACTCGCACGTCTCGAAGCCCGCCTCGCGCTCGAAATGTTCATCGATCGCGTCAGCCAAGTCCGCGTCGAGACCGGCTACCGGCGCGAACCCGTAGCCGTGTTCTGGGCCAACGGCCCGCAGCGACTCCCCGTCAACCTGACCGCAGTTCACCCGAACCCATCGCGCGGCTAGACAGAACCAAGACCAACGCCCGGCTCATCCACAGCAACGCCCCCGGCGTGGCCCAGATCGCGTGATAGACACGTGCCGTTTCGGACATCTGGACACTGGTGGCGGCGTTCTGTGCTGCTCCGGTCGGGAAGTACCACACGGTTACCCGACCCCCGGACGCCTATCGGGCGGACTCGCGATTCCAGCGCGGCCGCATGGCTTGGAGCCTCTCGCGCCGACGACCCGGCGCGTGCGATCAACGCGACCCGGACGGGACCGCCAGCTCCCGTCTGCGCGCAACGGCTTCGGCCAGCTCATCGAGCACGACCTCCGTCGTGTCCCAGCCCATACACGCGTCTGTGACGCTCTGCCCGTAGACGAGCGACGTCGTCCCCTCGGGCCCGAGATCCTGTCGACCCGACACGAGGAAACTCTCGAGCATCAATCCGACGATGCCGTGCACGCCGGCAACGAGGCGCGCCGCGATGTCGTCGGCGACGAGAGACTGAACCCGATGGTCCTTGCCGCTGTTGCCGTGGCTCGCATCGATTACGACGCGAGGCGTGAGCCCGGCGCGTCCCAAGCGATCGAGCGCGTCAGCGACGCTCGCCTGGTCGGAGTTCGGCCCGGAGGAACCGCCGCGCAGCACGACATGACAATCCGGGTTGCCGCTGGTCTCGAAGATCGCCGCTCGGCCGTCGTCGGTAATCCCCGGGAACACCTGCGCCCCGCCAGCCGCGGCGACCGCGTCGACGGCGCCCTGCACGTCTCCTTCCGTTGAGTTCTTGAATCCGATCGGCATCGAGAGCCCGCTCGCGAGCTGACGGTGGATCTGGCTCTGCGCGGTGCGAGCACCGATCGCGGCCCAGCTCACCGCGTCGGCGAGGTACTGCGGTGTGATCGGGTCGAGGAACTCACAGCCCACCGGCAGGCCGAGCGAGAGCACGTCGAGCACGAACGCGCGCGCGGCGAACAGTCCGTCGTTCACACGGAAGCTTCCGTCGAGCCCAGGGTCGTTGATGAGGCCCTTCCAACCGACCGTCGTGCGCGGCTTCTCGAAGTAGACGCGCATCACGATGTCGAGCTCGCGCCGGTGACGGTTGGCCACCTTCGCGAGCCGCTGCGCGTAGTCGAACGCGGCGGCAGGGTCGTGAATCGAGCACGGTCCGACGATGACGAGCAGCCGATCGTCGGCACCGTCGAGGATCGCACCAACCGACCGGCGGCCGCGGGCGACGATCTGTCGGTTGGCTTCGGTCAACGGCAAGTTGGCGCGCAACTCTCCCGGGGAAACGAGCGAACGGATGTGGGCGATGCGCAGATTGTGGGTGGGATCGGTCGGGTCCACGGCGATGTTCCTTCCGCAAGCCGCTCGATCCTCAAGGCGACCGGCTTGCCTCGTTCGGGCAAAGCAAAAGGCAGAGGCCGCAAGCCCCTGCCTTGGAAGCCGGTCAGGATGCAGTGCTCAGCGCGTGGTTGCACTCCGAGCCCCATCCGGGACCGGCTCGTCAAACCACAGATAGCGATGCACGAAGCCGACGGTACCAGACCGGATCCGGCGGCCGCACCCGGACTTTCATGTCATCCGACCAGGCGGCGCTGCGACACCTGTACTGCAGCCCGCGCGTCGACCCTGAGATCATGCCCGAGGGGTACCGATCGGGGACTTTCGATGCCGAAGAGGCGCTCGCGGTCGTGAGCGGAGCCGGTCTCGCCGAATGCCGAGGCGTATGCCCGGTTCTTGCTTCGAACGCTCGTCGACGGCCGGATTCTCCCACGACAAAATGCCGAAGTGCTGCAATCTCTGCGCTGTTTTCAATGACGGACCACAAGGCGCGCAGTGAACCCCAAGTCATTGCAGCCGTAACACTTCATCTGAAGGAACACGTCGCTGATACCTGGTGCCCTTGCTCTGAATGCGGTGCCGATCGAGCGTGCTGTCGCGCTGTGACAGGTGGCCTGAAGGATACGCGAAGACGTGGCATTCGGAAACGTGACGCCCCCAGCAAGGGGACCAGTCTGTTTGGGCTCGCCGAGCAACCTCTGGGGTCGATACACAACCCAAACGAATTGGGCTACTCGCAACCCTCCTGTCACCACGGAGGAATTTCCGGCCAAGTTCTCGCCACCGAGGTTCACTGTTACGGCACCTCGGGGGGGACATGTCGATGACGCGTGGGTACCTGCACCGGCACTCGCAATCGCGGTCGTCTGAGTCGACGGCCGCGTAAGGCCTTGACCTGCAACCGTGGTTGCACGAGGTCCGCATCCCGCTACGAAAAGGAACGCGAGGGTTGGCAACGCTCCGAACTTCGGCAACTGGCCGAGCTTTACGCCGAGGTACCGCATCTGAGCTCCCATTTACCGGCACGTCCCTCATAGACGCACCGCGGCGCACTTTGGTTCCCCGACGGGTTCAGACCGGATGATCGCGACACCAAAGCGACTCAGAGGTACCCAGTCGCCACCGGCGCCGGAATGATACGTCGCGTCCTCCGTGAAACACGCGAAGACACTCGGAACGACGGCCGCCACAACTACGATTGGCGGCATACGCCGACCGAGGCTGCCGAGCACCGACGTCGAATTGGATCGGACACCGCCGTCTCAAAGTTGGAAGTCGTCGCGCCTCGACCGCCGAGTGAGCGCGCGGCAGACTCGAGTCCGAGCGTGCGGATGGATGTCTCGTCGTTGATGTTCGAGCCGAAGGGGTGTCGACGAGCTCAGGTCTGAGGTTTGGTCGTCCAGCTTCCTTCGGCTGTGAAGCCCGCTGGCGGCCACGACGTGAGGAATTTGTCCGCTGCAGACTTCCCGCTGGCCAACAGCTTCTGTTGAGTTGCCGCGTCGATGTCGAAGTTGGTGGCGGAGACTCCAGTCGTGTCGACGAAGATCGTCCGGGCAGTCGTTTGGTCGTCGTCGAGATGGTAGGCATCATGTTCGTCGATGAGTGTCTCCAAGCACGACACAGCCAGTTCGAGAGTTGTGCTGGTCGGATGCATGGTCGCGTTTTGTCTCGGTCGGGTAGACAGCTTGATGCCAAATGTCGGCCACCGAGACCGACCATCGGGTCGGTCAAACACCTCGACTGGGAAATTGGAAAGCATGCCACCGTCGACGAACGTCGTCTTCGTGCCAGGCAGCATGTAGGGCTGGAAAAAGAACGGGATCGACATCGACGCACGTACCGCGTCGACGACGAGGAGGTCATCTGGATCGATCCGGTAATGATCCTCACAGTCCCACGGCAGCCGGACGAGTTGTCCGCTCGTCACGTCAGTCGCCATGACGACGAGGCGGTAACGCTCGTTCGTTGGCAAGACCGACTCCGGATCGTCCTCGGCGCTGATGCGCAAGTCGCGAAACGTCTCGACTTCAAGGTTCTTGAGCTGCTCTCCAAGCCAGGAAAGTAGGTAATCACCTTTGTAAATGCCCCGGCCCAGGAGCAATTCGGCACCTTCGCCAAGCGGACCGAGATGATCGATAGGCGTTTTATCCCGAAACTTCGTGTAGTCGACCGCGTTCATGATGTCGATGAGGCAGCTGACGTCGCGACCTTTCGCGGCGCACGCCGCCACCAGCGATCCCACGATCGCTCCAGCACTCGTTCCCGCCACTCGCGGGAACGTGTAGTCGCGCGATCCGAGCATGGTGATAGCCCCGACCAGACCGATGCCCTTCACCCCACCGCCCTCGAGGACTAAGTCAGCCTTCTTGTGGCCGGAGGTCTCCGGACTCGGTCCAGTATCACCCACCATGTCGACCTTGCTCTTCTCGTCCGACGAGCTCGACCCGGAAGTCTTCCACGGTTCGCGATCGCGGCGAGACCGCAATCTTCCACGGCGTGATCACGCGTCCTGCGGCCCCGGACCGCAGCGCGAGGTTACAGACGTCAACCGCCGGTCGATCACAGCTGCGACAGTCTCCGTGAATCCCGAGCGCGACGCCTCGTCCGGCTTCCACATCAACCAAACGCGCACCTGCGACGGGCGTTCGGCCGATTGTCCCGCCGCCGTACTCCCGTTCTTCCTCGTGATGTTCGCCAACTCAACGGAGCCCGTCTCGCTGTGGGAAGACGGCGGACGCAGGTCCGGCACGACCGGAAACCTCGTGGCGACCGGTACCGACCGTGCGCGCCGTACCGGACGTGTGCGACACAGCACAACGGAAGCGTGCGAACACTCCGTGATCGCCGAACAGAGTGATTCAGAGCGAGGGGTTTAGCGGTTGGGGTGTGTTGTCGGGGGACACGTCGTCGGTGGCGTGATGTCGGCGAGGCGGCCTTGATCCAGCTGGTGACGGCATTCAATGAGCCGTCTACCACGGCGCCGTGGTCGAGGCCGGGATAGTGCCGATACGTGAGCTGGTCGCCGAGCGCGCAGAGCCGTGACACAAGCCCGTCGGTCGCTGGAGAGGGGACGTCATGATCGGCGGTTCCCTGTGCGATCAGGATCGGTTCGGGCGCACGGCCGTGGTCGGGGTTGTCGTAGTGGGCGAGCAAGGCATTGAGGCCAATGATCGTCGCGGGATCGGCCGCGAGGAGATGATCGAGGTGGCGGCGTCGCAGATCATTGGTGATGTCGTCGATACAGCCGCTCGTCGTGTCGACGAGCACCGACCGTGCCGGAGGTGTGAGGAGGCTCGCGACGTGCACGTGCGGGTCGACCGTGCTCAGGCCCTCGAGCGCGTAGATCATGTATGCCTGTTCTACGGGGTCGTGGGTTGCCTCCGCGAGCGGGATGAGCGCGTCGAGCGTCGATGCGGGTGCCAGCGCAACCGTGCCGAGAAACCTCCATTGCGGCGCTCGATGGTCCGCGGTTGGCGCGACGAAAGTGCGGTCTGGCCGCCTTCGGAGTGTCCGACAGTGACCCACGAGGCCGAGACGCGTGCGCCGAGGAGCTCGTGCGTCGCCGTCACGCCGTCGATGACCGCGCGTGCGTTGGCCTGTCCGATGAGATACGTGTGGATGCCGGGCGTGCCGAGCCCCGGATAGTCACTCGCGACGACCGCCCAGCCACGGACGAGGAACGCCCGTACCTCGTTCACGGCGGTGGGATCGTGCGCGAGATCAGGCGCGATCGATGGGGCGCACTGATCGGCGAGACCGCTCGTACCGTGTGCCCACGCGACGACGAACCAGCCAGTCGCAGGCGGACGGCCGTCTGGAACGAGCACCAACGCGCTGACCGCGATGTCGTGGCCCGCGAGATCCGTCGAGTGGTACAGCACCTGCCAGGCCTGGCCGGCGCCGAGCTCGCGTGCCTCGCTCGGCGCGTCGCGGGAGGCGATGAGGGTCCCGGGCGCGGCCGGCGCCAGCGGCGCCGGCACCGCGTAACCTTCCGAAGTGGCCGACAACACAGGCACCGGCCGCGTCGCGCTCGCACCAGGGTGTCCGCCGCTGCACGCGCCCGCACACGCGACGCGCACAGCTGCGAGCACCGCAAGCAGGCGCCGACAAAGCGGACGACCCGTCACGGCGGCAATATAAGCACCCGACGACCAGCGTGCCAGCGAAGACCCGGTCATCGCCGACGTTGCTGAAGCCGTCATGAAGGCCAACGAACGCTCCATCCCAACCCGTCGGGCACGCCGCTTCGATACGCGACGCACGAGCCGAGACATCAGCGGACTCTTCGGAGATTCCGGCTTTCGGCGGTTCCGAACACACACCGGTTCGGCTCGGGTCTTTGATCGGGAGGCCAGGTACGTGTCGTGAGCGGGTCGGATGTCACGCGATCATGAACGAACTCGAGGTCGTCGAAGACGCGGCCCGTGGCGACAACCTCCCGCTCCTGCCCTCACCGCGATGTTCGACGCGAGGGGCATGGACCAACAGTCGCACGCATGCGACGGCCTACGAAATCACCGCGACTGTTGTGAACGAGGCCGTGGCGCCGAACTGAACATCGAGGACGAGCGCGCGGGCGTCGACCTCGGAGCAACGAGGCACGCGTTCATCGACTCGACGCCCAGCCGCGGCGCCTGCGTCGCACTCCGGGTGCCATCTTGACCATCCGTCCCTGTGATACGGGTGTCTCATGACAACGATCAAGATCCGTGCCTATCGCGACGCCGATCGTTCAGCCGTTCGTGACATCTGCTACCGGACGGGCTACATGGGTGATCCGATCAGCTCACAGTGGGCCGACCAGCCGAGTTTCGCGAATCTCTTCACCGGCTACTACACAGACGACGAACCTGAATCGGCGCTCGTCGCCGAGCGAGACGACGTCGTCATCGGATATCTCCTCGGCTGCCGCGACACCGCACAATCGACCAGCGCAACCCGCCTGTTCTTCGACCAGCTTGCGACCCGCTGCATCGCGTTCCGGCCAGGTACCGCGCGGTTCGTTCGACGTGCTCTCGCCGATAGCGTCACGGACCTGTTCCACCGCGTTGCACCGCCGGACCGTCTCATCGACCCGAGGTGGCCCGCTCATCTGCACATCGACCTGTTACCCGAGGCACGCGGCCAGGGCGTCGGACGCAATCTCGTCCAGCAATGGCTGCAACGCCTCGAAGTGGACGGAATAGCCGGATGTCACCTCGAAACGCTCGCCGAAAACAATGGCGCGATCTCGTTCTTTCGGAGCTGCGGTTTCGAGTATTTCGGGCCGGCCAAACTTGCGCCTGCCCTTCGCGCGCCGGACGGAACCCGTCACCACATTCAAGTGATGGTCCGCAGCCTGGAACCCGATCCGCGTCCCGGGACACGTACCTGACGCGTTCGGGAGTCCAAGGGTCGCCGGGGGCAACGGTGATCGGAACGGTTGAGCCGTTGGCTCGCGTCCACGCGACCACCTTTTCGCGGGGACGCGGGGAGAGCAGGCACGACAACTGCGATCGTTGCGGCGATGAGCTCTCTGTAAGTTCGAAACGGTTCGCGGACCGCATGCAGCGGCTGCTCGGCGCGTCGCGGCACTCACACCAACTGATTGACGCTGTCAGACTGGTTCAAGATTCCGTTGACGCTGCTGTCGGCCGTGCTGGGTCCATTCGAACCGTACGCTGAGATCGCAGTGCCGAGATCTTGGAGCAGCTGACCGACGTCCTGTTGGACAGCCGACAATGGGTTCGTTGACGAGGAGCTGGGCGTCCCGGTCGTGTTGGACGTGCCGGTCGAACTGTTGATCGAGAACGCGGTGCTGAGATCTTGAAGTAACTGACCAGCGTCCAGCTGGACCGCCGACAACGGGTTCGTTGACGGCGGCCCGGGAGTCGTGCTCGTCGTCGTGGTGTCAGTCGTAGCGGTGGTGGGCGTGGTGCCGTTGGTGGAGAGTGCAGTACCGAGGTCTTGGAGCAACTGCTCCACGTCTTGGTCGACGGCCGACAACGGGTTCGTCGACGACGTTGATGATGCGCCGCCGCCACCACCGTGGTGGTGATGGCGTCCATGCACTCGGTTCGCGATCATCGTCGCAAAATTGGTGAGCTGGGTGCTCGAAAGTTGCTGTCCGTTGTTCGCCGATGATTGCTGCAAGCCTTGCTGGATCGCGTTCAACAGGTCGGTTTGCGAAATGCCTTCGGACTGCGCCAGCTGGCTCAAGCTTGTCTGGCCCGACTGTAAGTCGCTCGTCAACTGTTGGGTGCTCTCACCAAACAGCTGCGCGACCGGGCCAAGTGTCTGTTGCATCTGGGTCAGCCAACTCGACGGGTCGACTCCGCCGCTGGCCTGGATCTGCGTTGCGCTCGTAATCCCGCTGATCGTCATTTCGTCGCCGCCACCTCCGCTCGCCCCTACTCCCGGGCGCTCATTCGGCCGTCGGCCACAACAACTGAGGCAATGCGGCCAATTTCGTGACGGGACGCTCAGTTCGTTCCCATCTTCGGACGTACCGTCTCGGTAAGGCCCGACCCACATCTGCAGGGCTCGAAACACGGATCTCGTGTGCGCGGCATCACCGAACATGGTGTGAGCACACCGTCGTGCGCGAAATGCGTGCGTCAACGGAACCGCTGGCGCGACCTGGACCGTGTCCGGCGCTGGCGGTTGCTGGCGTACCGCGCGCGAGTCGGATCGGTGGGCAGGTGTGTTGAACGGCTGGTCGGCATGTCCGGCGCGTGCGGGCCGTGCGTCAGACGCGGGCCCGGTTCATTGTTCCGATTGAGGGACGACTCGTCGGCGCCCGTTCTCGTC
>Ga0182024_10003576_pt1 | contig 36785 bp, 27 predicted proteins | sample P32metaG_FD_120480 | JGI IMG/M metagenome (GOLD analysis project Ga0182024, IMG submission 120480) | Permafrost microbial communities from Stordalen Mire, Sweden - P3-2 metaG (Illumina Assembly) | ecosystem: Environmental > Terrestrial > Soil > Wetlands > Permafrost | place: Sweden: Stordalen...
AGAGCGGGGTTATGAGATCGGACCGCAACATGAATTGGCAGGACCGGTTTGTAAGCTGATTTGTGAGTTTACCGGGTTTGAAAGGTCCGCCCTCTGCAATACCGGATCTGAAGCGGTACTGGGGGCGATGCGAATAGCCAGAACGGTTACTGGCCGTTCATTGATCGTTGCCTTTGCTGGTTCTTACCATGGAATAAATGATGAAGTAATCGTGCGCGGCACTAAAAAATTAAAATCATTCCCTGCAGCACCCGGAATTATGCCTGAGTCTGTTCAGAACATGCTGATCCTGGATTATGGAACGGAAGAGAGCCTGAACATCATCAGGCAGAGAAGCCATGACTTGGCAGCAGTACTGATTGAACCAGTTCAGAGCCGGCGCCCTGAATTTCAGCCAGTTGAATTCCTTAAGGATTTGCGAAAGATCACTACTGACTCGGGAACGGCCCTGATTTTTGATGAGGTGATCACCGGATTCCGCATGCATCAGGGTGGTACGCAGGCCATGTTTGGCATAAAGGCCGACCTGGGTACTTATGGAAAAGTTATGGCAGGCGGATTACCCATTGGCGTTATCGCAGGAAAGAAGGAATTTATGAATGCGCTGGATGGGGGAACCTGGAAGTTTGGTGACAATTCCACGCCCGAAGCCGGCGTTACATATTTTGCAGGAACTTTTGTGAGGCACCCGCTGGCTCTTGCGGCGGCAAAAGCGTCACTTGATTACATGAAGGCCAAAGGTCCGGCCCTACAGGAAGGACTAACGGCGAAGACTAAGCGCATGGCCGATGCGCTCAACCTGATTTGTGAACAGCGGCATCTGCCTTTATTTATTGCTCAGTTCGGTTCGCTCTGGAAAATAAAATACAAGGAGGAAATGCCTTATGCAGAGCTGCTGTTTACGCTGATGCGGGAAAAGGGTATTCATATCTGGGACGGCTTCCCCTGCTTTCTCACGGAAGCGCACAGTAAGGAAGATGTAAATAAGGTTATTGAAAAATTTGAGGAAAGTGTAGATGAGCTGATCGCGGCAGAATTTCTTCCTTCCAGGGGAAAAGACGAAAATAAAAGCCAGCACAGAGTTCAGGAAAAACCTCCTGTTACCGGTGCAAGACTGGGAAGAGATCAAGATGGAAACCCTGCATGGTTTATCAATGATCCCGCAAGGCCGGGAAAATATATGCAAGTGAATTAAAACGATGAATCCGGACAAGAGCCATATGACCGAAATAGCCAAGCCGGTGGAATTTGATCCATTCGGTGATCGGGAGATCGTGCGCGTTGCCCCTGCAGTTGAACCCCAGCTGGAGATTTGGGTTTCCTGCGCCATTGGCGGAGCCGATGCCAACCGGTCCTACAACGAGTCGGTTTCTCTGCTCCTGGAGGGTGCATTTGATCAATCCGCCATGGAAAGATCACTTCAGGATCTTATCCAAAGACATGAAGGTCTGCGATCCGCTTTCAGCGCAGATGGCAGTCAGATATGCATTTATAAGGATGTTCCGCTCAATATGGTCTATTCCGATCTTTCATCCAAAAATGATTCGCAGCAAAAACAATTTATTGACGACTTCAAATCAATTGATGCTTCCACGGCATTTGATCTGCTAAATGGCCCGCTGTTCCGGTTTGCTTTATTCAAATTGAACGAAAACGAACATTATTTTACCCTCACTGCACACCATATCATTTGTGATGGCTGGTCCGTGGGCATTATGCTGCAGGATCTGAGCAAATTCTATTCTGGGTACGCTAAAGGCAACCCAGTTTCACTTCCTGATGCTTTCCCATTCAGCCAGTATGCCGAGGACCAATGGGCCTTCTACCAAAGCAAGGCTTATGCGGAAATTGAACTATACTGGGTTGATCAGTATAAGGATCATGTGCCGCAACTGAATATGCCGATTGATTTTCCGCGCCCAACATTGAGAACTTATAAGAGTCAGCGAGATGATTATTCGCTGGATTCGGAATTGGTCTCAGCTATAAAAAAAATTGGTGCGAAAGCGGGCAGCAGCCTGGTAACCACGCTGCTTTCGGCTTTTGAAATTTTGCTTTACAGGCTGACAGGTCAGGAGGAGATTGTATTGGGACTTCCTGCGGCCGGACAATCAGCCAGCGGGCATCATGCGCTTGTTGGGCACTGCGTGCATTTGCTGCCGCTGAGAAGTCATCCCCACGATGACCTTACATTTAATGAGTATATCAAGGAGCGGAAAAATAAAATTTTTGATGATTACGACCATCAGGAATTTACGTTCGGCAGCTTATTAAAGAAGCTTAATATACCACGCGACCCTTCCCGCGTTCCGCTGGTGCCCGTTGTGTTTAATATGGATCTTGGCCTGGATGATGGCGTGGCATTTGAAGGTCTAAAACATCAGCTATTTTACAACGCGCGCGCATACGAAAACTTTGAATTGTCTTTGAATGCCAGCGGATCCGAGAAATCACTTGTATTGGAGTGGTCTTATAATACGCGCTTGTTCAAGCCCGATACAATCCGGTCCATGATGGAAGAATTTGAAAAAATTCTCCGTGTTGTTGTAAAGGATCCGGAAATCAGGATAAAGGATATTCCTTCGAAGCAGACCAAACAGTTTCAAATTCCAACTTCGTCAGGCGGGTATCCAGAAGATAAAACGATTGTGGATTTATTTTCAGAACAGGCCAGGATTACACCCGACCGGACTGCGATATTATTTGAAAATACGCATTTAACCTATCGGGAACTGGATGAAATAAGCAATCAGCTGGGCCATTACCTTCAGAAGAAAGGGATGAAAACGGAAACCCTGGTGCCTGTGTGCATTGAACGGTCAGTGAATTCGCTGGTAGGAATTCTTGGCATCCTGAAAGCCGGTGCTGCATATGTGCCCATTGACCCCGAATACCCGGCTGAGCGGATTTCTTTTATGTTGGATGATACGGCCGCAAAACTCATTGTTACCAGCCGGAATTGCAGCGATAAAATTCCGCCTTCTGAAAAAAGGGAGCTTGTTCTGCTGGAAGATGCCTGGGATAAAATACTTCAACAGCCCACTACAGCTCCCGCTAAGAGCACAGGTTTTCGTGGATTGGCTTACGTTATCTATACTTCGGGGTCGACCGGCAAACCGAAAGGAGTTATGATCGAACAACGGAATGTAGTGAGCCTGGTAAAAGCAACAGACTATGTAAAATTAAGCGAGAAAGATGTGTTGTTATCAACCGGATCTCCTTCCTTTGATGCAACTACATTCGAATATTGGGGTATGCTGCTGAATGGCGGCGAGTTGGTGATCTGTTCAGAACAAACTTTGTTGAACGCGACGTTGCTTAAAGAAGAGATTGGCAGGAAGAAGGTTAATATCATGTGGTTTACTTCCAGCTTGCTGAATCAATGGATAGATCTGGACATTGGCATTTTCGAAGGATTGAAAACAATATTAGCGGGCGGAGAAAAATTGTCTGAGAAACATATTGAAAAGTTAAGGAGTGCCTATCCCGGCCTGGCGATTATCAATGGATACGGCCCTACAGAGAATACTACTTTTTCTTTGACCTACCCGATAAAAGAAAAGGAAATCTCCCACGCAATTCCGATCGGCCGGCCGCTGAGTAACCGCACAGCCTATGTGTTGAATCCAAAACAACAGTTATGCGCAACCGGTACCGTGGGCGAACTTTTTGTCGGTGGTGCGGGTGTTGGCCGCGGATATTTAAACCAGCCTGAATTGACCTGTCAGAAATTTCTTCCGGATCCATTCAGCAGCGAAAAGGGTGCAAAGATGTACCGAACCGGTGACATGGCCAGGTGCCTTTCCGATGGAAACATTGAATTCCTTGGCCGGATAGATGATCAGGTGAAAATACGCGGATTCCGTATCGAACTGGGCGAAATTGAACATGTACTGCAACAGTACCGGGGAATAAAACATGCGGTTGTTGTTGCGAAAGAAGATAAGGAAAACGATAAGCGGCTGATCGGATATATAGTTCCGAATGGGGAATTCAATAAGGATGGAATTGTCAGTTTTCTCCAGTCGAAATTACCGGCCTACATGGTTCCACGGCTGTTCATTGAATTAAATAAAATACCTCTTACGAGCAACGGAAAGCTGGATAAAAAAGCGCTTCCCGATCCGGATCTGCTGCCCGGATACGGTAGGAAAAAGAACAGGGAACCGCAAACAGATGTACAGAAACTTATCGCGGATATATGGACCGAAGCATTGAAATTGAGAAATATCAGCATAGACGATGATTTTTTTGAGTTGGGTGGCCATTCCCTGATTGCCATTAAGGTGATGAAAAGTATTGAAGAAAAAACCGGCCAGCGCTTACCTATCACAGCATTATTTGAGGCACCCACCATAGAAAAATTGAGTTTCATGCTGGATAAGGATGAAAAATCCATATCCTGGAAATCGCTGGTGCCGATCAAACCCGACGGTAATAAACCTCCTCTTTATATTGTGCATGGCTCGGGCCTGACTGTTTTGGTATTTCGTTCGCTTGCGAAAGGATTGGACGTAAATCAGCCGGTTTATGGTCTCCAGGCAAGGGGTTTGAATGGAGTTGACGAGCCGTTCGAAACGATGGAAGATATTGCTGCCTATTATATTTCCGAGATACTCGAACAGAATCCGGATGGACCCTATAATCTCGCGGGATATTCTTTCGGTGGTATTGTTGCTTTTGAGATGGCAAAGCAGCTGGAAGCCATGGGAAAACTGGTAAATATGCTGGCGATCTTTGATACCTACGCGGATAATTCTGCGCACTTCGACGACTGGCTCATCAAAATGAGTAAGAAGTTCCGCCGGCAGTTCCCGAAATTTAAGTTTATCCTGCTTTCATTGGTAAAAAATCCGGGCAAAACCATAGCCTATCAGTTAGGGCTGGTGAACTATAAAGTCAACCGTCTGCTGGCTCCTACCGGATTGGTTGAAAAACAACTTGATGAAGACGAACATCTGGAGCATTCCGATAAGATCAACCGCAAACACGATATCGCTTTCGAAAAATATAAGATGAGTCCTTATAATGGAACCATCGATCTGTTCCGGGTGAAAAACAGGATGTATTACCTGGATGATCCAATCTACCTGGGCTGGAAACCATTTGCTTTGCAGGGGTTGAACATTCATGAGATTTCCGGCGACCACAAAACATTTTTGCTTTACCCCAATGTGCAGGAGCTCGCCCGGCTGCTCAAGGGAATTCTTAATGAACGCAATCGAGGCAAACAACCCAGGCAGGAATATACAAAACCAGCTCCTGTGCTTAAAGAGATCTGAAAATGCCAACCCTGCACTGTTCTTCGCTTGATCTGGTAAGTTTTATTAAACCCCCTCAGGATATTTTATTGCCGGATAATACGGTTCATCTTTGGAAATTCCCCGTATCAGAAACAGATCCGTCCCTTCTATCCGAAAAAGAGATGGCGCTCGCCGAACGTTTTCGCCAGGAGTCAGACAGATTGAGATTCACCACAGGAAGGCAGATGCTGCGGATGCTGAGTTCACAATACCTTTCTATTGATCCCAGGGCGATCGTGGTTTATAGTGAACGGCGTCAAAAACCGGTGATCAGCAATCCGCTTAACCATGCTTTCCATTTCAATATTAGTCATTCCGGTCAATGGGTTCTGATCGCTTTCGCAGATTCGGAATTGGGTGTTGATATCGAAGAAATAAAAATTTCATTTTCTTTCCAGACTATTGTTCAGGATCAATTCAGTGAACCGGAGCGAAATTTTCTTTTGAATTCACCCAATCCTTTGATTGCGTTTTATACCTTATGGATAAGAAAAGAAGCTTTGCTGAAAGCCTGGGGTACCGGACTCAAAGAGGACCTTCGGTTAATTCCCTGCCTCGATGGGGTGCACGAATTGACTCCAACAAATAATTCATGGCGGTTGAACAGCTTTAGAATGGAAGACGGATATGAGGCTGCCCTGGCATACGCACACCAAATCCGGACTGTACAATATTTCGATGGAAGCAATCTTATCGTCTAAGTTTTGACGATCAGTTTATCACGCAATGCAAAAAAGGGTTTTTCTATGGCCATCCGCATCATGACCAATCAAAATTTACTATTCTTCCATTGAGTTTCCAACGGGCAGGTCTTGAATTTTTAAGCCAGTCGAGTGGCTCGCCAAGCGGTTGTGAACCTGATGCCATTTCAAAACTTTTCTTAATGGCCAGCTTTTGTTCAGCGCCGACAGCTTCCGGTTGTGCAGAAATAAACAGAGGAGCGCTGCTCTCCGTGAGCAATTGAAGCCATTGTTTATTTTCTCTCCATGGAATGTTGGTAGTGAGGCCAACGCAATCGCCATCAGCCGCATAGAACGCATTATGTTGCGGAATGCGGAATCCCAAAGCATTCACGCCCATTTTCACGGTACGCGCCCATTCTTTTCCGCTGGTATCATCCCCGATTCGGTTCAGTTCAAACAGACCGGCCGATAAATGACTCATGGAATTGCATCCGATCAGATACATATTTCCACTTGCCTGGCGAATGGTCTGGTATAATTCAAGTATAATTTCTGCATTGGTTTTTGAGCGGTCGTTAAAATGCCATCCGGAGGAAGTCAGTTCTTCATTCATCTCAAATCCCCAGCGTCCGAAAAGATCATAGGTGCTGTAATCCTGCTTCACCAGTTCATATCCCCAATTTTTATACAAGCGGATGCTGTTCCCGATACGTTGGAGATTTTCGGGAATCGTCGGATCTATATAGCGGTTCCTCGGGTTCTTATCTTCCTCACGGATAGGAATAAGCGCAGTGAGTTTGTCGGCCTTATTTGCCAGGAGCGGCCGGGTCCACAAACCTGGTCGCATACCAAGCTTTTTTATTTCTGTAGCAACAACTGACATGTCGCCGAATTTGGAATTGGATTTGGTGTAGTCATCACCCCAGCAGCATTCTTCATTTCCCCTGGAGGATTTAAGTGACCACCCATCATCTATAACCGAAAATGGCGGATTGGAGGAATCCGTTGCGAGAGCGGCCATCAAACTGGTGTGCCGCAGGATAAGATCTTTTGAGTTATTTCCGTAGGCAAAATACCAGTCGTTGATTCCGTACACCGGCATTTTTGGAAGCAGAGGTTTACTGCACATCATTTTACAAAAACGTGCGTCTGTTTGAAAAGCCGTTTCCAAGGGTAAACCTTGGGTGCTCAGGATTTCTGCTGCATGAAGTGCGCGGTCACCCAGTACCACGCCCGATCCTCCGGAATGGGTATCCAGAAAAAGTTCCAGGCCCTGTGGTCCTGCCTGCCAGTAGCAGATACTATTAGCGCCGGTCTTTACACCAAAGGCATAGGTATCGCGGCCATCATGGACGAGCAGATACCAGGGAGCCTTCCTCTTTGGCAATGAAGTTTGCCAGGCCAGATCCCCATAAGATCTCTCCCAGTGATCTCCAAGGTATTTTGCATCTGATGTAAAAGCCTGTTTCCAACCGAGTTTTATTTTTTCTATTTCCCTGCCCGGAGCTTTCAGTTGAACGGTCGTACCGTCTGCCGTCGGGTCCATAATGACAGAAATATTTTGATAAGCCCAGGACGCTCCCGCCCTGGTTAATCGCAACCAATTTCCCGAACTTAATACAGAAACCTCATCAGGATAAATAAGGGCCTGATAAGATTTTCCTGAATGCGGATTTATTTTCGTGATCAGTAAAGAAGCAGCGGAAATCCCGGAGAGTTGCAAGAACCTTCTTCTAAGCATGAAATAATTTGAATTCAGTTTGTTCAAATACTGAGTATCTCATATTCACCCCTGATCTTATTTAAATTGAAAATAGATCAAGGCGATAGCTGAAATTGTCATCAGTAAAAAAGTGATCGTTCCCAATATATTCGAAAGCCTGCTGTTGGTGTAGTTCTTCATGATCTTCTTATTATTGCAAATATGGAGTACCACGGCGATCATCACCGGGGAAGTTATCCCGTACAAAATAGCCGTGTAGAGAAGGGCCTTCATCACACTCATACCTGAAAAATTAATCAACAAGCCCACTGTCAGGGAAATTATGACGGCTAAGTAAAATCCTTTGGCTTCGTGAAATTTTTTATCCAATCCCTGCTGCCATCCGAATGACTCGGCCAGCATGTAGGAAAGGGATCCTGCCAGAACCGGAATGGCCAGGAAACCTGTGCCGATCACACCCAGGGCAAAGCAGAAATACGAAAGCTTCCCCGCGAGGGGCGCGAGGGCACCTGCTGCTTGCTCAACCGAGTCGATCTGATGAATTCCGTTGTCATGCAAAACGATACCTGTGGTGAGTATGATAAATAGCATAACGAGGTTTGAAGCAAACATGCCGGTATTTACGTCCGCTGACATATCGCTGAGGATCCTTTTGTCAACCATTACTGAGCTGACATTGTGATTGACATTTTCAGCCTCCATGGTGGCCTGCCAGAAAAACAGGTAGGGAGATATGGTGGTTCCTAAAATGGCCACTATCATTTCTACAAAGTCTTTGTTGAGTTTCACATGGGGAATGAGGGCATTCAACAGCACATTTTTCCAATCCACGTGCACCAGGAAAGGAACCACCAGGTACAATAGCATGGCAAGGCAAAGCCATTTGAGTATGCCCGCAATTTTCTGATAAGGAAAATGAACAATGCAGACCATTAATAAAATGGTGAACAAAACGCTGAAAACAGATGCGGGTACTTTCGGAACGAGCAGGTTGCTTACTGCACCCATGCCCGCAATATCAGAACCGATGTTTAATATGATGGCTGGGATGCTGAAGATCAGCATCAGGTAAAGGATCCCTGGACGATAGAATTTTTTCAGCGTGTTGGTGAGGCCATGCGTGGTTACAATTCCGATTCTGGCGCACATACCCTGCAGCGAAGCCATGAGGGGAAACGTAAAAATGGCCATCCATAATAGCTGCAAACCAAATGTAGCGCCGGCCTGCGAATATGTCGCAATGCCCGAGGGATCATCATCACTTGCTCCGGTAATGAGACCGGGCCCCAGAATTTTTAAGTAGCGATGGAACCTTTCTTTTAATTTCACGAGGGAAAGGTAAATTAAAAAGGGAAGAGAAACTGATCGCAATCCCGCTCATCCCGAATATGCACTGATGAGATTATGGCACGCAGGTCTTTAACTAAAGGAATACGAGGAGCTGGGAGAAAGATCTTCCGCTTTTATAAAATCATTTACGATAGTAGAAATTGCCTCATATTCCAGCAGGAATCCATCATGGCCGTAGATGGAAGGGATCGAGTGAAAAGTAGCTCCGGGAATATTTTCTGCAAGAAAGACCTGTTCCTTTTTTGGAAATAATAAATCTGATTGAATGCTGATCACGTGCGTTCTTGCTTTGATCTCTTGCAAGGCCTGGACAGCGCCTCCGCGACCACGGCCCACATGATGAGCATCCATGCTTTGCGAAAGCCGGTAATAACTAAAGGCATTAAACCTTTTTGCGAGTTTTTCACCCTGATAAATCTGGTACGACTCACTCCGGTATGGACCCAGGGCGCCAGTGTCGGTATCGTTCTGGTAAAGATCATAGGTTTCCGGATGGCGATAGGAAAGCAACGCCACACCACGGGCCAGTTTCATTCCCTGAATGCCCGCCAGGGGGTGGCGTTGCAGCCAGTCCGGATCCAATTCAATACATAGACGCTGGGATGCGTTGAAGGCTTTGCCCCAGGGAGAATGAATGGCATTGGTGGCAATGGGCACGATGTGCTCAAACAGCCATGGTTCTTCGATGGCCCATTCCAGCAATTGCTGTCCCCCCATGGATCCACCGATGCCGATCTTAATTTTCTTAATTCCCAAAAATTCACGGAGCGGCTGATATGCCCGGATCATATCGCGGGTAGTAAAAAACGGGAAGTCGTGATAAAAAAGCTGGCCGGTAACCGGATTGTTTTCCAGGGGGCCAATACTTCCATAACAACTTCCCGGCATGTTCACGCAGACCACGAAGTACTTCTCCGGATCAAAAAGATTTCCTTTGCCAACCAGTCCGGGCCACCAGTCTTCCGGATTGCTGTTTGCAGTCAGCGCGTGGAATACCCAAACGGCATTCGACTTATCTGCATTCAGCTTTCCGAGTGCATGATAACCGAGATGATATCCCGGCAACGTAAATCCTGATTCCAGTCTGAATGGCTGGCGATGGAAAAAAACTGTTGGTAACAATAGGTTCAGCGTTTCGTTATGCGGTTACTTGTTCTTTTGCAAAAACTTTCTCAAATGCCTGCTGGAAGTCCGCTTTGATATCATCGATATGTTCTATTCCCACGCTGATCCTGATCTGGTTTGGTTTTACCCCAGATGCCAGTTGCTCAGCTTCGCTGAGTTGTTCATGCGTTGTAGAAGCCGGATGGATCACGAGTGTTTTTGCATCTCCAAGATTTGCAAGATGACTCGCAAGTTTCAGGCTGTCGATGATTTTGATGGCATTTTCCTTGCCTCCCTTCACTCCAAAATTGAGCACTGGGCCCGATCCTCTCTTAAAATATTTTTTAGCCAGCTGATGATACGGGCTGGAAGCTAAATCCGGGTAATCTACGAAGTCAACCTGCGGATGTTTCTCCAGCCACAGAGCCAGGGCAAGCGTATTCTCCACATGTCTCTGCACACGCAGGGATAAGGTTTCTACGCCCTGCAATAAAAGGAAGGAATTAAAAGGACTTTGGGAAACGCCAAAATCGCGGAGACCTTCCACGCGTGCGCGGATGGCGAATGCAACATTGGGTAATCCCAGCGCGTTCCCTTCTCCGAATACTTCCCAGAATTTCAATCCATGGTATCCTTCAGAAGGTTCTGAAAAACCTGGAAACTTGCCGTTGCCCCAGTTATAATTTCCGCCATCTACTACAATACCTCCGATGCAGGTACCATGTCCGCCTATCCACTTGGTGGTAGCTTCAACCACTACATTCGCTCCATGTTCGAAAGGCCTGAAAAGATATCCTGCTGCTCCAAACGTATTGTCCACGATCAAAGGCAGGTCGTATTCTTTCGCAATTGCGGCAAATTTATCAAAATCCGAAACATTCAGCTTTGGATTACCCACTGTTTCCAGATACAATGCTTTCGTATTCTTGTCGATATGGGGAATGAAACTTTCGGGATCGTCTCCATTGGCAAAACGTGCCTCTATACCTAATTTCTTGAAGGTAACTTTAAACTGATTGTAGGTTCCACCGTAAAGGAATGAAGTGGTTACAAAATTGTCTCCTGCTCCCATGATATTCGTTATGGCCAGGAACTGCGAAGCCTGACCGGAACTGGTTGCTACGGCAGCAACTCCGCCTTCCAATGCGGCAATGCGTTGTTCAAATACATCTGTTGTCGGGTTCATGATCCGGGTATAAATATTCCCGAATTGCCGAAGTCCGAAAAGGTTGGCTGCGTGTTCAGCATTGTCGAATACAAAGGAAGTGGTCTGATAAATCGGAACTGCCCTGGCTTTGGTAGTAGGATCAGGTTGCTGGCCGGCATGTAGCTGCAATGTTTCGAATTTAAGTGGAGAACTCATAATAATGAATTTAAATAATGAATAAAACAGAATTGTATGGGCAGAGAGGAGCGATCCGGATCAGGACAAAGAACAACATCGCCTTTGACGGCATGCTGAAAATCTTTTGATTGATGTTGAAGGTTTCATTAATCCTACAAAAATAATAGAGTAAGAAGAATAAGCAAAATAATGTTTTCCGCCCGGCCCGTTACTGCGGCTGTCTTCTCACCCGTATCTCCCCTGATCAATCCGGAAACAGACGCCGTTATCCTGAGAGACAGCGGTTCAGCCCTTCTGGAAGTATACAAATATGGATTTAGAGTAACCCAGGCAAAAGATATTATTTTTTGAAGACCGACTCCAAGAATAATTTCATATCGCTCCAGGACGCCGAATCGGCAGCAGCATTATAGGCGATGGGCAGGTTAAATTTTTTTCCGAGCGCAGTTGCTTCCGGATTGGTAAAGGCGTGCACAGCACCGGTATATTTTATGAATGTGTAGTGGGCGCCGACAGAATCCATGGATTTTTTAAATGCAGACCTTACATTTTCCGGAACAAAGGAATCATCTCCACCCTGGCAAACGAGGATATCTCCGTGAATAACACCCTTTTGGGGAGCGACTCCACTCAGATCTCCATGGAAACTTACGGTGCCGGCGAGGGGTGAACCCAGTTTGGCTGCATTTAATACGATGTATCCGCCAAAGCAATACCCGATGGCTGCAATCCGGGAAGTATCTGCCTGGGGAAAGGTTTTCGCTTCCTCAATGGCAGGATCAAGCCGGCTTTTTGCAAGTGCCGGATGGGTATAGTAAGGTTTGGTGAACGCCATGGCTTCGGCAGGCGTGGAGGCAACCCTGCCTTCTCCGAACATATCGGCATCCAGGGCAAAATATCCAAGTGCCGCCAATTGTCTCGCACGGGATTTTGGATAATCCGTTAGTCCCCACCATTCATGCACGACTACCACAACAGGGAGCTTTCCTTTGCGGTTCTCATCATAAGCAATAAATCCATGACACGGCAAACTGTCTGCCTTATACAGAATATCTGCCGTTTTTATGGAAGGTATTTCAGTGGTCGTATCTGTAGTTGTCGTATCTGCAGGCACGGAGGAACCATTCATTCCGCAAGCCCCCAGCATAAATAAAAAAAGTACAGCGCAGATCCATTTGATCGAAGCCGGTCGCATATATTTCAGTTTTAATTTGGTAAATAAACCGGGGCCAAAGATAATCGGTTTATGCATTTTCTGTATCAGGTTTTATCAAGGAGGTCCACAACACCTTCTCTTTTAAGTATAAGGTATCCGAGGCGGTCGTTACTAATACCATCCTTCAGCTGATAATTGAATTCCAGTTGATCTCCCTTAACATTCGTTTCAAAATATTTAAAGGAAATATTAGGAAATGATTTTAGTTCCTCACCGATCTCATACAAATGGGTCGATAGAATAAATAAGGAAGTCTTGATCCTGATCAGACCGCGGATAACGACCGAAGAGCATTTCATAGCGTCCTCCACGTTCGTGCCCTTAAATAATTCGTCAATAAGCACAAGCCATTTCTTGTGGTCACTGATCTTGATAATTGTATTCCGGATCCTTTGTACTTCATTGAAGAAATAACTTTCACCTTTCACAAGATTGTCCACCACATTGATATTGCTGAGAATGCCGTCGAACAATCCGAGTTTCATACGCACGGCAGGTACGCCCATGCCCAGGTGGGCCAGAAAAAGGGCACAGCCTACGGCTTTGATAAATGTGCTTTTACCGGCCATATTTGCGCCGGTAAGAAAAACAAAATTACTCTCCGGGTCCATGTTGATATCATAGGAAACCGGGGCTGTAAGTAGCAGGTGGTACAATCCGGTTACTTCGATAAACGGACCTTCTGTATGAATAAACTCCGGTATGGACAACCGGTACTGGCTGGTGGCGACTGCCATAGAATACCAGGCATCGAGCTTTGCAAAAATTCCGATCAGCTCCAATGCGGCACTTTTAAACCGGTTCTGAATAAAATATCCATATTGAACCACTTCGGATGGGCTTAGTTTTTTTTCAGATTTTCTCTTTGCCAGGGAGACCAGAATTTCATGATTCAATAATCCCTCAACCCTTTGCAATAGCGCCGCCAGCACAGGGGGACAAGGTTCGGTTCCCGCCACGGATGCGATGGATTTCATTCCCCGGATGAAGTCTGCAAAATGCCCAATCGAATAACGTGTAAGCGAATAGTCCGGTGTGTGCAGCAGTTTGTACATTCTGGCAGAGACGGGGTCATAACCTAAAGGAATTTTGTCAATCGGTGTATCATAAAACCGCTCCATGACCATAACAGTGCCGTTGGAAATGGAAGTTCCCCAGGCGCTTTCGTTACGCAGGATAATGGAAAGGATTTGCTGAGTTTCACGGATCTTTTCCAGGCTGCTGAATGGTTGATTGAAAATTTGATAGAGTTGAGTGCGGCCTCCGACCGTTCTGGTTTGATCCAGCTTGTTGAACAGGCAAAATTCATCACCCGTTTCAAAAACAGAGAGATCTGCATATGTTGTTTGGTCTATTTGCATGGTTAAATTATGACACGGAGATCATTTACCGGTCAAAAGAAAGTCTTATTCCTTTTTGTGATTCATCGAACTGTTCGTTTCCATAAACCTTATGCCCATTCACAAAAGTATTTATGACAGAAGCGGGCATACGCATCCCTTCCAGCGGGCTCCATCCGCATTTATAAAGGATATTACCTGCATGGATTTGCGAAGGGGCATGCAGGTCCACAATTACCAGGTCCGCAAAAAAACCTTCCCGGATAAATCCTCTTTCCCTGATCTGAAAACATTCGGCAACGGCATGACTCATTTTTTCGACTGCTTTTTCCAGGGATATTTTTCCCAGGCTTACATAATATAGCATCAACGGCAGTGCATGCTGCACGAGAGGCAAACCGGCATGGGCATGCAGGTAATCGCTGGCCTCGCCGGGAAGTTTTTCGAGTGCGCCCGACGAATTTCTGAAATACCCTTTTTCTGCCAGGGTATGCGGGGCATGATCTGTAGCGATGACGTCCAGGCGGTTATCCAGAAGGGCCTTCCAAAGCGCATCGCGGTTATTCGGCTGTTTGATGGCGGGATTACATTTGATCAGGTTTCCGAGTCGGGCGTAATCATCAGCAGAAAAATGCAAATGATGTACACAAACCTCGGCCGTTATCCGTTTTTCTTTCAGCGGAATGAAATCGCTGAAGAGTTCCATTTCTTTTTCTGTGGAAAGATGGAAAATATGCAGCCTAGATCCATGTTTCTTCTCAAACCGGATTGCAGTAAGCGAGGATTCAAAACAAACTTCTTCATTTCGTATCAGGGGATGGTCGGCGGCCTCGGGAATGCGGTTTGCCGACTTATATTTCTGTAGATTCTGGCGGATGATGTTTTCATCCTCGCAGTGCGTTGCGATAAGCAATTCAGATCCCGCAAAAAGGCTGTCGAGCGTTAAATAATTGTCGACCAAGAGGTTTCCGGTGGATGAGCCCATAAATATTTTTATCCCGCATACTTCTTTTTTCTTTTCATTTGTTTTAAACACCTCTTCCATATTGTTGTTGGAAGTGCCCATGTAAAAAGAATAGTTGGCAAGAGAAGTTTGTGCTGCAATCGCATATTTGTCTTCCAGTAATTCCTGGGTGAATACCGGAGGCAGCGTGTTGGGCATTTCCATGAAAGAGGTTACACCTCCGGAAACAGCGGCGCGGGACTCCGTGTAAATGCTGGCTTTGTGTGTCAGGCCGGGTTCTCTGAAATGCACCTGATCATCTATGCAACCCGGCAGCAGGTGTAATCCTTCACCATTAATTTCTTCGGCTGCAGTAATTCCGGATATGTTGTTGCTGATCTTTTCAATGCGTCCGTTCTTCATGAGCAGATCGCTTTGGAAAATGCGGCCCTCATTGACGATGGAAATATTCTTAATCAGGTAATTTTGCATAACTTGGAACGAAATCGTAAACTGCTTACATGATGCAATTTATTAAAACCGTTGCAAGGCATGTGATAATTCTGATTCTGCCCATTGTCGGTTTTTCTCAATCTACCTATCTTCCTCAAGGATCAAAATATGAACATTTTCTTGACCGCCTCGGTATTCTGCTTCAGAATAATCCTGAGTTAAATATATTTACTGTCAAACCCCTGAGCCGAAAATTAGCAGTTGAAGTGGCAGAAGTGGCAGATTCACTTCATAAGTTTTACCCTTACGATAATTATTATCATCTTTCAAAAACGGATCAGGAAACCCTGCAGAGCCTCCTGATGAATAACAGCGAGTGGGTTAATGGAAGCAAGGCGTCATTCCAAAGCAAATACCCCTGGTTTAATACCTTTTACAAGACCAAGGCAAACTTTCTCGAAGTGAATGAAAAGGATTTTTTTCTTGCAGTCGATCCGGTGATCCAGCAGCAACAATCTGTTGAGACTGGAAATAAGGAACGCGTTTTTCTAAATTCAAAAGGATTGACGCTGCGGGGACTTATTGGCGATCACCTTGGCTTTTCATCTTATGTTACGGATAACCAGGAGCGCGGACCTGGTTTTTTTCAGCAAATGGTTACGGAAAGCGGCTTTCCTGCGGTTCCCGGCGCAGGTTATTTCAAACCTTTCAAGGTGACGGCTTTTGACTATTTCGATGCAAGAGGTTCAGTTAATGTTGATTTCTGGAAATATTTTACCGCCCAGTTCGGATATGATAAGAACTTTATTGGCGATGGCTACCGCAGCCTTTTTTTGAGTGATAATTCGGCACCTTATCTCTTCTTGAAATTCAATACGCGGATCTGGAAATTAAATTATCAGGACATTTTTATGGAGCTGGTCAGTCAGCACCAGGTCGGAGATTACCTCTACCCGAGAAAGTATGCCGTGGTACATCACCTGAGTGTTAATGCCACGCCATGGCTGAACCTGGGTTTGTATGACAATGTGGTTTTCAGCAGGGCAAATTACTTCGATTTCTCCTACCTGAATCCGGTCATCTTCCTGGTGGCAGCGCAGCAGGAAAATGGTAGTCCTGATAAAACTACGGTGGGCCTGGATTTTAAAGCAAATATCGGTCATGCCACGCAGGTATACGGACAGTTACTGATCAATGAATTTGTGCTTCATCAGGTGTTGCATTATTCAGATGGTTGGTGGGGAAATAAGCAGGGCCTTCAACTTGGCTTGAAATATATTGATGCTTTCAATGTAAAGAATCTGGATCTCCAGGTTGAGACCAACCTGGTGCGCCCGTATACCTATTCCCATAACGATACGGTTTCTAATTATTCAAATTACAATCAGCCACTGGCTCATCCCCTGGGTTCCAATTTCATTGAATTCATTGCCATTGCCAATTATCAGCCAGCTTATAAATGGATCGTGGAACTGAAATGCATTTATTACCGTCAGGGCTTGGATTCAGGAGGCATTAATTATGGCGGCAATATCTTTTTGAATTATAATACAAGACCGGCTGATTATGGGTTCGGACTTCCATCCGGTGTGCCCGCAAATTGTTTGAATGCGTCGGCTTATGTTTCTTACCAATGGAAAGAAAACGTTTTTCTCGAAGCATCTGCGATGTACCGTTCTTATACAAAACACGATATCGTCGCCACAACGACAAGCTCTACCACATTTACGCTTGGGTTCCGGATGAATATGTTCCGCAGAATCTATGATTACTGATCACTATCCTTCAAATATCAGGGAGAAGACAATCACGCGTGAACGCAGCTTGTCTATGGTGCTGGAATAGATGAGGTTCGGATCCCTGCTATGCTCGTTGATGATCCCGTTGCTGATCTTGAGTTCCGGCGAAAGGATAAATACCGGAAAGAAGATCTGGCAGCCCAAACCTGCCTCTATGCTCAAATCGTAGGGTTTGAGTTTCACCAGATCACTTGCTTTTCTGGAGCTTGCATTGGAAGCGAGGTCATATTGATAATTGATGCCTCCCAGCATGTATATCCGGAAATTGTCGATGCGGTCAGACAGGAACTTTACCTGGAGTGGAAATCCCAACAAAATGGATTCCACCTGTTTGGTCGCAATTGATTTTTCACCAGGGCCGGGATATTTTATATTATAGGTTAGATTCTTATAAGAAAACATCAGTTCCGGAAATACGATCCGGAATTCAAGGTGCGGGCTGAACTTAAAGGTATGCATGCCGGCCAGACCGAATCCACCCGTGTTTTCCGGGTTTACAGACAGCACGCTATCACTCTGTAAAAACGATGGGTGGGCTTCCACCTGAAAGTGCGAATTATTATAAATGAGGGCAATCCCCAGATGATAAAATTTGCTGTCGTTGTCCGGTAAGTTGATCGCATCCCTGAGTTGCGCCCGTGCTCCTGAAGAAAACATCAGGACGAAAAGGACGGGTAAGAACCGGTTGAGATTTCTTTTGTTCCGCAGTAAATCGTGCATATACCTAAACTGAGCTTTTTGCTGTATGTATTAATAAATCCGGTTTTTTCCAGGATACCTGCAAAAACATCTCCTTCCGGAAAGGCATTGACAGAATCATTCAGATATTGGTATGCATCCAGGTTTCCGGATACTATTTTTCCGATACGGGGGGCTAGATACCGGAGATAAATCTTATAGAGCGGCAGAAATGGTCCTTTCCGGGGTCTTGAAAACTCAAGGATCATGATTTTGCCTCCTGGTTTCAGTACTCTGAACATTTCGGACAGGCCTTTCTCCAGGTTTTGGAAATTGCGCACCCCAAAAGCTACGGTCACCGCTTCAAACGAAGCCCCGGGAAAATTTATTGCCTCGGAATCGCCTTCCTGGAGGGTTATCAAACGGTTTAACCCGAGTTTAGCAATTTTAAGCTTTCCAAGTTCCAGCATGCCATCTGATATATCAATCCCTGTTATTTTTTCCGGCCGGAGTACTCTTGCCATCATGACAGCCAGATCGGCCGTACCGGTAGCCACATCCAGTATTGAATTCGGGTGAAGGGATTCCAGTTCGCGTATGGCCATTTTTCTCCAGCGCCTGTCTGCCCCGCCGCTGAGAAAGCGGTTTAGAAAATCATATCTGCGGGCGATTTTATTAAACATGTCCGCCACCTGCAGTTTTTTACCCGCCCCGGAATCTTTAAAAGGGACGATATGATCGTGCGGATATTTTGTCATGGGATGCAAAATTAACCCTTCAGGGGCTGTTCTGCATAAAAAAGCAGGCTGGGAGGTGCGTGGTTTGAAATATTATCTTGCAGTATGGAAATCAGATCCGCAGCATACGTGATCAGCAGTCCGGATTATCAAAGCTGCCCGGCGGCCGGTCTGCCCGAATATGCATTTATCGGGAGAAGTAATGTAGGCAAATCTTCCCTGATCAATATGATTACCGATATGGACAAGCTGGCGAAAACTTCTGCTTCTCCCGGAAAAACACAATTGATCAATCATTTTACCATCGAAAGTATCAATGAGAAAAGAGAGGTTTCAAAATGGTGGCTGGTTGACCTTCCCGGGTACGGATTCGCAAAAGCATCGCAGGTGAACCGGAAAAAATGGGAAAAAATGATCGAAGATTACCTGAGGAAGCGCGAGACCCTCGTCCAGGTTTTTTTGCTCATTGATAGCCGTCACAGTCCCCAGAAACCTGATCTTGATTTCGTCGGCAAGCTTGGTAAATGGGAGATTCCTTTTTCCGTGGTGTTTACCAAGACAGATAAAGAAGATCAGCGGACGGTTCAGGCCAATATAAGAATCTTCTTAGACAAGATGCTCGAAACCTGGCAGTTCCTGCCACGCCATTTCACCAGCAGTGCGGTAAAAAAAACGGGTAGGAAGGAACTGGTCCGATTCATCGGAGAAATGAATGAATCGCTGAATGAAGCTGACTGAAGCGGTTTGTGGGAAATCAATTCACCACTTTGTTTGCGCAACTGCTGCTTGCAAAAGCCTCTGGCTTGGCTTTGAAAGCAAAGCCCATGCCCAGGATATAGCCCATGGCTTCCTTTAAGGCATCGTTGCTCTTGAAATTCGGATTGGTGTTTATGTCTGCGTGAACTTCCATGTCTACATTGTATTTTGTAAACAGGGGACAAAGTTCATATGCGATCTCGATGCTGCGCGCAACCTCAACCAGCATGCGCTCTTTAATGCTGTACCGGGCTTTTGTTTTTTCATTGTGAATGAACATGAACCCACCATGTCCTTCCCGCAAAAAAACAATTACCGTCGCAAATTCTGTTTCTGCGCCTTTAACCTGGGAATCGGTTCCAATGCAAACCTTCAAATGATATCCATTCTTGGTCTCCCGCCGGATAGCGTTTTCCACCTCGCGGGCAATGGGTAGTTCGATGAGATCGCCGTTAAATTTTCGCCATAGCATAGTGTAATGCATTTTTCGAATTTAGCGAAAAATCACATCTGAAAAAAATAGTTGGGAATCAGAGGACAATTTTTTGTGAACCAGACCCCTCTTCATTGTACCATTGCAACACGACTACTGCTTTTGCGCAGGAATTGGCCTGTATTTGATTCCAACCCTTTTTCAGCGTTCCCTCCGTGAGTAAACGCCCGGTGATGTCAAACAGCCGGTAAGCGTAATCTCCTGTACTATTTAGTTCGATAGACCCGGGTTGTTGGTTTTCTATTCTTACTCCTGCGCTTTTCTGGCCGGATCCTCCGGGTACAAAGACATTTTTCCGGTATCCAATATCGTTAGGTGCCCCCGCAATCAGTGCAGTATCATTTTGGATATTCGCCGCACCTGTAGAGGGGCTACCCTTGATCCAGTCAGCATTCTTATAAAATGGGATCCCCATCAGCGGAGCCTCATTGGAAAATATATTGCTCTCGCCTCCGCTCAATTCAGACATCATGATGCCATAAGAATCATACAGACTCTGATGTTGTAATCCGAGCGTATGACCGATCTCGTGGGTTGCAGCTGCCGCTATAAATAAAGGGTTGTTGGAAAGATGGTCGGTGAAGACCCAGGCCGGCGTTTCATCGCCCCAAACAAAGGAACCAACTGCGGAAACTCCCGAAGCCGGACCGTACCAATCACCATTTGGTGTAATGATGATACGCGTCCGCTGATAAATCGGCGCGTGTGCATACATCTCCGGATCCGTTGTCAGGTTCAGGTTGAACAGGATAAAATGATCGGCGATCTTTTTAAATATCCAGGTAATGGTTGCGGGAGAAAGGCCTGATGGTTCCGCAATGATTTTTCCATTTTCATTCCATAAAGTGCCATCGACGGTAGCGCCGTCAAAATCCAGATAAACTGTTGCAGCCGCAGGTGCATAACTGTTGAGCACCGGCGTCTGGGCGTTAGTACGGGTTACTGCATTTAACAACAGGAAAATAAGAATATATGGTATGGTATTTTTCATTCTGCAACAAGGTATCGTTGTTCTGTCCGGATAAAATAATAATGACCGTCCTTTTCAATTAGCAATATGCCATCGGGATTATGCAGCCGGAGCAGATGACCGGTATATTGAATGGAACCGTTCGGTTTTACTGATCGTGACAAGCTCAGCATTGCACCCTGCATATTTTCTGTGCTTATCAAAACGGTGCTTACCGAGGGCCCTTTTTCCGTGCGGTTTTGAATGTTTCCAATGAACTGGAAAGTGGGCGACAATTGAAGTTTGCATGTACCTGTAGAATAAAATAATTTTTCCAGAGCTTCGGTACTGACTTCTATTTTTACCTGGTATGGAATATTTTGCGGGAAGGGTTTATCCTGTGCGGAAAGTAGCAGGCTATGCAACAGGCCGTAGCAGAACAAAATGGTTTTCAGGGTATTCATCGGATTGTGATCCCTGCATTTTTCGAAGCAGGGATCCTGCTATAAAAACGCCATAACAGGGGGTAAATTGTCTCTTTATCGGTGATTCCCATTTTTGGAAAGGATAATGGATAATGGAGAATGTGGAAATATGGAAATGTGAAAATGTGGAAATGAAATACAGGTAGCCTAAATTACACATTTACACATTTCCACATGAGCACATCCTCTTCTGTATCAAAAACGCACATACCCGTATCAAAAACGAACTGATTCATATATTGAGGATAGCTATTGCCTTGTAAATCATTTGTGTTTTATTCCGGCATATAATTAGATAGTTCTCTAATCTGCTTCTCCTGCCGGGTCATTTTACTGCAAAACAATAAACCATCTGCTATGATTTTACACTACATTAAGATCGCTTTGCGCAATCTTTCAAGGCAAAAAATTCTTGCTTTTATTAATGTATTTGGATTATCAGTTGGAATTGCCTGCTTTAGTCTTTTTTTATTATACGTAGTGAATGAATTCAGCTACGATCGGTTTCATAAAAACGGTAACGAAATATACCGTGTTATTGATTGGTCTGCCGGAAATAAGGACCGTGAACCCGGAGGGGAAGCTTCATCATATACTCCTTTGGGTCCGGCAATGAAACAGGATCTGCCCGATATTGAGAATTTTGTGCGTTTCCAGGAGGGCTGGGGAGAACATTTTGTGAAGGTAGATAATAAGGTCAGTCGCTCGTCAGTATCCTTTGCCGATCCGCAATTGCTGAATGTATTTTCATTTAAGTTAATTGCAGGGAATGCCGTCTACGCTTTGAAAGACCGCCATAGCCTTATTTTGACACGCGAAAAGGCGATACAATTATTTGGCGGAACAGATATTATCGGGAAGAGAATAGATATAAAAATGGATGACCAACAGGATCAATTTGAGGCATTTAAAGTTGGTGGCGTTGTTGAAAATATACCAACTACGTCCACGATACAGTTTGGTATACTTGGAAATTTTGATTATGTGCTTGCTACTGAAGATGGAAAAGCGAGTGCCGGGAACTGGCATATGACCATCGGCATTAATACCTACGTGCAGGTCCGGAAAGGAAGCCAGTTAATGAATGAACAGAAGAAGCTGGCTGCGTTCAGGCACAAATATTACGCGGACGATGAAGCATTTATGATTAAATCTGGCAGATGGGATGGTAAAGGCCCTTTTCCGATCAGCTTCAAATTACAGCCCCTTCGCGACATGCACACCAGTGTGAATGTGGATGCCGGAGCTCCGGGCAGCACAACCAACCCAAAAAATCTGTGGATACTCATTGGTATTGCTGCCGGAATATTATTAATTGCATGTATCAATTTCACTACACTGGCGATCGGACGTTCTGCCGGGAGAGCAAAAGAAGTCGGTGTGAGAAAAGTAATCGGAAGCGGGCGAAACAAGCTGATTTACCAGTTCCTCACAGAGTCCATGCTATTAAGTATTCTTTCCGGGGCAGCTGGATTACTACTCGCAAATACTTTATTGCCCTTTTTTAATCAGCTATGCGGAAGGCAATTGAGTTTTTCATTCAGCCAGTTCCCGCAGTTAATCTGGATGTTGGCGGGATTGATCTTTTTGGTCGGGTTGTTCGCAGGAAGCTATCCTGCCTTAGTGCTGTCTGGATTCAAGCCCGTGGAAGTATTGAAAAGCAAGATTAAATTAGGCGGTTCTAATTTTTTCACAAAATCACTGGTTACTTTTCAATTTGCCCTTTCTATAGCCTTGATCATTTCTACTTTGATTATTTTCAGGCAACTGCATTTTCTCCGCTCTAAAAATCTCGGTCTGACGAAAGAAAATGTCGTTGTCATTAATGCCGGAGGGATTGATACAAAAAGAATATATCCGTTGTTCCGGGAATCATTGCAATCACAAAAGCAAATTATCGGAGTGGCGGGTTCTGAAATTGGTTTGGGCGAAGGCCAAGGGCAAATGGGTGGCGGGTATACTTTTGGTGATAAAGAATTTGGCGCGATAGAATATCCGATTGATCAGTTTTACCTGAAATTAATGGGTATGCGATTGATAGCAGGCCGCAACTTTGACTTGTCAATAGCAAGTGATACCACGAATGCTGTTATCATAAATGAAACGCTGGCAAAAACTGCTTTGGGTATGACGGCAGAAAAAGCAATCGGGCAGCAATTCAAAGGAAGAGGCAATAATTTCCAAACAGTTATCGGTGTCATAAAGGATTTCAATTTTGAAGCCTTGAACCGGGCAGTAAGGGCGCAGTTATTCACCATGCCAGGCAATTTTGCGCCAGCCAAATTCTTTGTGCGAATCCGGCCCGGGGATCCGGCTGCTACACTATCACTGCTGCAATCAAAATGGAAGAATATTATTTCCGACTTGCCTTTTAAATATAGTTTCCTTGATGAAGACCTCGACCGCTTTTATAAATCGGAGGAAAAATGGAGCGGTATTGTGGGATGGGCCGGCGGCATTTCTATTTTTCTCGCCTGTCTCGGTTTATTTGGTTTAGCCGCGCTTGCAGCAGTAAACCGTACCAAGGAAATCGGCATACGAAAAGTGTTGGGCGCTTCTATATCCACCATTGTGCGTTTGTTATCGAAAGATTTTCTAAAGTTAGTGTTGATCGCTTTACTGATCGCATCGCCGGTCGCCTTGTATTTCATGCACAAGTGGCTGCAGGATTATGCATACAGGATTGATATTGGCTGGTGGGTTTTTGCCATTACAGGAATCATTGCTGTATTGATTGCTTTCATCACAATCAGTTTGCAGGCTGTCAAAGCAGCAACTGCGAACCCGGTGAAAAGTTTGAGAACGGAGTAGGGTGATAATGTGCTATGGTGGAAATTAGGAGACTGTATTTCATTTACACATTATCTCATTTTCACATTTCTCTCAGTATTGCCCGGTAGAAAGCAAAACAAGCGTGCAGGCTTCCTGTGTTTGAATGCCATGATCCTGAGCTAGTTTTTGGAATTCTGCGTTTTCTGCACCCGGATTGAATATGATTCTCCGAGGATGCAGGGAAAGGATGTAATTGTAGTAGGATTTCTGATTATTGGGATTCAGATAGAGGGATACGGTATCGACATCCGGGACAGGACTGGTTTCGTTCTGAACTGGAACATCCTCCACCATGACCCTTCTCTTTCCAATGCCAATCACGGGATGACCAAGCGAACGCAATCTTTTTATGGCCAGGTTGCTATACCTTTCGGGGTTATCCGAAGCGCCAAAAACAATTGTTTTTTTGGAAGAAGCTGGCATAGATCATTAACAATAAGATTTAGTAATTGTTCAACAGGTTTATTGCGATCGTAATTCAAACCTGATAGGCTGGACTTTATAAGTTTTTGCCGGTTTCCCAAGTTTAAGACCGGGTTCCCATTTGCCCGAAAGTTTAATGATGCGCAGTGCTTCGCGGTCCAATGAATATTCTACTGATTTTGAAATTACAGGATCGCTCACATTTCCCTGTTCATCCACTGTGAAAGCCGTCCTGACTTCGCCCTGTTTTTCATAATCTGCGGCCCGCTCAGGGTAATGAAGATTCTTTCCTAAATACTGTTGCCATTGTGAACTTCCTCCGGGATATTGAGATTCTTTGTCACCGGCTTCATTGTCTTCGTTAGCCGAATCATCCTTGCTGTAATCAATGGTTTTGGTCAGGCTATCATGCACATAATCATATTGCACGGCCTCGCTCAAAGAATCACCGGGTAAAAAAAGGTATTTATAAAAGCTTCCTTCTTTTTTACCGTTCTCATAATGGCCTATGGAATCCAGGCTCCCGGTTTTATAATAATAACAAACCAATCCATTCAATTGTGTGCCATCATGGTCTTTGTATGTTTCCAATTTGATCATAGGCCCCCACATGTGATAATAATTATAAATCCAGTTTCCCTCTTCACTTTCATGAATCCAAATCAGATATTTCGCGGAATCTACTACGGTTTGTTTCCAGTTCGTATCCAAAACGTAAAATGATTCTTTCGGTTGAGAGAATGAGAGCAAGCAGCAAAGACTGAAACAAAGGATCAATAGTATTTTCATGGAATCAAAATAATGAGTTTTTGTGAGCAGGAAGGTTACCCGGTCTACGCAAGTGGGCCAGTTTGAAAATTATTATCTTGTAAAATTAGAAATTTCAAGGCTTCCGGCCTGATATTTTCAACCTTTGTCATCAATTTTCATTTCTTATATTGCCGCATGCCACGAACGGACCTCTCCAATGCGGATTTTCAGCTTGCACTTCAGTTTGTCAACCAAACTGCCCAGCATATTTTTCTTACCGGAAAGGCCGGAACCGGCAAAACAACTTTTCTGAAATATATCAGGGAACGCGGCAATAAGAAAATGGCCGTTGTAGCCCCAACTGGAGTAGCTGCCATTAATGCCGGAGGCGTTACCATGCATTCCTTTTTCCAATTACCCTTCCGTCCGTTTATACCCGGAACTTCAAATAGCTGGAGCCAGTCCGGTCTGTTTACAGATGAATCTGCCCTTTTAAAAAACATTCGTTTTTCTGCGTCTAAAAAAGAACTTATTCAGGAACTCGATCTGCTGGTGATCGATGAAGTGAGCATGCTTCGCGCTGATATGCTGGATGCTATAGATGCCGTTCTCAGGCATTACAGAAAGATTTCCCGGCCATTTGGTGGCCTGCAGGTCCTTTTCATAGGAGACCTTCACCAGCTTCCTCCTGTTGTGGATAAATCAGCCTGGGAGGTACTCAGGAATTACTACCAAAGCCCTTTCTTTTTTGACGCATTGGTTTTGAAGGATTGCTCCATGGTATATATTTCTTTGAAAAAGATATATCGCCAAAAAGATGCTGCTTTCATAGATCTCCTGAACAGCATTCGCAATAATATGATTACTGAAAATGAATTCAATGTCCTCCATAAGCGTTACGAACCCGGGTTTCAACCGGCCTATGGTGAACAATACATCACGCTCACCACGCACAATGCAAGAGCCGATGCCATCAATAAGCATGAGCTGGCAAAGTTGTCTGGCTCAGGCTTTTCTTTTGAAGCGGAGATGAACGGCGATTTCGATCCCGGATCGGTGACCGCCGAAACCCAATTGTGCCTGAAAAAAGGTGCGCAGGTGATGTTCGTAAAAAATGATAAAGGCGAGAACCGAAGGTATTTTAATGGAAAGATCGGTACTGTCTCCGGTATTACGCAAACTGAAATCCGGGTTCGCTTCCCCGATGAAACGGGCGAACTGGAGATAGAAAAAGAAACCTGGAATAATATCAGGTATCATTATAACCGCGAAAAGGGAACGGTGGAAGAAGAGACCATCGGCAGTTTTATTCAATACCCGGTACGCCTGGCCTGGGCCATTACCATTCATAAGAGTCAGGGACTCACTTTTGACAAAGCCATTATCGATGCAGGAGCTTCTTTTGCGCCAGGCCAGGTATACGTTGCCCTGAGCAGACTGACCTCCTTAGAAGGATTGGTATTGTATTCACGGATTCATGCGGGAAGTATCATGACCGACCCCCGGGTAATCGCCTTTTCCCAGGCTGAATTAGCCTCATTCCAACTGCAGGGACGACTGCAACAGGAGCAAGCGGTTTTTGTATTGCGCCTGATCGAAGAAGCTTTTCAATGGTCGAAAATTTCCGCCGTGTTCCGGAATCATTATGAAACCCATGGCAATCTTTTGATTCAGTCAAAAGATCAGGTAGCGGCCTGGGCAAAGCATATGCTTGATAAAGTAGAAGAAGATGTGCTCGTGGCAGAGAAATTTGGAAAACAGCTTTCCACACTTTTATTGTCTGCAAAAGAAGATGGGTATGGACCCTTGCAGCAGAGGATCGTTGCGGCCGGAAACTATTTCTTTAAGGAGGTTGATCTGCTGGTGAATGCTGTTGAAAAACGAAAAACAGAATCGCGGAAAACAGCCAGGGCTAAAAAGTATGCGAAAGAATTAGCCGGACTCGAAAGAACATTGCTTCTTAAAAAGGAACAGCTTAAACAGGCAGTGCGTATGAGCGAGGGATTGGTAAAGGGATTAGATGTGAATGATTTGTTTGATTTGATCAATCCCGTTTCGCCCGCTGTTGAAAAAGGGAAAAAGGAGGAAGCGGCTCCGAAAGTAAAAAAAGGAGAAACCCGGCGATTAAGCCTTGCTTTATTCAGAGAAAATAAAACGGTTACGGAAATTGCCAGGTTGAGAGGACTTGCCTTAACTACTATTGAAAATCACCTCACTTCATTTATCGTAACAGGAGAAGTAGATATTCATGAATTGGTGGCACAGGAAAAAATTGACCCCATTCTGGAAGCCATCCGTGTGGCAGGAGATGCTCTGCTTAGTCCTGTGAAGGAAAACCTGGGGGGAGCATTTTCTTATCTGGAGATCAAAGCCGTAATGAAATACCGGGAGAAAACATTGAATTGATAAGCTGTCAGGAAAAGACCAGAGACCTTTAAAATCCTTCTCCATGCGTACTCCGGATGAGGCTCCGGATGATACCTGGAAAAGGCTTGAGCGTCTGGAGCAGCAGCGTTGATAAAAAAGGATTACCGAAAAAACGCTGCAGGACGCGTCCCGTCCGAAGGCGTCCGGCGAAAGTCCGGTTCCATTGCTTTTGATAGTCCGCCTCCATCCGGGCGCGATCGTACATATTTCCAAAAAACTTATCCAGGCAGGCCGCCGCAATTTTTGATCCGTGCAGGGCCATGCTCATACCGTTTCCGCATAAGGGTGTTATCATGCCTGCTGCATCACCCACACATAAAACATGATCGACCAATTGTGTTTTTTTTGCAAAGCTGATCTGTGATATCGTCAATGGGTTCTCATACAAAGACTCTACCTGCGCGAATACCTCGCGAAGCTTCGGGTTTTTTTCGAGTATCCTGTTTTCCATTTCCTGAATGGAATGTCCGCTTTTCTTTAAATTTTCTGCCAGCGTCAGATAGCAAAGACAATAACGGTCTCCTTCAATTTTAGAAATTCCGCAATAACCACCGGAGAAATTATGCAACGCAATCTCTTCTGCAGGGAATGAAGCCCGCACATGATATTTTACGCCAACGTAGTTTGCTTTGCGGGAGGTATGAATGAATGACCGTTTCCATTTAACATCCAGGTTGCTTCTTTTTCCATAACATCCGCAAACCATGCGGGCGCGAAACAAACCTGCAGCAGTACGGATGCTGAAAATTTCATTTTCGTATTCCGTTCCCGTAGCTCTCGTATTTTCAAACAAAAATACACCCGCATCCCTGGCAATGGTTGCCAGCGCGGCATCAAGCTTGAAGCGGCTGATACCAAAACCGCCCAGTGGCAGCGTCTCTGAAATTGACCTGCCATTGGGCGCACTGATAATTAGCCGCCCTATCCGCGGCAGGTTCCATTCGTTCAGTGGTAACCCTAACTCAGTTAGAAAATCCCAGCTCTCCATGCTGATATACTCACCGCAAACTTTATGAAAAGGATAGGTTTCTTTTTCAAATAAAGCGACGCAATAACCTTTGCGCGAAAGCTGAATAGCGAGTGATAATCCGGCTAAACCGCCGCCGATAATGGCTGTATCGAATATGGCAGGAGGATTGGTCATGACGGAACGATCAGCAGCCAGCGGAACGCCCATTTCCATTTGAGCGTATACTGCAGTATACCGGCCTTGTATAAAATATTTTTCAATTCATTTTTTTTGAATCCCCGAAGTACTGACAGTGGCGCATCATTTTTTACAAGATATGACCGTGAAAAAAATCCAGTCAATATCCTGATCGCATAGTATGCAATGCGGTGCCGGTGCAAGTCATTAATGAAAAACCCTATGCCTGCATTATTCCGCATCCAGCAAAACATGTCGACAAGCTGTTCTTCTGTAAAATGATGGCAAAATAAAGATGAAAACAGGATATCCGGCTTTGCTTCGAAAATTACCTCACGATAATCACTGACAATAAATTCGGGCAAATTTTCCCAGTCTGCTTTTTCTGCTACCCCGATGCAATCCGGATTCAGATCAATGCCCATGCACCGAAGTTTTGTTTGAGATGGAGCGGTGTGGCGCTGAATAGCGCGAAGGTTGTCACCGCCGCCACACCCGATTTCACAAACGGTAAGACTTTGATGTTTTTTTACCAGGGTTCTGAAAGCTTCAACCGTAATAGCATGTCCGCCTAGACGGCGGTTGATTACTTCAAGTTCGTAGAGGTTCCGTGCAATGTCCGCTGCGGGAATGCCAGGCTGGTCAAGCAGTTCCGGTTTATGGCTGCGATGGATAAAATCCATAGGGCAATGTAAGTGAATTCTGCAGGCTAATTGCCGGCAATAAAGGTTTCCATAGTGAGACCGGGACCGAATGCTGCCCCGAATACAGTATGTTTTTGACCATTTTTGAACTTGTTTAGAAGTCGGTCAAGTACAAAGAGAATGGTCGGAGATGACATATTCCCAAAATCCTGCAACACATCATAACAGGCATCCAGTTTTTCTTTTGGCAATTGCAGGCTTTTCTCAATGGCTTCCAGAATTTTTCTACCTCCCGGGTGGATGCACCAGTCGGTTATGGATTCTCCTGAAAGGCGCAGTTTTTTGAGCGCATTGTCCACCAGGTTCTTAAAATCCTCTTCAATCAGACCAGGTACATAACTGCGCAGGGTCATTTCAAATCCTGTGGAAGATAATTCCCAACTCATGTCTTGTTTTCCCTTGGGTACTATCTCAGCATAAAATCCCTGAATTCTCAGCCCTTCGGCTTTATATGAATCACCGGTAACCAGAACGGCCGCTGATCCATCTCCAAAGAGAAGGCTTGAGGTAATATTATCATTGCTGGCTTCCTGCTGGAAGTGAAGGGTGCAAAGCTCGGTGCAGACGATCATCACCCGCGCATCGGGTTCAGATTTACAGATTGAATCTGCAAGTTTCAATGCATGAACAGCAGCATAGCACCCCATAAAATTTACCGAGGTCCTGAAAATATTTCTGGGAAGATCCAGCATTTCCACCAATTGCAGATCCAGACCGGGAGCACTCAAACCCGTACAGGTTACGGTGATGAGATGGGTAATTTCCTTTGGAGAGATCCCGTTTTTCAGACAATTGCCAATGGCTTCGGCGGAAAGGCCGGGCGCATATTGGTTGAATAATTTCATCCGGAGTTCAAGGGAGGGAAAGGGTTCCAGATTTTCCGCTGCGGGATAGAAGGTCCAGTCTTCCGGTGGTCTGCTATAATCAGACAAGACGGAATACCGGTTCGAAATGCCGCTTTGATGGTACAGATATTTCAATTTCCTGCGATCCTTTTCGTTGAAAGCATAGATGCGGCTCATAAAACCAAGGATCTCGTCCTGGAGATGTTTAAATCGCGGAACTGCCGTTCCAATGGATATGATCTTGCTCAATAATAATAATTAAATGTTATTTTTTACCAGAACACATTATGATGCATGAGAAATGCAACAATAAAGCCAAGGTTAGTGCAGCAGGAAGCTATTCCGTTCATCCGCATAGTATGCACATAGCTGGCCTCAGCGGGATCCCGCCACACTTTTACCGCCCATATGATAAAGTATACGATAACGGGCACCATACAGGTTGCAAAGATCAGGAATTCTTTTATTTCCAAAGAAAGCCCGAAAAACAAAGCAAGTGCGGCAAATGCAATACTGTAAACGATGCCGCAGAAAATAAACGTTCCGCGGTATCCCAGAACGGCACTCAGCGTGCGAACGCCATCCCTGGCATCGGCATCATGCTGGTATATTTGAGACAATGGGTAAGATCCGCCAATCAATAGGGATGCAGTGAGCATGCCACCCAAAGGCGCCTGCAAACGCATTTCGCGGCTAGCACCATGATAGACCATAAAAAAAATCAGTGCACCCTGGAAGATGACCACGGTAAGGTAGCCCCATACCGGATATTTCTTCAACCGGATCTTTCGGGCACTATATGCCCGGGATGCCAGTATATACAACAAGCTTCCCAACATAAAATAGAAACTGATCCCCAGACTCATTAAAACAGCCAAAAGATCCATGAGAAAGCTGACGTAGAATAATTGACGGGTCGGAGCGGGAGGAGATTTCAACCCTCCTATACTTTCTTCATCGCGGTCCACATAACTGTTATACCCATTGCTGGATGGATAGAGCAGGAAATGAATAATAAAAAAGATCCATATGGCTCGGGGTCCATCAGGATTCGGCACCTGGCTGAGGGCAAACCAATATACGGGCATCAGGAAAAATGAAAAATGAAATCGCAGTAACTGAAAAGTTGAATTAAAAAACGGCATAAGGAGGCAAAATGCAATTTAGAATTCTTACCGGGGATCAGAAAAGTACGGCCATGCACAGGTCCTTCTGCTCTTTTTCTGACCTCAATCGGAAATATTTCCCGGTACGGGAAAATTTACTGAATATAATACAATGGTTGTCAATTTTCTACGTAATGGTACAGAATTAGTTCCTTGCCTTCCAAGTCCAATATCCGAAAATGAAAATAATCAGGAACGTTTTTTCCCTTCCAACCATCGGATCAATGGCTCCTGTGCTTATGGAAGCCCAGGTTGGCCAATGGAATTTTAGGAATGCTTTCTCAGGCGCAGGAGCTCCGGATCCGATTGCTGCTGCTTTCAAATCAGGCATATATATTCTAAGCGCGGCACACGGAACGCATCTTCGCGTAACCAAAATAGCGATTCAATAACTTATTACATTGCGACGGTTAAACAAGCATTCGTAAGGGCTCCTCAAGGAGTCCTTTCAATGTTTGTAGAAATGAAGCGCCCGTTGCACCATCAACTACACGGTGATCGCAACTAAGTGTAAGCTTCATAATATTACCCGGGACAATGGCGCCGTTTTTTACAACGGGGACCTGATGAATAGCGCCAATGGCCAGGATACAAGCATCCGGCGGGTTGATGATCGCAGTAAATTCATCTATGCCAAACATGCCGAGATTGGAAATAGTAAAAGTGCTTCCTTCCCAATCAGAAGGCTGAAGTTTTTTATTTTTTGCTTTCTGGGCAAAGTCTTTTACTTCTCCGGCGATCTGCGACAAGGATTTAGAGTCCGCAAAACGTACCACAGGAACCAGCAATCCGTCTTCCACTGCTACGGCCACTCCGATATTCACATGGTGATTGATACGGATCTTATCGCCCAGCCAACTGCTATTGACCGCAGGATGTTTTTTGAGTGCAACGGCAACGGCTTTCAGCACGATATCATTGAATGATATTTTTACCGGTGAGCCTTCATTGAGTTTGGCCCTGCTTTCAACGGCTTTGTCCATGTCGACCGACATGTTGAGATAAAAATGCGGAGCCGTGAATTTGCTTTCTACCAATCGTTTGGCAATCACTTTGCGCATCTGGGAAACCGGAACATCTTCAAAGCTTACCTGGCCTGCAGGAATATTTGCGCCAGCTGCTGAACTGGACGTATCAGCGGATGCGGGCGCTTCTGTGGGTTGGTATTCAGACACATCTTTTTTCACGATGCGTCCATTGTCGCCACTGCCATGAAGTCTGGATAAATCAATTCCTTTCTCTGAAGCCATTTTTTTTGCAAGAGGCGATGCCTTTATTCTTCCGTCACCATTTGCAGAAGATTGATTGTGTTCAACAAGGGTCGCAGTAGCAGCAACAGGCGCTGACTGGGGTTGTGCCTGCGGCGCCTGTTGTTTTTGTGCCGCCGGCGCTGCTTTCCCCTTATTTTTTGAATCGTCAACGATTTGTTGCACATTAACTTTTCCTTCCTCTCCGATGATGGCCAGGAGATCATTAACTGCAATCTTCTGGCCCTTTTCTGCACCGGTATATAATAGTTTTCCTTCCTTATAACTTTCAAGTTCCATAGTAGCCTTATCCGTTTCTATATCCGCGAGGATGTCCCCTTTTTTTACATTGTCACCCACTTTTTTATGCCACTCGGCAATCACACCTTCCGTCATGGTATCACTCAGGCGCGGCATTAGGATCACTTCCTGCATGCCGGAAAGGTCTTGCGGGCGGGCCTGGTTTTCAGGCGCAGCCGCAGAAGCATTTTTTACCGGTTCAGCGGCCGGCTTTTCTGCAGGTTTCGGAGCTGCCTGAGCAGGTGCTGGCGAACCGCCTTTTTTAACAAGTGAACTGATGTCTTCGCCGGGTTTACCGATAATGGCGAGCAGATCATTCACCTGGATCTTTCCTCCTTTATCCGTACCGGTAAAAAGAAGGGTGCCGTCTTTATAACTCTCAAGATCCATGGTCGCCTTGTCTGTTTCCACCTCAGCCAGCAATTCTCCTTTTTTCACGGTATCACCTACTTTTTTATGCCAGGCGGCAATCACACCTTCCGTCATGGTATCACTCAGCCGCGGCATTAAAATGACTTCAGCCATAAAACTGGATAATTTTTAAGGAAGCCCGAAATTAATGCAAAAACCGCATTTGGTTGATAATTCACAATGGCAACGTCACAACCGTCAGCTTTAAACGGTCAACGTTCTACAGCCAAGTGAATTTCTTTTACGTTCCCTGTCCGTTTGAGCACGCCCCAGTTTTGTAATTCCCCCTTGATTGCCCTGCGGGCTGATTTGAATAGCACGTACCACATCAGCCAGCGCCAGACCAATCTTTGAGGTATGAGCCAAAGCAGTTTTATCATGTTTTCTTTCTCGAAGCTGAAAGCCAAAACTGCAACGGCCACATCCACCAGCATGAAGATCAGATAGTAGGTTGCAATCCGCGTGGCATTACCGGTAAGCAATCCAACCACCATAAAAAAATCTGCCAGGGGTATAATGGCGGGAATGATATATTGGAAAATGAGAATATTAGGAAGCGCAATCCAGCCTAAGGATTTATTGCTTGTGCTGAATAGCATGTCCCTGTTCTTCCAGAAGGTCTGCATGACGCCAAAACTCCAGCGAAAGCGTTGCTTGATGAACATTTTCAGGGTTTCGGGCGATTCGGTCATTGCAATTGCATCTGCTTCATTTTGTACCAGGTAATCACAGCGCAGCAGGCGGATAGTGAGATCGCAATCTTCCGCGAGGGTATCGGAAGTAAAGCCCCCGGCTTCTTCGATCGCCGATTTGCGGAAAGCGCCTATCGCGCCGGGCACAACCGTGATGGCATTGACATAAGCAAATGCTTTTCTGTCGAAGTTCTGACTGCTGATGTATTCAATGGACTGCCAGCGGGTAAGCAGATTCACTCGATTGCCGACTTTCACATTTCCCGCCACGGCGCCTACTTTTTTCCCGCCGGGATATTTCACATTTACGAAATGCATGATCAGTTTGGAAATGGCATCAGGCAATAATTTGGTATCCGCATCAATACATATCATAAGCTCCGCGGAAGATTGCTGCATGCCAAAATTCAGCGCGGAAGCCTTGCCGCCATTGGGTTTTGTGAAAACCCGCACCCGGGAATTGTGTTTGAAAGCCTGCATAACCTTTCTGTAAGTATCATCCCGGCTTCCGTCATCTACAAAAATAATTTCAAAATGGGGATAGTCGGATTTTAATAAATTCTGTACCGAGCTTACTGCGTTTACTTCCTCATTAAAGGCCGGCACGAGGACGCTGACCAAGGGCGCGCCGGCACCTTCAGGCGACCAGAAAGGCCGCAGGCTGAACTCTTTTTCCCAACGATGCTGTTTGCTGGCCATAACCGCCATGAACAGAATGCGCAATAACGAAAGGATAATAAAAAGAATGAAAAGAGAAGCGAGGAAATGGCTGCCCAGATATGCAAACACGGCAACCAGATAATTTAGCTGAAGCAGGTAATACCCGCTGCCCCTCGGAACAGGTGGCATAAGGTCTTCTTTCTTCTTACCCAGCAAATCGGCGATTGTAGTAAAAGTATATCCCTTTCCTTTAAAGTAATGTATGATCCGCGGCAGAGCTTCTACTGTTGCAGCGCGACTGTCTCCTCCTGCATCGTGCAAAAGGATAATATTTCCGCTCAGGTTTTGCCTCGTCATTTCTTCCTTACCCCGGATGACCCTGGCTACGATCGAATCTGCGGACGTTCCCGGCTCCCAGTCGAGCGGGTCAATGGACTCGCCAATGTCGAGATAATTTTTCTGTCGAGCTATGGCCACTGGAATCAGCTCTTCCGCTTTTTGCGGTTCAAAATCTGCATTGTACGGAGCCCTGAATAAAATAGTAGAATGTCCCGTTATGCATTCTATAAGCAATCGCGTGGCATCCATTTCAATGACGGCACGCTTTCGGCTTACTTTTGCAATATTCGGGTGGGTGAAAGTGTGATTGCCGATTTCGTGCCCCTCATTGTAAATCCGTTTTACAATGGGAATATTGTTTTCCGCATTGATGCCCACCAGGAAAAAAGAAGCAGGCACTTTTTCGCGGCTGAGAATATCCAGAATCTGGGGAGTATAAACCGGATCAGGGCCGTCGTCGAATGTGAGCACCAGTTTCCTTTTGTCCTTCGTACCGTATTTCCTGGCAACCCATTTGGAGGGCAGGCTGTCGTATAATTCTTCACTGATCAGCAGTTCGCTGGTGTCCAGTTCAGGTCTGATCTTTCCGCTGGTAGGACCGCCGATCACATCGAGCACTTCTCCCTCACCAGAATATGCCGGGGTTTCATCCAGGCTAAACGACTTAACGGTGGAGAATAACCGAAAATCGAAGTTCTTCAGGCTGTCCTTGCTCATGTCATGGTCATAAAAATCCCACATGCGGGAATCTTCACTGCCCAGCCGCCACAGGGCCACGCCGCTGAGTCCGGATTCAACTGCAAATCGCATCGAGTTAAAAGTGGTTGCGGCATCCGTGAAATGCACCTGGTGCGATGCCCCGCTATCATCATCATAACTGAAATGCAGGTTATAGGAATCGTTGTCGAAATCTATTTTTCCATCGAAGCTCAGGGCCAGGGTAAGGGCATCCTGGTAACTGATGGGTTCGGCAGAAACGGCTTTACCATTATCATCGATTTTCCAGTTGTAGCCAAAACCGGCAACGGCGAGGATGAGCTTGGAATCGGGGATTTTCTTTGCCACATCGTCAATAGCGCCTTCGATCCACTTCTGATGGCAGATGGGGCCAGGCTGGGTCCCGTCAGAGTATTGGTCATAGGCCATAACAACCACATAGTCATTGTATTTGGCCAGTTCCGTGAAATTATAATCCTGGTTAAAAGGGGTTACGTCCTGGGTAACGAGAAACCCGCGCGCATGCATCTTCTCATAGAGCTCCTTCTGGAAAGACACGAGCATTTCATTCTTTTTTTCAATCAAATCCTCGAAGTCAATGTTAATACCATCCAGTTTGTACGTGTCCATCATGCGGAGGATATCACCGATCAGTCTTTCTTTTTTTTCCGGATCATTGAGTATGCGGTGGACCACGTCTCCGCGGAATGACTGATTCACATTATTCGTGAGCATGGGCACAATTTTCACACCCGCTTTGCTCATGAT
>Ga0182024_10003577_pt1 | contig 36782 bp, 27 predicted proteins | sample P32metaG_FD_120480 | JGI IMG/M metagenome (GOLD analysis project Ga0182024, IMG submission 120480) | Permafrost microbial communities from Stordalen Mire, Sweden - P3-2 metaG (Illumina Assembly) | ecosystem: Environmental > Terrestrial > Soil > Wetlands > Permafrost | place: Sweden: Stordalen...
AGCACGTCCAAAGCACGTCCAAGGAGCTCCCCATGCCGCTCGACCACTACGTTACGCTCGGCCGCTCGGGCCTCCGTGTCAGCCCGCTTTGCCTCGGTGCGATGACCTTCGGGGAAGACCTTGGCTGGGGCTCGAGCGTCGAGGAATCGCGGCAGATCATCGACCGATTCCTCGAGCTCGGCGGCAACTTCATCGACACGGCGAACTTCTACACGAAGAGCCATTCCGAGAAGATCCTGGGTGACCACATCGGGCAAAACGGCGCGCGGCGCGACCGGCTCGTCCTCGCGACGAAGTTCAGCGGCAACCTCTACCCGGGCGATCCGAACGGCGGCGGCTCGAGCCGCAAGTCGATCGTCGGCGCGTGCGAGAACTCGCTGCGGCGCCTTCAGACCGACTACATCGACCTGTACTGGCTGCACAATTGGGACGTGTACACGCCCATCGACGAAACGATGGCCGCGCTCGACGATCTCGTCCGCGCCGGCAAGGTGCGCTACCTCGGCGTCTCGGACACGCCGGCGTGGAAGGTCGCCGAAGCCAACGTTACGGCGCGATTCCGTGGCTGGTCGGCGTTCGTCGGGCTGCAGATCGAATACTCATTGCTCGAGCGATCGGTCGAGCAGGAGCTCGTGCCGATGGCTCGCGAGCTCGGCCTCGGAATCACGCCGTGGTCGCCGCTCAAAAGTGGCGCGTTGAGCGGGAAGTACACGCGAAAGACCGCGGGCCAAGTGAAGGGCGACCGCGGCTTCTTTCTCGACCCGTTCATCAACGAGAAGAGCTACGCGGTCGTCGATGAGCTCGAGGTCATTGCCAGGGCGCACGACAGCACGGTCGCCCGCGTGGCGATCGCATGGCTGCAGGCGCAGCCCGGGGTGACCTCGACGATCATCGGCGCCCGGCGGCTTGCCCAGCTCGAAGACAACCTGAAGGCCGTAGACGTGAAGCTCACGGCCCCGGAACTCAGCCGGCTCGACGCGCTCACGAAGCCGACGTTCGGGTTTCCGCAGAACATGCAGGCGATGTTCCCGAGCATCCATAATGGCGGCACGACCGTGAACGGCGTCCACGCACCGACGTCGAGCTTCGTCATGGAACGAGGCGGAAAGCCTTACTGACCGCGTCGCCGGGCACGCCGGCTTCGACCTCGGCTCTCCAAGAAGCGCCACCTTGGGCTCGAACCGCGCACTTCTGCCCGAAAACTCGATTCGCAGACCACGAATCGGAAATTCGCAAAAGAGATCGTTGGCTCGGCCGTGTCTTGGCCAGGGAGAGCCTCACTTAGGGGTAGACGTTAGTCCGCGGCCGCACGCGTGACGTTCCCGGAGACTACGGCGCTCCAACCGATTCGCCTGATGTGGCACCGGCGCTCGTCGGCAGACCCACACGAGCTCGAAGTGCGGCTCATGCGCTGAGGACGTGCGTCGTCTCGACACGGACCGGCACACGGTTCCCGACGCATGCGCACATTGGAGCGGTTCGTGCTCTCTCAGTGCTCACGGGCGCGTGCTCGCCGAGCCAGTCGATGCGGGTCGGATACGTCATCCCGGGCACACGCGAAGCGCGCGGTGCCTGTAACCCTCGAGCGGCACGCGCCGCGCCTCGTCTGAAGCGGCCTCAGCACCGCGTATTTAACCTAAAGGAGCAGTTTGATGGTCGGATCTTATTTCTACGCCTGGGCTGCATTCCTTTGCGTCGGATGTGCCGTCGGGTTCGAACCTAGCCAAGACTCGACGAGTCCTCTCGTCACTGACAAGGTGGTGTTGCCGCCCGACTTGGGGCATGGCGCCTCGGGCTCCGGGAGCGAAGTAACGAACTGGCAAGGGCCAGTACTCTTGGGGAGTGCGGGGTCTGCTCAGGTTCCGAGCGCAGTCTCGTGGGCGGCGGGCCGCCTCGACGTGTTTGGCGCCGCCCTGCAACCGGGCGGCGTCTTCGAACTCGCTCACTGGTGGTACGATCAGGCCTGGCACGGGCCCGATCTGCACGGCGGAAACATGGGCGGCGATCCGTGCGCGATCTCGCGAGCAGATGGCCAGTTGGACGTCTTTGCGGTGGACGGTAGCAGCAGCCAAGAGATGGTTGAACATTGGGGGTTCGACAGCTCCTGGGAGGGGCCGACGTTGTTGCCGGGGGCTACGGCCAATGCCCGCATGGTGGCGGCGCCAAGCGTCGTATCCTCGGGCGCTGACCGGCTCGACGTCTTCGCCGCTCAGTCTTTGCGAGGCGACCCTGACATCGTGTCGTTTTCATACACAGATCGTTGGCGCGGGCCTGTGGGCCTTCCGGGACGTAGCAACGGGAGCACTTCTGCTCCTGTGGCGGTGTCGTGGGGGCCGGGACGACTCGACTTGTTCGCGACAGACATGGGAACCGGGCAGCTCGTGCACTGGTGGTTTGATAAGACTTGGAACGGTCCAGCGTTTCTCGAAGGAAACCTGATTCCCGACGCACCGCTGAGCGTAGTGTCGTGGCAAAATGGTCGCTTAGACGTTTTCGGCGCCGCTGGATTCGGCGGAGCATTTGCAGTGGGCGCTCAGCTGGCCCACTGGTGGTACGACGGTAACTGGCACGGACCTGAACTGTTGGGAGGCAATATCGCGAACAATCCGTCCGGCCCTAGTGCGGTGTCGTGGGGAGAGGGGCGCCTGGATGTGTTTGCCACGGATGCCGACACAGGACAGCTCGCGCATTGGTGGAACGACGAAGGGTGGCATGGGCCCGAGCTCCTCGGGGGGAATCCGCGGTCGACTCCCAATGCGGTATCTCAGGCGCCGGGCTCGCTGGATGTCTTTGCGTTCGATCTGGACAGCTATCAGCTCGCGTGGTGGTCGCGGCGGCCCGACAATCAAATACTTTCGAGGACCGTCATTTCCAACGCACTCAGGACCTCTCAACCCGCGACGGCGCTCGGCGTGGCGGGCGCATCATGACCGGGAGGTGCCTCTTTCGGGCGGCGACGATACCGAGCACGCGTCATGCAAGGTTAGAGGTCGAACCATGAAACTTCCTACGCCCAGCTCGGTCGCTGCAGGTCTCCTTCTTTCGTTCGTGGCAACCTCAGCCATGGCCGACCCTACGTCGCCGGTCGCGGGCACACCGCAAGGTGCGGTCGTGCCGGCCCCCGCGAAGCACGAGACCCCACACGAGCTCGCGGCGGCTACCGTCCCCCAAGCGACGCCACCTGCGAGCGCGATCCCCGCGCCGACCGCCGAAGAGATTCGTCACCGCAGAGTGACGGTCCGTGTGGACGCTACCCGTCCGGACACGGTCGTCGAACGACGCAGCTCCGTAAAGGAAGAGAACGGCGCATTCATCTTGCTCCCGTTTCGGGCCACGGACACGACGTGGGAACAGGTCTGTGTGACGCCTTGCGAGGTAGATCTCGATCGTTTCTCGACGTATCGCATCAGTCCGCAGAACAAAGTCTCGGGATCGCATTCGTTCACATTGCCGCAACGGGTGGACGCGCTCCACTTGACCGTCGACAGTAGCAGTCTCTTGGCGCATCGGACGGGTCAGGCGCTGAGCGGGATCGGCATCTCTGCCGTCGTCGTCGGCGTGAGCTTGCTCGTGGCCGCACCGGATTTTCGGAACCCGAGCGACGCACGCATCGCGGGGGGCATTGCGGGCGGCGCTGGCATCGTTCTCGCGGCGGTGGGCATCCCGCTCGCTCTCTCCACGGTGAGTCACGTCACCGACGACAGCAACCGAGAGGTCGCCAAGGTGTACAACAATCACGGCTACGCCATCCCGTTCCTGCCTGATATCAAGCTATCGAAGAGCATCACGTTGACGCAGCGAGGGTTCACATTCTAGAGGGCGAAAGCCGCCGGTCTCGCGGAATCCGAGCGCGTTCAGCGCGACGCGAAGACACACCTGAGGCGCTTTGGTCGCCGAGGGCCGTTTCATCGTCGCCGATGCGGGTTCCGTGAAGGCGCCTGCGGGTAGGTTTGCTTTTGCGATTTCTCTCCGCAGCTAGCCTTCCCTTGTCAATTTGCGAAATTGCGCGACCGTCCGCGCAGCTTCGCGGGCGCTTCCTCACATCTCGAGGCGGCGCGATCCTTGCTGATGGTTCGTGCCCACCGAACCTTCTCCCCCATGCCGCGATCCGATACGAAGACCGTCCCCATCCCGGATCGCTTGTCGGTCATCGACCCTATCGACGATGCCGCGGGTTCGCGCTTGACTCTGGCGGGCAAGCTCACGTTCCACGAAGCGAGGGCGATCTGGGACGATGTTCGTCGCCGGATCGATACCCTGCAAGTCAACGACAAGATCGCGTTCGACATGCAGGCCGTCGAAGCCATCGACGGCGGAACGATGGCGCTTCTCGTTCACCTTCGGAGCGACCTCGCGGCGCGCGGCGTGCGTGCCGACTTCGTGAATGCGACGCACGACGTTCAAGAGCTGATTCATCTCTACCGCGGCGACATCAAGCCCGTTCGACGGAAGAGGCGAAAACCCGAAGGCACGCTTGCCCAGCTTGGTCGCGGAACGCTCGAGCTCGTGCTCGAAGTCAAGCGAGTGCTCGGCTTTTTCGGCGACACCGTGCTGGCCACGCTGGGTCTATTGAGAGAACCCAAGACCGGCAATTGGAAGGAAGTCCTTCCGACGATCGAGCGCTCCGGAGCCGACGCGATTCCCATCGTGATCTTGATCAACTTCTTGGTCGGATTCGTAATGGCTTTTCAAGGAGCGAATCAACTCAAGCAGTTCGGCGCCAATATTTTCGTAGCCGATCTCGTCGGCCTTTCCGTCACCCGGGAGCTCGGTCCCCTGATGACTGCAATCATCTTGTGCGGTCGCTCCGGTGCGGCCTTCGCCGCAGAACTGGGCTCGATGAAAGTATCCGAGGAGATCGACGCGCTACGCACGATGGGCTTCGGGCCCATTGGGTATTTGGTGCTGCCGAAGGCGATGGCACTCATGATTGTCCTACCGCTGCTCACTCTCGTCGGCGACTTCGTCGGAATGCTGGGCGGCATGCTGGTCGGGCTCACGAGCCTCGGGCTCACGGTATCCGGCTACGTCAGTGAAACGCAAAAAGCTCTGTCGATGTGGGACGTATTCTCGGGACTCGTGAAGAGCGTCGTATTTGCGCTCGCGATCACGTTGATCGCGTGTCAGCAGGGCTTCGCGACGACGGGCGGAGCCGAAGGAGTGGGCCGCCGAACGACCTCGTCCGTCGTGTCCATTCTCTTTACACTTATCTTGATTGACGCCGGCTTTACCGCCTTCTTCCATGAGTTTCACCTATGAGCCCGCCGCTTATCACCGTCGAAAAGCTCACCATGGGATGGGACGATGTCATTTTACAGAAGGACGCGAGCTTCGAAGTCCAAGAGAACGAAGTATTTGCCATATTGGGCGGAAGCGGATGTGGGAAGTCCACGATGCTTCGCTATCTCATAGGGCTCGAGGTGCCACTCGGAGGGGAGATCTCCATCGCTGGAATCGGGCGCCCGAATCTCGACGTCGGACGGCCCCCCTTCGGGGTGATGTTTCAGTCGGGGGCGCTGTTCGGCTCTCTGAGCGTAGGCGAGAACGTGGCGCTGCCGCTCGATCAGTGGACGGATCTTCCGGAGGACGCCATCGGTGCCATCGTGCGCGCAAAGTTGAAGCTCGTCGGTCTCGACGGATCGGAAGACAAGTTCCCCGCCGAGATCTCGGGCGGCATGAAGAAGCGCGCGGCCATCGCACGTGCCATGGCTCTCGAACCTCCGCTTCTGTTCCTGGACGAGCCCTCGGCCGGCCTCGATCCCGTGAGCTCGGTCGAGCTCGACGAGCTCATCTTGACGCTCAATCGCGTTCTCGGTCTGACGGTCGTGCTGGTCACGCATGAACTGCCGAGCATCTTCAAAATTGCCAAACGGTGCATCATGCTCGACAAGGATAGTCAATCCATCATCGCCAGCGGGGTTCCGAGCGAGCTCCGCGACTCGAGCGCCGACCCGCGCGTCCACGCGTTTTTCAACCGGCAGCCCCACGCATGAGTACGCACGTGAATCACTGGAAGGTCGGTGCCCTCGTGGTGGTGGGCTTCGTGCTCACTTTGGTGACGATCCTCGTGCTCGGCGCCCAGAGTCTGAAGAAAGAATCGGTCAGCTATGTGACGTATTTCGATGAATCCGTTCAGGGGGTCGAGATTGGCTCTCCCGTAAAGTTCCGCGGCGTGACGGTGGGAACGGTGTCCTCGATCGGCATCGCACCGGACAAGAGACAGGTGAAGATCACGAGCGACTTGGCACTCAACGACCTGGACGACTTGGGTCTATCCGTCGGCCATGGGAAAACCCGGAAGATCAGCGTGCCACCGGACTTGCGTATGCAGCTTGCATCGCAGGGGATCACGGGGGTCAAGTTCTTGCAGATCGACTTTTTCAACGTCAAAGACAACCCGCTTCCCACGCTCCCTTTTCCGGTGCCGCCGAACTACATTCCGGCCGCAGTATCGACGATGAAGAACCTCGAGGACGCCATCGTTCATGCGGTGGATCGTCTCCCTGAGGTCGCCGATGCGATCATGCACATTGCGGGTCGAGCCGACGGTCTCATAGACGAGATTACGCGCGAAAAGATTCCGGAGAATGCGGGCGTCATGCTTCAGCATCTCGACCAGCTCGTCGGGACGGTGCAGCGGTCGATCAATGGTCTGCAGACGGACAAGCTATCGACGGACGCACAGGTCACTCTTCACAATCTCAACGCCACGATCGACAGCATGAATCGCGTGTTCGCACGGCTCGACGGTGAAAAAGGGCTCATTCAGAGTGCCCAACGAGCGTCGAACTCGATGGGCGACATGGCGACCGGCGCGCGCGGGCTCGGGCCCGAGCTCGAAGAGACTCTACGAGACATTCAGGAGATGATCGCGTCCGTGCAGACGGTCGCGGACGCCCTGGTGCGCGACCCGGACATGTTGCTCAAAGGACGATCGAGGGTCCGATGATGAGGCTTCGAGTCGCCGTGGTTCTTCTGGGTTTCGCGGCGCTACCTTTCGGCTGCGCTCTTACGTCGAAGAGCGACCCCACGCTGCTACGCTACTACTCGCTCGACGCTCCGCGACGGCGACCGCACCCTTCGGGCTCTCCTGCGGCGGGTTCCCCGCCTCTGCAGTTGCGACTCGGACGAGTGAACGCGGCATCGTACATACGCGATAGGATCGCCTTTCGCGAATCGAACGTGGAGGTCGGCTACTACGACGATCTCAGATGGACCGAAAAGCCGGAAGCCTACGTTCGGCGTGACCTTGCACGATCGCTGTTCGAAAATGAAGGAGTGCAAGAGATCATAGGCGGAATAGGACCGACACTCGACGTGGATGTGGACTCTTTCGAGGAGCTCCGCGAGCCGAAGCGCGTGGCGGTCGTCCAGCTGAGTTGGCAATTGCGAGACGATACCGTCGTCTTGCAGCGCCAGACGACGACCGTACGGCGTCCCGTCGAAGAAGAGGCGCCGAAGAAGGATGGCTTCTCGCAGAGAGGCCTTGCCATGGCGCTGTCCGGGGCGCTCGACGATGCCATCGATCAGATCGTCAACGCCGTCGTGCCGAAGCTCTCCGTCACTCCGATCGCCTCGCCCGGCCCGCTGGCGACGGGGAGCGGCTACGGGCACTGATCTGATCCGATCCGTCGCGGGGCAGGGCGGCGAGCCTCCCGCGCCTGGGCAGCGGAGCCGTGGAGCGCCTTTCACGGCACGTCGATCGCTCGCGCCAGTGCGTTGAACTCGTTGCGAAGATCGTCGATGTCCTTCCCGATGAGCTCGTCTAGCTCCGTCCGCCGGGGCGATGGCCCGAGATCCTGCCGCTCGGCGCCGTGGGCGACGAGGCGGCGGCGGGTGAGCTCGAGATTGAAGATGTCGACGCCCATCTCCTCCGCGGCGGCGAGCATCTTCTCGATCTTGGCGGTGACGGGCGGGGGGCTTGATGTCGAGGAGCTTGGCACGAAGAGTTCCTTCCTTTCCAAAGCATGGCTCATTCGCCGTCGACGCGCCTGTCTATCGCCATTCGAATGGACCGGGTCAGAGTGGCGTGGCCCATTTCCAATTGCGGATCTCCGGCAGATCCTGGCCATTTCTGTCGATGTATTGCTTGTGTTCAATCAGCTTGTCCCGGAGCTGCTGTTTCAAATAGATGCCTCTGCCACCCATTTGCGGAAGCCGATCGATCGTGTCCATCACGAGATGAAAGCGGTCCATGTCGTTCAGGACCGTCATGTCAAAGGGCGTGGTGATCGTGCCCTCTTCTTTGTAGCCGCGGACGTGAATGTTGTTGTGGTTCGTGCGGCGGTAGGTGAGCCGGTGGATCAACCACGGATAGGCATGAAATGCGAAGATGACCGGCTTGTCTCTCGTGAAGAGCTCATTGAACTCGAGGTCGGAGAGACCGTGGGGGTGCTCCGTCTGCGGCTGCAGCCGCATGAGGTCAACGACGTTGACCACACGAATTTTCAGCTCAGGCAAGTGCTCGCGCAAGATGGAGACGGCCGCAAGGGTCTCTAGTGTGGGCACATCGCCGCAACAGGCCATGACCACGTCGGGTGCCCCCCCTTCGTCGTTGCTCGCCCACTGCCAGATGCCGATGCCCTCGGTGCAATGCTTGATGGCGGCATCCATGCTCAGCCACTGCGGCGCTGGATGTTTGCCCGCGATCACGACATTCACGTAGTGGCGGCTACGCAGACAGTGGTCCATCACGGACAACAGGCAGTTTGCATCCGGCGGAAGATAGACGCGGACGACTTCAGCGCTTTTGTTGACGACGTGGTCGATGAAGCCGGGGTCTTGGTGGGTGAAGCCGTTGTGATCCTGGCGCCAGACGTGCGAGGCCAGCAGGTAATTGAGGGATGCAATCTCCCGACGCCAGCGCAAGTGCGACGTGACCTTCAGCCACTTGGCGTGCTGGTTGAACATCGAGTCGACGATGTGAATGAAGGCCTCGTAGCAGTTGAAGACTCCGTGCCGCCCGGTGAGCAAGTAGCCCTCGAGCCAACCCTCGCATTGGTGCTCGCTGAGCATTTCCATCACGCGCCCGGCGGGCGCTAGAAACTCGTCGTTCGACACTGTCGCAGCGTCCCATTGGCGTTCGGTGGCTTCGAAGAGCGCTTCAAGACCGTTCGAGAGCGTCTCGTCGGGTCCAAAGACTCGGAAGTTTCGCTGCGCGCTGTTCCGCTTCGCCACGTCGCGCAGAAAGCGGCCGAGGACATGCGTGTCGCCTATGCCGCGCACCCCCGGCGAGGGTACCGCGACGGCGTAGTCGTAGAAGGACGGCATCCGCAGGTCGCGGAGTAGCAAGCCGCCGTTGGCATGGGGATTCGCGCCCATGCGCCGCTCGCCCTTGGGCGCGAGCTCGGCCAGCTCCGGTTTTAGACGGCCCTGCTCATCGAAGAGCTCCTCTGGACGGTAACTCCGAAGCCAGTCCTCCAAGAGTTGAAGGTGTTCGGGATGGGTAGCCGGGTCCGAGATCGGCACCTGGTGCGCGCGAAAGGTACCTTCGATCTGAAGGCCGTCGACGACCTTTGGGCCTGTCCAGCCCTTCGGCGACTTGAGGACGATCATCGGCCAGCGCGGACGTACGAGGTTGCCGTGGATGCGGGCGCGCTCCTGAATGCTTTTGATCTGCTCGATCACCAGGTCGAGCGTTGCGGCCATGGCTTCATGCATCCGCTCCGGGTCGTCGCCCTCGACGAAGTACGGCGTCCATCCGTACCCCCGGAACAGCTGTTCCAATTCCTCGCGCTCGATGCGAGCAAGGATGGTCGGGTTGGAAATCTTGTACCCGTTGAGATGCAGGATCGGCAGCACGGCGCCGTCGGTGGCTGGATTGAGAAACTTGTTCGAGTGCCACGCCGTGGCGAGCGGTCCGGTCTCTGCTTCGCCGTCGCCGACGACACAGGCAACGACGAGTTTCGGATTGTCGAATACCGCGCCGAACGAATGGCTGAGCGAATATCCTAGTTCGCCGCCCTCGTGGATCGAGCCTGGGCACTCCGGCGACGCATGGCTGGGAATTCCTCCCGGAAATGAAAACTGGAGAAATAGCTTCCGAAGCCCGGCCTCGTCCTGGCTGATGTCGGGATAAACCTCGCTGTACGTGCCCTCGAGGTACGTATTGCCCACGACGGCCGGGCCACCGTGTCCGGGGCCGGAGACATAAATCATGTCAAGGTCGTACTTCTTGATGATCCGGTTCAAGTGAACGTAAATGAAGTTCTGCCCGGGGGTCGTCCCCCAATGGCCCAGGAGCATGTGCTTCACATCTGCCAGCACCAGCGGGCGCTTCAGCAGCGGATTGTCGTAGAGATAAATCTGGCCCACCGAAAGATAGTTGGCGGCGCGCCAGTACGCGTCCATCCGGTGGAGAAGTTCCGGCGCAAGCGTGCGGAAGGTCATGGCTAGGTTTCCCCTTGGAATACTCGGCTCCGGCCGGCGTTCACGACAGCTGAGTCATCGTGGCCGCGCATTCTAGGACTCGGTGGCCGAGCTGCGCCAGCTCTTCGACGAGCTGCTGGCAAAGGGCGATCTCTCCGCCTCCGGTTGCCGAGGGCAGGATACGATCAAGCTCCTCCTCGAGCAACGTACGAACGAGAGCGGCATGACGGCGCAGCCGGCGCAGTTCTGGCGAATGGTGAGAGCTTGGCACGGATCAAGAGTCTGCGCGGTTCGAGGTCCCGCTCATGGTCAGCATTGGGTCTAAGCAACTAGCGAGCCATCGTCGCTTCGCTGGTTTCTGCTCGCGAACGGCCGGTCACTTGCGGCTCGCCACCTTCTGGACGCCGGCCGATCTTTGCGTAGAGCGAGACTGCAAACACGAAGGCTTCGCTGGTAATTCTCGTTTCACCCCAAGCGACATGGAGTCCCAACGAAGCCGCGGTCTCCATGAACCCCGGCAGAGGGAAGATATGGCCTAGGGTTTTGGCGAAATTCCACGACGGCTCGACATGCTTTGCCTGGATCTCTTTGTTCAGAAGCTCAACCACGCGCCCGTCTACCGCCGAGGATTCCAGAACCAGATCGGGGCCTTCCACGTCGACCTTGAATACGAGCGCGTCTCCGTTCGGGCGGCTCTCGATCGACGGACGGACCATCACGATGAGCGAATCGAGCGTCACCGGACAAAGAATCCCCAATTCAGGCCAGCACAGATGAGCCTGACATACGATTCTCAGTCCGGCGCTATCGACGATCGAGACACTCGAAGGGGCGAACAGCATGAGTTCGCCGTCCTCTCCGAGGTGAATCTTCAATGGACCAAAGTCCGCCACGACTTTGCCAAGGTCTTTTGCCCAAAGAATGACTTCGACCCACATGACCCTGCTTACGCCTGCGATGGCCGTGCCAATCAAACGAGTAACGGATAAAGCGGACCGTGACCTTCAGCCCGGTACGGTGAGCGTCTCGACTGTGCCGGCGCTGTTCGTCCAGGTCAGGACGAAGTTACCGGCGCTGTTAACCGTGATATGGATTGCCGTCTCGGGGTACGCGACCTGCGTAGCGCCACTCCACGTTCCCGACGCGGTCCGTGTGGCGTACTCGGTGCCGTCGTAAGTCGATAGCCAGCCAACGATCGCCTCGCCGGCGCCGTTGATCGCGGGTACCGGTTCGACGTTGGTTCTCACGTATCCATTCGTGATCCCCAAAGTAACGGGTGCCCCCAAGCCGCCCAAGATGGTCCCGGACACGGCCTGGATGTCGTTCGTCGTTCGAGTCCTAAACGTGATAAGAACGTCGCCCGCCGCATTCCCAACTAGCCGCCCCAGCCCGCCCGCCGAAGCAAGGGTGACAGGTGCTGTCCAGCGGGTGCTGTTCGCTGCAAGGGTAGAGGTTTGGACCGCGCTGTCGTCGTCGGAGCCGGGGGTCGCCCACATCGCGAGAGCGTTGCCCGAACTGTCCATCACGATGCTTGGATCACCGGGAGTGTCATTGAGAATGGCTGGACTGCTCCAGCTTCCACCCGGAGGCAAGATGCTTCCCTGAACGCTTTGCGCCCCTGTCGAGGCGATCTCGTTCGCCCAGACGAGGACCGCGCGTCCGTTCGGACCGATGGCCGCTGACGGGCTGGTGCCGTCGCCGACGTTGGTGGGGCCGGACCAGTGGACGCCGTCCGTGGTTGCGCAGATCTCGAGGACCCAAGCACTTCCATTCCAGCTGTCCGACACGAGATTGACCGCTGCTCCGCTCGCGTTCGACGCAATCGTGTCGGTGCCGCACCCGGCAGGGGCTGCGACGGTCTCTGCGGCAGCAAGCTCTGCCGCTTTGACCTCCGCGGGCTCTTGAGGGGTGGAAGCTCCTCCACCGCAAGCCGAGAGGATACTACCAAGGAGAATGAAGATCGATCGATGAGTTTTCATGTGTGTGTCCATGTGTGAACGGCGACCGCGGTTGTCGACCCGTTTGACTAGGCACAAGCAGGCAAGGGGATGGTCACACTGGGCAATAGAGACTTGTCACATACCAAACTCATGCGGCGAGCACGGGTGCACGGGTGGAGGCTCGAACTGCGCGCCTCGGCATCCGTGACATGGGGCGAAGTGAGCGCGCGAGGACGTAGACCTCTACAAGCTGAAGCGACACGCGCCTCTCTTAGGAGGCATGCCTAGGCGCGCGTGCCGCCAAAAACCAAGTCGCGAAATGTCGCACGCACGCGGCAATGTCTCGCGAACCGACCCTCATTCGACTCCGATTGGCTCCGCCGTCGCGGGTTCTTTGCGGCACGGGGCTTGCTCGGTCGACAGCAACGAACGGGGTCCAAATGAAAATGTATGCGACGCTTCTGATTCTCGCTGCCGCCGTAGGCGCCTGCGACAAGAGCAATGCCACAAGCACGACGGAAACCACTGCGGCGGGCATAAATCCCCCCGACAACACCAAAACGAACGCCCGCGACAATGCAGGCGCCGTCACGCCCATGGATCAGGGAAATGACCGCGCAAGCATGGACACCACTCAGGCAATTCGCAAAGCGGTGATGGCGGACGATTCTCTTTCGGGGAATGCAAAGAACGTGAAGATTATCACGAATAATGGCGTGATTACCTTGCGTGGCCCCGTAGCGACCGACGCGGAAAAGAAGAGCATTGAAGCAAAGGCCCTCGCTTCCGCAGGAAGCAACCGCGTCAACGACCAGATCGATATCCAGCCCAGTCAATAATCCTCACCCGTCGCAAGGAGAAGTCATGAAGAAAGCAATCATCGGCATCGTGGAATCAACGACGAAGGCGGAGGCCATCATTCGACAGCTAGAGGCGTCGGGTTTTGGACTAAACGATATTTCGGTTCTTTTCCCGGACAACAAGGGGGCCCGGGCGTTCGCGCTCGAGCAGCACACGAAGGCCCCGGAGGGCGCGGCAACGGGCGCAGGCGCCGGCGGAGTCATCGGCGGCACGCTCGGCGTTCTCGCCGGCATCGGCGCTCTCGCGATCCCCGGCCTGGGACCGTTCATTGCAGCGGGGCCGATCATGGCAGGTCTCAGCGGTATTGCCGCAGGTGCGGCCGTCGGAGGTTTCACGGGTGCGCTCGTCGGCATGGGCATTCCCGAGCTCGAAGCAAAGATGTACGAAACCAAGCTGAAGGCGGGGAACCTTCTGGTCTCCGTGCATACCGACGACCGGGACGAGCGCAAACGCGTCGTCGAAGTATTCAAGAAGGCGGGTATCAAAGACGTCTCGACGCAAGCCGAGGTCTCCGCGCCTCAACCGCACGGTATCTGAGCATCCTTGACTTGATGGCGGCCATCGTAGCGCCAAAAGAGAACGTATCCCGCTTACCTTCCTTTTACTTTCAGAGACTCTCCTTCATGAACTGCCCTCGTCGCGCGAGTTCGATGCGCGCGAGGGCGGCGTAGAGAAGCGGAAACGAGCGCAGCGAAGAGCGTGAAAAAAATGCGTCGGCAAGATGAAGAACACCCTCGAAGGCCGTGCACCGGCGAATGAGCCGGCATTCGTCCCCCGGTAGAACAGAACGTCTTCGCATCGAACCCACGCCAAAGGGGCTGCTGTTCACGGTGCTTGCGGTCGGGGCGAGCTGGGTAGCGTTGCGCCTGCTTCCGGTGGTGCTCGTGCTGGTGGTGGCGCTCTTTCTCGTGGGCACCCTCAACCCTGGAGTCGAGTGGCTCGAAAGGAAGGGTTGGAAGCGTGGGTGGGGCATAGGCGTTGCGCTTGCTGCCTTGTTCGTCGTTGCGCTGCTCATGTCGGCGCTGACGATCCCTTCTCTCATCGAGCAGGTAACAAGTCTCGTGAAGGAGGAACCGGCGTTGCGCGCGCGTATCGCGGACGTCCTCGCCCAGAGCCCGCCGACGGCGCCTCTCGCGGAAACTCTTCGAAACGTTCGATACGAAGCGCTCGCGCGCCAGTCTGCCGGCACGGCACTGGAATACTCGACGCGCGCGCTCGAAACCTTCGCGTGCCTCATGAGCGCCGTCTTCCTCGCCATCTACGTCATGATTGACCGAGACCGGCTGCGCGGCGCCTTGTTCGCCACCGTGCCTCGCACGCACCATGTTCGTCTCTCCCGGGTTCTTCTAAACCTCGAGACAATCGTGGGTGGCTACATTCGTGGGCAGGCGCTCACATCTCTGTTGATGGCGAGCTTCACGCTCGCGCTTCTCTTGGTGTGCGGAGTTCATAACGCACTGGCCATCGCCGTGTTTGCTGGACTGGCGGATATCCTACCGTACATCGGCGTATTCTTGTCGGTGGGGCCTGCACTTGCGGCCTCCCTTTCGCGCGGTCCGGTCGTCGTCGTCGTCGTCTTGATGGCCATGCTTGCCTACGAGGAACTCGAGAGCCGGTACCTCATACCTCGAATCTACGGGCGAGCGCTGCGCTTGCCCTCTTCCGTCGTGCTCGTCGCGCTGCTCGTAGGCGGCTCGCTCATGGGGATCGTAGGCGCTCTCCTCGCACTCCCTGTCGCCGCAGGAGTGCGGATGCTGGTGGAAGAGCTACGCGTCGAGCTGCCGGGCGAAGAGATCGACGACGGGGATCTTCGCGCACGAGACGAAAAGGCGGAGGAAGAGTATGAGCGACGTGCCGACGGCGTGCCCGCGGAGAAGGCGGCCGCCATTGCGGTGGAGATCTCGGAAGACAGAATTCAAGAGGAAGGCGACCGTCTCGCAGCCGCGGAGGTGCCCATCAAGGGCGGCGAACGAGAGCCGCGCGCCTAACGAATCCACGAGCTCGCTGGCACGGAGCGTGCGTTACGTCTGCTCGCGTGCCTGCCTGATCCCGACGATGAGCGCCGGGAGACGAGCAAGTCGCGATCAACCGTCCGGTCTTCTCGGACTGAAAAGAGGTTATCCAATGTCTATCGTCGCATGGATCGTTCTCGGCCTCGTCTCCGGCTTCATCGCGAGCAAACTGGTGAATCACAGCGGGGAGGGAGTCGTCATTGATATCGTCCTCGGTGTCGTGGGGGCAGTCGTAGGCGGTTTCCTTTTCAGCATGATCGGCGCAGGGGGCGTCGACGGTTTCAACCTCTGGAGCATGTTCGTCGCCGTCGTCGGTGCCGTCGTCGTGCTCGTCGTCAAGCATGCCGTCACTGGTCGCGGCCGCGCCCACGCGTAGTCGGGGGGTCACGCCGGCAGCCCACGGAAACTCGTTGGGCTGCCGGGCGCTCGTTCGCTTCCCCGCAAAGCCAAGGAGCGGGTGCAAGTCAAACTGCCTCCAACTCAACCGGAACCTCGCCCGGGAAGGAGGTTCAACACCGCCTGGAGGAGTTCGTCGAGACCAAATGGCTTTTCCAGCAGGGTCGCGCTCAGCGACGCGGCGAGCGTGCGAGTCGCCTCATTTCTGAACGCGGTCATGAGGATTACTGGTGTCGTCCAGTGTGCCTTGCGCAGGCCCTCCAAAATTTCTATCCCACTGCATATGGGCATTCGGATGTCGGAAACGACCATGTCGCAGACGGCGTGCCGGCCGTGTCCGGCGTAAGCCCCCGCGATTTGCACGAGTAGTCGCCCGCCATCCTGGACTTCGATGACCTCGTAGCCGGCCTCACGCAACGTGGTCGCCACGAGCAAACGTAGCTTGGCGTCGTCCTCGGCCAGTAGAATACGAGGAGGCTTCGCGAAAGGAGGTTTGCCCGCCAAACTTCCCCGCGCCGACGCGGGGGAGTAACGGGAGCGCGCGAAGCTCATAGAGTTTCGCGGAACCTTAGAGGTGCAACGCTCCCCGAGAACATCGCCCCTCGTTCCGCACGCGTGGCTTCGCACAAGCGTTCGTTCGCGAGCGATAGGAGCTCGAGATGCGGCTCCTGCGACGATGGGAGTACCTCGCTTAGCGAAGCCGTGCCGATGCTCACCGTGAGGTGGACGTTCTTACCCCACGCGGTCAAGCGCAGACCCGCTACCGCGAGAAGCAATCGCTCCGCGAGCCGCGTGGACTCCCGAGGGTTCGTCAAGGGAGCGAGGAGCGCAAGCTCGTCGCCGTCATAACGAGCGAGCGCGTTTCCGACTCGTATCGAGGAGCCGATCACCCCCACGATACTCGAAAGAGCGCGATCGCCAGCGAGGTGACCGCACGCATCGTTCAACTCCTTCAAGCGATCGACGCCGATCATGAGTACCGACACATCTGTGTGCGCGCGCCGGGCGTGCGCGCCCTCGGCAAAAAGTCGGTGGAAAAAGTGCGGCCGGTTGAACGCTCGCGTGAGCTCGTCATGCAAGGAAGGCTCGTAGACCTCGCCGTAGGTCGACTTCTCGGTCGCGTCGATGATCCTGAACCGCAGTCGGAGCTCGCGCCCGAATTGCACCTGATCGCCCGTCACGAGCGGCGACCGGCTTACCTGGTTTGCACCGACGAATGTTCCGCTTGCGGACCCAAGGTCTTCGACGTGGAAAGTGCCTCCCTCATCGGCGGAAATGCGGGCGTGGTAGCGGCTCACGCCGTCACCGTCGACGACGAGGTCGGCGTCCGGTGCAGAACCCACTACGAGCCCGTTCCTGCCGATGGCTACGAGTCGCCCCGTGTCCGAGCCGCGGATCACCGTCAGCGTCGCACGGTAGGTGCCCACCGGGATGAGCGCAGAGGGACGCAGCGAAGTCTGGGGACGCACCGATAGGGAAGGAGCCACCTCCATGGTGCGCGAGTCTCGCGCGTAATCTCGCGCGCGCGTCCAGCTCTCTTGCATGGGGCACTCCTTCCTAGCCGTTGAACGTCCACCGGCGACATGCGGATGCGATCCGGTGCGACGCGCTCTTCGGTGAGTGCAAGGTCGATGCCTCCGCGGAGCGCGAAGAGAGGGCGCGCGCGGAGGTGGGGATCCCCTCGTCCGTACAGACCGCCTGAGGTATGCTTCGAATCGGCGGGAGAAAGTTTCCGAATGCTTCACGAGTTTCTCTCCACGAACAGAGCCACCATCGTCGCCCGGGCGCGTGCAAAGGTCGCGGCGAGACCGGCACCGCGCGCGACCGAAGAGGAACTCGCCCACGGGATCCCGCTGTTCTTGGATCAACTCATCCGCACCTTGCAGCTTTCGCATCCGTCCTCCAAAGCGATCCGAGAGAGTGCGACGGAGCACGGTCGAAGTCTCCTAAAGCAGGGTTTCACCGTGGCCCAAGTGGTTCACGACTATGGGGGTGTTTGTCAGGCCGTCACCGAGCTGGCCGATGAGACGAAAGCGCCCATCACCGCGGCTGAATTTCACACCTTTAACCGATGTCTTGACGACGCCATCGCCGAAGCCGTCACCGAGTATGGGCTGCAACGCGAGCGAACGATCACCGAGGCGGGAAGGGTGCGTTCGGGGGAGCTGGCGCACGAACTCCGCAATTTGCTCGCGGCCGCGACGCTCGCGTTCGACGCGATTACGACGGGAAAGGTGGGCTCCAGCGGAAGCACCGCGGGGCTGCTCGGCCGTTGCCTGAAGCGTCTGTCCGAGCTCGTCGATATGTCTGTGGCCGAGGTACGCCTCGAGGCGGGGATCCACGCGCCCGAGCGGGTCTCGGTGCGCGAGTTCATCGAAGAGGTCGAGGTGGGCGCCTCGATGCAGGCGAACGCGCGCGGTCTCGCCTTGGCGGTCACGCCAGTGGACGCGGGGATCGACGTGCGTGTAGACCGGCAGCTTCTCGCCGGAGCGGTCGCCAACCTCTTGCAAAACGCGTTCAAGTTTACGCGCGCCAAGGGTCACGTGATTCTGAAGACGTCCTCGATCAAGGATCGCGTCCTCATCGAAGTCGAGGACGAATGCGGCGGTCTCCCCGCTGGGAAGCTTGAGGAGTTGTTTCAGCGCTTCGAACAGCGAGGCCTCGACCGAACTGGACTGGGTCTCGGGCTATCGATCAGTCGCAGGAGCGTTGAAGCCGACGGAGGCGAGATCCACGTGCGGGACGTACCTGGCGTCGGCTGCGTGTTCACTATCGACTTGCCGCGTGCGTGATTTAAGGTGCTGCATCCTGGAGCAGCGCTGCAACGCCGTTTTCTTTCTACCAAAACACGTGGGCACAATGTCGGTACCTTAGGCACGTCCGTCAGCTCGAGACTTGGCCGGTCCGCGTGCTCATCGACTGGCCTGGCCAATGCATGACCGGTGTCTGCGTCATGCGGACTGCGTTCCATTCCATGCAGAATGACGAGGGGTCGAAGGCCGGTTCGCTCGTCACGGAACAGCTCGATCGCGATGGTGACAAATGAGCGGACTCGAGAACATGCTTCGTGTGGGTCGCGAGGAACTGGCCTGGGATCCACGCAAAGTGGCCGTGCGCCTCCTTTCGTCAGCGCTTCCGCAACATGGATTCAATCGGTTGCGGACCCACTTGCTCGTTAGCGCCGGTGTGCGAATCGGGCCCGGGGCCGCGATCGGGGGTCCCGTGCGCATTACGGGCCCCGGCGCGATGGAGAAGCTACTGTCGATCGGGCCCGGCTCCTTTATTAGCGGCCAGCTGCATATCGATTTAGGCGCCGACGTTCGAATCGGAGATCGTGTTTACATCGGCGATGATGTCAAGCTCCTCACCGGGACTCACGAGATCGGTCGGTCCGAGCAGCGGTGTGATCGTCTCCGATGGGCTCCCATCGAGATCGGCGATGGGACTTGGATAGGCTCGGGTGTAACGGTCATGCCAGGCGTTCGGGTCGGTCGCGGGGCCATCATCGGCGCCGGCGCGATCGTTACCGTGGATGTTGCCTCCGACAGCTTGTTCGCAGGGGTGCCGGCGAGATTCGTCCGCGATCTCGACGCGCATGAGGCTGCGACTGACGGCCCGCTGAGCGGCATGCGAATGCGCGCAGCCGTCTCGGAGGTTCCCGCCGCCATTTTCCGATAATCCTGCGGGCCACAGCCAAGAGCCCCTGCGGGGCGGGCACGCGGCGTGCAGTCATACCCTCACGATGAACGGTCGACCCTGTCCCCACTGCTCGATCGGCACGCTACGGCGCTCGCGTCGTCGCGGATTCGAGTGGCTACTCTCGCCGCTTGGGCTGCTTCCCTTTCGCTGCGACGCCTGCGCAAGGCGAAGGTTCTATCGGGCACCTGCCGAGGTACAGCGCAATTCCGCGCCGCCCACCTGCTCCGCAGTATCGAAGTAGCGGTCAACGGCTCGGCTTCACGGCTTGGCGTTCGCGACTGACAGACGAGCTTCGACATCACGTGAGGCGAAAGAACCCGCTGTGTCGCATTGGTCTGCAAATGTGCGTCGCTTTCGCAAAGTGCCAAAGAAACGAGGAACTCAGCCATGGCAAACGGTGACGCTTCGGTCGCGCGTGCTCCCTCTCTGCTCGACATCCGCCACGACACGGTCGCGCATGCGCTCGCTCTGCCCGGCGAAAGGCGTCTGCCCGCCGCAAGTTCTCGCTCCAGCCCCGAACCTTACCGACGCCGCATCCTCGTATGCTTGGACCGTTCGAGGTTTTCCGAGGTGTGCGTGCCCCACGCGGTGTCGCTTGCAAAGACATTCAAGAGTTCCCTTACGCTCGTGCACGTCATGCAGCCGAGTCACCAAGACGCCGGGCCACAGACGACCGACGCTTTTGGTTGGGAAATTTCAAGGCAAGAAGCGCGAGGCTATCTCGAGCGTCTCGAAAGGGAGGTGTCGCAGGCATCGGGGCAGTCAGTCGACATAAGGCTCGAGCAAGGGAGACCCGCCGAACGCATCGTCGACGTTGCGCGCGAAATCGCGGCAGACCTTACCGTGGTCGGGAGTCGCGGCGAGGGGGGCGGCGCGGCGTTGAATCTCGGGAGCACCGCCCAGCAGATTCTCACGTTGGCGCGCACGTCCGTGTTCATCGCTCAATCGTCTTCAAGCGCCCCAACCGCGGTGAGTACCAAGCGTATCCTCGTCCCGCTCGACGGATCCCTTCGAACCGAAAGTGTGTTGCCGGCCGTCAAACGCATCGCGAGTGCGCATGGGGCCGAGATTCTACTTGTCCATGTTGTCCAAGAGCCGCTCTCGACCGCGTTGTTGGGCGCGGGCGAAGACATGGATCTCGCGCGAAAGCTCGCCGCGCGGCTCGAATCCGGCGCCCACCGATATCTAGAGCATCTGCGGCAGCAGCTGGCGCACGAAGGGGGGCCGGTGCGCACGATCGTCGCTCGGCACGTAAATGAGTATCAGTGTCTTCTCGAGATCTCCCAGAAGGAGCAGACCGACCTCATCGTGCTCTCCGCTCACGGATCCGGATGCGATTCTGGACAATCCTTTGGGAGCGTTGCGGCCTATCTTCTAACGCACTCGCTCGTACCATTGCTCGTCCTGCAAGATTTGCCGGGCGAGTTTCACCTAGACCATGAGGTAGATGCGAAGCTGGGGCCGCCTTTGCGAGCCAGTTATGCACCGGAGAGCGTGTGATTCTCTCTGTGGACAACGCCCCAAAAGAAAGCGCCGCGAAAGTCGTTGTCATCGAACCTGCTGCTCGTGCCCTCGCAGAAGCGCAGCGTGACCTCAAACGCGCTCCGCGCTTGGTCACTCGCTTCTCCGAGCCGCCCGCAGTTGCCCGCTCCCTCGCGCGCGCGCACAGGTACCTCGCCGCGAGCGCTCCGGGTGACGATGCAGTTCCCAAAACCGCTGAGTGGTTTCTCGACAACTATTATTTGATTCGTCGAGTCGCGCGGCAGGTCGAAGAGGAGCTTCCGCGTGGGTTCGTTCGCCATCTTCCGCAACTTGCGTCGGGCCCCGCGAAAGGGCGACCGCGCATCGACGCGCTGGCGCAAGCGCTCGTCGCAAAAAGCGGCGTCATCCTCGACCTCGCTCTCCTACGGCGTTTCGTCGACGCGTATCAGGACGTGTCGCCACTCACGATTGCAGAGTTATGGGCGCTTCCAACGATGCTGCGAGCCACCGTGCTGCAGCACCTTATTCAGTTTCTCGACGAACTTCACGTCCCTGTCTACGACGGCGAACGTCGAGCCCTCTATCTACAGCTTTCGGCCGACGGGAGCGGGAAGACGGAGTCACTCGCCCCTGGAGCGGGGCTGGAGCGCTCGATCCACGCATTGCGCGCCCTCGATGCTATCGATTGGAAGGTCTTCTTCGAAAAGACCAATCGAGTCGAAGCCATTCTCCGCACCGATCCCGCGCATGTCTACCCCCGGATGGACTTTGAGACCTGCGATTCGTACCGCAAGGTGGTCGAAGCGCTCGCGTGGGCTACGGGCAGCCCCGAGGAAGACGTTGCGGACCTCGCCGTCGCTCTAGCGCAGAGTGACGCATCGGACGAACGCCGCGGACACGTCGGCTATTATCTCGTGGCCGGAGGACGAGGTGCCCTGGAGCAGCGGCTCAAGTATCGCCCCATCGGCCTTGAACGCCTCCGCCGAGTGGTCACGTCCTGCCCGACCGTCGCGTATCTCCTGTCGCTCGCGCTACTGACTTGGGTTCCTTTGCTCGCGTTGGCTTGGCACCTCGCGACGGCCCGCGGATACGGCGAAGCGAGTCTCCTTTCGATCGCCGTGGCGACCATGGTTGCGGTCGTGCCAGCTTCGGCTGTCGCCGTCACCTTTCTTCATCTCGCCTTTGCACGCCTATTGCCACCGCGAACCCTTCCGAAGCTCGACTTCACGAAAGGTCTACCTCACGAGACGCGCGCGCTCATCGCGATCCCGACGTTACTTGGAAGCGACGAGGACGTGGCAGCCATGATCCGACAGATCGAACTTCACTATCTGTCCAATCCGGATCCACAGTTACAGTTCGCCCTTCTCACGGATGACGTCGATGCCGCAGCGCCACAAACAATCTGTGAAGAGCGCTCGTTACTCGAGATGGTGTCGCAGGGAATCGTGGCGCTCAACGCGAAGCACGCAAAGGAGGGGAACGGTCCGTTCCACCTCCTGCACCGCACACCCCGTTGGAACCCAGCCGAGGAATGCTTCATGGGCTGGGAACGAAAACGCGGAAAGCTCGAGGAGCTGAATCGCCTGCTCCGTGGAGACGCCCGGACGAGCTATTCCCGCCACATCGGTGATCCCGCAGGGCTGCTTGGCATACGGTTCGTCATCACGCTCGACCGCGATACGGATCTTCCGATGGGAAGCGCGCATCGACTGGTGGGCCTCCTGGCTCACCCGTTGAATCGAGCCGTCTTCGACGCTCGTACAGGTCGCGTTACCGCCGGGTACACGATCGTGCAACCTCGTATCGAGACGTCTCCTTCGAGTTCTCGCCCGACGCTGTTCTCGCGATTGTTTGCCGGCGACATCGGATTCGACATTTACACACACGCGTGCTCCGAGCTGTATCAAGACCTCTTCGGCTCCGGGATTTACGTTGGCAAAGGAATTTACGATATCGACGCGTTCATGCAAAGCGTCGACGGACGCGCCCCTGAAAACGCGATCGCAAGCCACGATCTCTTCGAGGGCATCCATGGACGGACGGCTCTCGCGACCGATATCGTGCTCTTCGAAAGCTACCCGTCGAACTACGTGACATATGCCACGAGGATGCACCGATGGCTGAGGGGCGACTGGCAGCTCCTTCCGTGGGTGTTCCCGAGGGTTCCATCGGCGAACGGGGGCAGACTTACGAACAAACTGGCTTATGTCGATCGATGGAAGATTGTCGACAATCTTCGACGGAGCCTGACGAGCCCATTCCTTTTCGTCCTCGTCGTACTGGGCTGGATCTGGCTGCCGGGCAGCGCGCGGCTCTGGACGTTCGGGGCGTTGGCGATGTATCTCGCACCATTCTTGCCGGCGCTCGCGGGCGGTCGACGAAGGCGACTCGAAGATCTGGGGCGCTGTGCTCTCGCGGTCGCGTTTCTCGCGTACGAGGCCTCCGTTGCCGTGGATGCGGGTGTTCGCGTCCTCGTGAGAACGACGATTACGCGAAAGCACTTGCTTCAATGGGTCACCGCTCCGCATACAGCCCTCGGAATCCCTACGCCTCCGCGGTCGGTGTTCTGGTCGAGCATGATCTCGTCGCCTCTTCTCGCGATCGGAGTCGCTGCGCTCGTCGCGTGGTTGCGGCCATCGGCTCTTGTCGTCGCGACGCCGCTCCTTGCGCTCTGGTTTGTGGCTCCCGAGGTCGCGAGGTGGGTGAGCAGGCCTCCTCGCTCGCGCGCCGAGAGCATCACCGAGAGCGATCGTCGAAAGCTTCGGCTGCTTGCTCGGCGAACGTGGTGCTTTTTCGATGTGTTCGTCGGACCGAACGACCAGTGGTTGCCGGTCGACAACTACCAGGAAGAACCGCGCGAGCAGACCGCGCATCGCACGTCGCCCACGAACATAGGTCTGATGCTGCTCGCGACGCTTTCCGCGTACGACTTTGGATACCTAGGTCCGAGCGAGCTCTCGCTCCGCCTGAGGAGGGCATTCGACAGCGTTACACGCTTACCCCACTACCAGGGGCATCTGTTCAATTGGTATGACACGAAGAACCTGCAGCCGCTGCCCCCGCGGTATGTTTCGACGGTCGACAGCGGAAATCTTGCGGGATGCCTCTTGGCGTTGAAGCAAGGGTGCAAAGACGTGGTGCGCACTCCGGTCGTTCGCGCGGAGGCATGGGAGGGTCTTCGTGACTCGATCGATCTTCTCGACGAGGTCGTGGAAGCGATTCCGGTCGGTGTGATCGACTCGCTTCGAGTGGTCATCGCCCGCATGCGGCATTTGACGCTGCAGGCTCGCGATAACCTTCAAGATGCTTATGCAACGCTTCGAATATTATGCGAAGAGACGTCGGCCAAGATCGACCGCGAATTGCTCCTGTTCCTCGAAACGGGCGCACGTCGGCACGACACCGACGTCCTCCACGCTCTTCGAACGGCGATCGAACGGCTGCGCCAGCAGCTTCTGCAAATGCGGCGAGAGTGTGATGCGTTGCTCCCGTGGCTTGGGCTAACGGTGGAGGCTGCTGCCCACGGGATCGAACTGCCGATAACCCTTTGCCTCGAAGACATTCCGGCTGTCTCGAAGCGTCTTCGGAGTGATCTCGTCGCCAAGGAGATAGAACGGCTTCAGCAGGGCGGAGCGTCGGCGGAGCTCGATGCATCGGCGCAGCGGCTCGAGCGGGCGTTCCGGAATGCGGAGGTCAACGCCACGGCGCTCGTCACGGAGCTCGCGGGTCTCGCGTCACGCGCAGACGAAGAGGCGCGAGGAATGGACTTTAGGCTCCTCTACGACGGCGAGCGGAAGCTCTTTCACATCGGCTACAACGCGACGATCGACCAGGTCGACGCGCATCACTACGACCTTCTCGCGTCGGAGGCACGGCTTGCGAGCTATGTGGCGATCGTCAAGGGCGACGTGCCCGAGTCGCATTGGTACGCGCTCGGCCGCCCGATGACGCGTGTCGCTGGCGCCCCCGCGCTTTTGTCGTGGGGTGGAACGATGTTCGAGTACCTCATGCCCGGCCTCTTGATGAGAAGCCAGGACGGTACGCTGCTCGCTCGAACGAGCGCGCTCGTGGTCGATGCGCAGATTGCCTATGGGAGAGAGAACCACGAGCCCTGGGGCGTATCCGAGTCAGCCTATGCTCGGATCGACGCCGATCAGACGTATCAGTATCGCTCGTTCGGCGTACCGGGCTTGGGCTTCAAGCGCGGCCTCGAGGACGATCGGGTCGTCACGCCGTACGCATCGATTCTCGCCGTGTCGATCCGGCCGCGCGCAGTAGTCGACAACGTGATCGCGCTCGAGGCGAGGGGGATGCTCGGAACGTACGGATTGTTCGAGGCGATTGACCTCACCCCGGCGCGTGCGCTCGAGCATGCGCCACGCGGGCAACCCTTTGCCATCGTACGTTCGTACATGGCGCACCACCAAGGCATGCTCTTGGTCGCGCTCGGTAATTTTCTGAACGACCGGACCATGGTCGACCGATTTCATTCCGATCCGTTGGTCGAGACGGGCGACGTTCTGCTCAACGAGAAGGCGCCCGACGCCGCGCCGGCCGAGTGGCCCGTCGCGGAAGGCCCGAAAAGCGCGCGTCCCGTCGAGACCGCGCAGGCGTCGCGTGCGCCCGCGCCTTGGTCGGTGGACCAATCCCGCCCACAGGCGTTCGTGTTGAGCAATGGTCGCCTCACGAGCCTCCTGACCAGCTCGGGGGGCGGCGGTCTCCGTTGGCAAGGGCTCGCCGTCACGCGGTACGAACCCGATGCCACGCGAGACGACGATGGAGAGTGGTTCTACCTGCGTGACGAGGATAGTGGGCAGGTATGGTTGGCGACCTCGCGGGAAGGCCGAACCACCTATGCGTTGCACAGCGCCGAGTTCCATCTTCGTACCCAGGGAATGTCGGTTCACGTGAACGTCACTGTCGCGCCGATGGACGACGTCGAGGTACGGCAGATCACGCTGCACAACGAGACGAATCGTCCGCGGCGTCTCACCGTCACGAGTGCCGGAAGGCCTGTGCTGCTCGCCGCGACGCAGGCGCCGACTCATCCGGCATTTTCCAGCATGTTCATCGAGAGTGAAAGGCTCGCCGAGCTCGACGCTCTCATCTTTGCTCGCCGCCCTCAGACGGCAGACGAGGAACCGGCCGTACTCGTACATCGCCTCGTGCGTGAAGGAGCGGGGGTAACTTTCGCCGGGTACGAGAGCGATCGTGGCGCCTTTTTCGGACGCGGCGGGAGCCTGCACGCGCCCGCCTCGCTTGTTACGAAGGAAGGGGAGCTTCGCGGTCGGGTGGGCACGGTGCTTGACCCCACGATGAGTCTAATGGCTCGGGTCGATCTCAAGCCGAAAGGTTCGGTGACACTTGCCTTCGTCACCACGATCGCTCGCTCGCGCAGCACCGCAGTTGAGTTGGCGCGGAAGTACGGCTCGATGCATGCGGTTCGTTGGACTTTTCGCGATGCCGCGCAAGAGAGCCCCCGACGACTGCTGAGAACGAAGCTTGAGCCGGCACTCGTGCCTATCGTCCAGCGTCTCTTCTCCTCGCTACACTTTGCCGATCCAACACTTCGCGTTGCGTCCGGCGCGCGGGCTGTCGCGCCCCCGTGTCAGCGTCGCCTTTGGGGTCGAGGAATCTCGGGCGACGACCCAATCGTGCTCGTGCGCGTGAATGAGCCCGATGCCCCGCTTCTTCGCGAAACACTCGCCGCGCAACGCTACCTTCGAGCGAGCGGCGTCCGTCTCGACCTCGTTCTTGTTGACGAACAGGCGTCGGGATACGTCACGGAGGGCTCGGGAACACTGCACGGCGTGCTTGTCGAGAACGGGGCCGAGGATTGGCTCAATCGCCACGGCGGCATATTCGTCATCGCCGCCGACCAGGTCGCCGAAAACGACCTCCGTCACCTGGAGGCGTGCGCACGGATCGTGCTGGATACGCGAGATGGCTCTCTCGCATCGCGTTTGGAACGTGTGCCCGAGGGTCCCCCTAAGCTGCCTAGGTTCGAGGCCACGCTCGTTGAGGAGCTCGCTGAGCACCGTCGTATCCGACCCAAGCTGCTCTTCGACCACGGAACCGGTGGCTTCACCGAAGACGGTCGCGAGTACGTAGTCGAAGTCTCCCCTGGTACGTCGACGCCCGCCCCTTGGTGCAACGTCCTCGCGAATCCAGAGTTCGGTTGCCTCGTGAGCGAGTCGTCTCTCGGCGCGACGTGGTCACTCAACGCCGGCGAGAACCGGCTGACGCCTTGGAGAAACGATCCCGTTCTCGATACCCCTTCGGAAGTCCTGTACTTGAGGGACGAGGAGACCGCGGCAGTGTGGTCGCCCACGCCGGTCCCTGCGGGACGCACAGAGCAGACGCTCGTCCGCCATGGCGCGGGATACACGACGTACGAGCGCGAGAGCCACGGTCTTGTACAAGAGCTCACGATTTTCGTTCCACACGATGCGACGCTCAAGGTCGTGCGCCTTCGAATGAGAAACACGCTCGTGCGTCACCGGCGCCTCACTGCGACCTACTACGCCGAGTGGGTCCTTGGGAGCCGGCGCGAAGGGCAAAGGCCGTATATCGTGTCCGAATTCGACCGGGAGCACGCCTGCCTGCTGGCAACATGCAATTGGAACGCAGAGTTTGGCGGACGTGTTGCGTTTTTGGCTTCGAAGAACAACGCGCACGGGTTTACCGCGGATCGGACCGAGTTTCTCGGTCGTCGCGGCGATTACGCTCGTCCCGAAGCGCTCGAGCGCTGGGGTCTGTCCGGCCGTGTCGATCTTGGCGCGGATCCGTGCGCGGCACTGCAGGTCCACGTGGACCTCGCTCCCGGCGAAGAGATGGAGACGCATTTCGTTCTGGGGCAATCGTCCAATCGCGACGAAGCGTTGAAGCTCGTGTCGCGTTTTCGCGACGGCGTCGTCGTGGATGCAGCTTGGAAAAAGCTTGGTACGTTTTGGGATGGCATTCTAGACAATATCCGCGTGAAGACCCCCGAGCCGTCGATGGACCTGATGCTGAATCGATGGCTTCTCTATCAAACTCTTTCGTCGCGCGTGTTTGGTCGCACGGGCTTCTATCAGTCGAGTGGCGCGTTCGGATATCGGGATCAACTTCAGGATGTCCTGGCGGTGATCCATGCGGCCCCTTCGATCGCGCGCGCACACATTTTGGAGGCTGCCAAGCATCAATTCGAGGAAGGGGACGTGCTGCACTGGTGGCACCCACCTTCCGGACGCGGCGTGCGGACACGCTGCTCGGATGACATGGCATGGCTTCCGTTCGTCACGGGCGAGTATGTCGCAGCGACGGGGGACACGGCGATTCTCGATGAGCCGGTGCCGTTTCTCGTGGGAGAATCGTTGCGACCGGACGAGCACGACAGGTACTCGCAATACGAGTCGTCCGCGAGCTCTCTGCCGCTTTTCGAACATTGCCGAAGGGCCATGGAGCGCGCGGTTACCGAAGGAGCTCACGGACTTCCATTGATGGGCGACGGAGATTGGAACGACGGCATGAGTCGCGTCGGAGCAAAAGGGCATGGCGAGAGCGTGTGGCTCGGCTGGTTCTTGTGTGCCACGATGGATCGCTTCGCCGCTCTCTCGATGCGCAGAAACGACAGGGCGGAAGCTTCACGATGGGGGGCGCGCTCCGACTCCTTACGCGCAAGAATCGTCGACGTTGCATGGGACGGTGCATGGTATTTGCGGGCCTTCCATGACGACGGCTCGCTCGTAGGCTCGGCGACGAGCCGCGAGTGTCGCATCGATTCGATCGCTCAGTCGTGGGCAGTCCTCGCGGGGGACAAGAGCCGGGGCCACGAATCCAAGGCGCGTGCCGCGGTGCACGCGGCGGATGAGCAGCTCGTGCGTGATGGAGATCGGCTCGTGCTCTTGTTCTGGCCGCCGTTCGATAGCACCTTGCACGACCCTGGGTACGTGCGGGCATACCCCCCAGGCGTTCGCGAAAATGGGGGACAGTACACGCACGCAGCGACATGGCTCGGTTTCGCGCACGCGGCTCTCGGCGACGGAGAGCGCGCGGAGCGAGTCTTTCGTTTGCTCAACCCGGCCCTCCGCGTTCGAACGGCGGAAGACGCGGCTCGATATCGCGTCGAACCCTATGCACTCGCGGGGGATGTCTATAGTTGTCCGCCGTGGGTCGGACGCGGCGGGTGGACTTGGTATACGGGAGCGGCGGCCTGGATGTGGCGTCTCGGCATGGAAGCCATTCTTGGTCTTCGAAAGAAGGACGGTTATCTGGACATCGATCCGTGTATCCCGCCCAGTTGGAACGGGTTCGAGGCGTGGGTTCGCCTTGGGGAGCGATGCATTCACCTCGTGATCGAGAATCCCGATCGAGTGGCTCGCGGAGTCGCGACGATGACGCTGGATGGTGCAATACTCGATTCGAACCGGATTTGCGTGGATCCGAGCACTGCGGGCACGCACGAGGTTCGCGTACGACTCGGTCCCACTCCGCAACGGGTTCGGGACTCCCAGGGCAGTGGGGTGCACGGGGCGGCCAGCGCCTAAACCAGGTAGCCCACGACTCTTTTGATCAACGCACGCAAAAGGGAGTGCTATGAGCAGGGAAGTGGACGGATTCGATTCCCTGGCGGAGCTGGCGCTCGATATGCGCTGGTCCTGGAATCACGCTACGGACAGCGTGTGGCGGCGGCTCGATCCCGAGCTATGGGAACTCACGCATAATCCCTGGGTCGTCCTCCAGACCGCCTCTCGCGAAGAGGTCGCGCGCGTCTTGGCCGATTCCGTCTTTCGCAAAAGCGTCGATGACTTGGTCCAGACGAGGCGGCAGGCGGAGCAGAAGCCGGCGTGGTTTCAGCGGAGTCATTCGGAAAGCCCCCTGACCTCTGCCGCTTACTTCAGCATGGAGTTCATGTTGAGCGAAGCCTTGCCCATTTACTCGGGCGGACTGGGCAATGTAGCGGGCGATCAGCTCAAAGCCACGAGCGATCTTGGCGTGCCGTTGGTCGGCGTCGGCCTACTCTACCAGCAAGGCTATTTCCGACAGGTAATCGACAAGGACGGCGGACAGCAGGCCCTCTTCCCTTATAACGACCCCGGACAGTTGCCGATTGCGCCTGTGCGCCACGCAAACGGCGAGTGGCTGCGTCTGGCGATCAGCTTACCAGGTTACTCGGTCTGGCTGCGCGCCTGGCAGGTCCAGGTCGGCAGAGTGAAGCTTTACCTGCTCGACAGCAACGACGCGGCAAATATCCCGTCTCATAGGGCGATCACGAGTGAGTTGTACGGTGGCGGTCCGGAGCTGCGCCTTCAGCAAGAAATCCTGCTCGGAATCGGCGGATGGCGATTGCTCGCTGCGCTCGGCATCCGGCCCGAGGTCTGCCATCTCAACGAAGGGCACGCGGCCCTTGCCGTGCTAGAGCGCGCACGCTCTTTCAGGGAGGAGTCGGCGCAGCCTTTCGAGGTTGCGATGGCTGTCACTCGCGCGGGGAACGTCTTCACGACGCACACGGCAGTGCCGGCGGGTTTTGATCGCTTCGATCCGTCGCTCATCGACCGATACCTCCGTGGCTATGCCGAGGAGAAGCTCGGTATCACACTCCATGACCTTCTGGGTTTGGGCCGCCACGATCCAAACGATCCGTCGGAGGCATTCAACATGGCCTATTTGGCCATCCGCGGAAGTGCCGCCGTCAACGGAGTGAGCCGCTTGCATGGGAAGGTGAGCCGGCACATTTTCGAGCCGCTCTTTCCTCGCTGGCCGGAGGACGAGGTTCGCATCGGTCATGTGACCGATGGAGTCCACATGCCGGCCTGGGACTCTACGACGGCAGATGAGCTTTGGACGGAAGCCTGTGGAAAGGACCGCTGGCTAGGGGCCACCGATGAGCTCGAGCGGAATATCCGGCTTGTCTCCGACGCCAAGCTATGGGACGCCCGTGGCGTCGCCAGGAAATCTCTCGTCGAATACGCTCGCGACCGAGTGTCCCGACAGCTGACGGCGTCCGGCGTATCACCCGACGCTTTGGACGCCGCGAAGTACGCGTTTGACCCTAGCGCGTTGACGTTGGGTTTTGCGCGCCGCTTTGCGACCTACAAGAGACCGAACCTGCTGCTACACGACAGAGAGCGTCTCTTGCGCCTACTGTCGAATCCTGCGCGCCCCGTGCAACTCATCATCGCCGGCAAGGCTCATCCACAGGACGATGCGGGTCAGGCATTGATCCGTGAATGGATAAGCTTCATTCGCCAGTCGAGCCCCCGACCCCACATCATCTTTCTAAGCGATTACGACATGCTGTTGGCGGAGCACATGGTGGAGGGTGTTGACCTCTGGATCAACACGCCACGGCGACCCTGGGAGGCGTGCGGTACGAGCGGCATGAAGGTGCTCGTCAACGGAGGCCTGAATCTCTCCGAGTTGGACGGGTGGTGGGCGGAAGCCTACACGCCCGAAGTGGGCTGGGCGTTGGGAGACGGCCAAGAGCACGGCGACGACCCTGCCTGGGACGCTCACGAGGCCGACGCGCTTTACGATCTGCTCGAGCGGGAAGTGATTCCGGAGTTCTACGCCCGAGACGATCGCGGGATTCCGACCGCATGGGTCCGCCGGATGCGGGAGAGTATGGCGCAATTGACGCCGCGCTTTTCCAGCACGCGTACCGTGCGCGAATATACCGAGCGGTATTATCTGCCCGCGGCGGCTGCGTATCGATCACGCCTCGCAAACGCATCGACTCTCGGCACGCAGATCGTTCGTTGGAAGCAGAGTTTGGACGCGAAGTGGCCAACGCTACGCTTCGGTGAGATGAAGGTCCGGACGTTTGATCAGGAGTACCTGTTCGAGGTGCAGGTGTATCTCGGTGATCTCGAGCCGACGGCGGTTCGGGTAGAGCTGTATGCCGACGGTGCGTCCGGCGGCCCTCCCGTCCGTCACGAGATGAAGCGTATTCGGCAACTGATTGGCGAGCCCGCCGGCTACGTCTACACGGGAGCTGTTTCTGCGGCGCGCGCCCCCGGCGACTACACGATGCGCGTGATACCGCACTGCGACGGTATCTCAATCCCACTCGAGGAATCGCGAATTCTGTGGCGGCAATGAAGCAGGAGCTTCCCGCTCGGCGCGACGCTCAGACGCTCAGATGCCGACTCCAGCGGAAATGACTTCGGCGTCGTGCGGAAGGATCGGAAGCACACGCTGATAGGAGAAGGCGTGCGCGAGGTGCGCGGCGTGGGTGTGCCGGTCGCACCACCACGACTGGCCGCCGCTGGCGGTTCGCTCCTGGATGCACGCCGGACACGGCGGTTCGAGGGCACGGTCGTGCTCTTCGGGCACTTTCGGCCGCGGACTCGCCACGAGCACCTGCAAGGGAGCGGCGCTGACGAGCCTCTCGAACATCGATCCATTCACTCGGTCTTTGACGTGGGGTCCATTGTGCGAGCCGATGACGATGATGTCGGCGCGCACGTCCATGGCAAGCTGTACGAGCTTCCGGACAACCGTGCCCCAACGCAGGTGAATGCCGACTCTCATGCCTGGCAGTCCACTTGTCGTTGCGGCCTTCTCGTCGATGTAAAGACGAAGGTTCTCGATCAGGTATCGTGAATGCTCGGCAGAGGGCTCTCTGCCGAACACGTGCACCAGGTGCAGCTCGCCGCCGGGCACACGACTCGCCAGCCGCGCTGCTTGACCAAAGGCGGGCCCGTCCGCGTCCGTGAAATCGAGACCGACGACGACTGAAAACGTCGTTGCGGCCATGAGCTTCGCCGACGCGCTCGGAGCAGAGTGAACTTGGGCAGCCATATGGCTTGCGCAAGCAAATGTCGCGCCCACCTATCTGCACGCTTCCGTTCCGATTTATTGCCCGCATTGCGTCGTCGGGCAGCGTCACCTTTCTCGCTTTGCGAAGACAGTAGTTGAAATCTGCACATGCTGAAGGAAAGTCAAATAAAAGACAGGCCCAGGGTAACGGCACGCGCGTTGCTTAGAGTCGCGAAACATCATGAATACCGTCTGGGTCTTGGTATGCGATGCAGCGCGCGGGAGACTATTCGAAATCCGCGAAAACGATCCGTCATGGCACGTCATCGAGACGTTCAGCCATCCAGAGTCCCGCAGCAAGGCGGCCGAGCTCGTCACGGACCACATGGGACATAACTCTTCCGAGGGGGGGTCGGTGCATCACAACGCGCTCGCGCCCACTTCCTCCCCGAAAGAGGTCGAGAAGGGTCACTTCGGGCACACGCTGGCGGCGCTGCTCGATCAGGCCATGCGCTCCAGGCGCTTTCACCGCTGGGTACTCATCGCGCCTGCACACTTCTTGGGCATGTTGAAGAACGAGCTCACGGTTGAGCTCACGAAGCACCTCATGGCTTCGGTCGACAAGGATCTGACCAACCTCGACCTACACCAGCTCGCCGAAAGATTGCGCGACGTCGTTTGCATTCCGCCCGATCAGCGCGAGGCGTTGCGCCAAGCCGACAAGCACGGACACCGAGGAGCCATTCAATGAATGCAGGAGTATTTTCGTTCAGCATCGTTCTCGCGCTTGCGTTCGTCGCTCTCATCGTAGCGACCTCGACGATCAAGATCGCCAAGGAGTACGAGCGGGGCGTCGTCTTTCGGCTCGGGCGCCTGATCCCGCTCAAGGGTCCCGGCCTCTTTTTCGTGTTTCCGTTCGGGATCGATCACGTGAGAAAGGTGGACCTTCGCGTGATCACGCTCGAAGTCCCTCAGCAAGAGGTGATCACTTCCGACAACGTCACGGTGAAGGTGAACGCGGTCATCTTCTTTCAAGTCATGGACGCTCAAGCGGCCATCGTTCGCGTCTACAACTTCATGGAGGCGACGTCTCAAATCGCACAGACGACGTTGCGCGCGGTGCTCGGACAGTCGAGCCTCGACGAGCTGCTCGGGAGCCGCGACAAGATCAACGAGAGGCTGCAGAGCATCATCGATCGGCAGACGGAGCCGTGGGGTATCAAGGTAGGAACCGTCGAGCTCAAGGATGCGCAGCTGGCCGAATCCATGGTGCGCGCGCTCGCGAGGCAGGCCGAAGCGGAGCGCGAGAAGCGGGCGAAGATCATCGCGACCGAGGGGGAGTTCCAGGCAGCGCAGGTTCTCGCCAACGCCGCGGAGATCATTTCGACGCAGCCGGCTGCGCTGGCTCTGCGCTACATGCAGACGCTGCTCGACATGGGGTCGAATCAGAATTCGACGATCGTGTTTCCGATTCCGATCGAGTTGATTCGGCCGCTTTTGGCTGCGCCGGTGCCGATGAAGAAACAGGTGCTCGCGAACGGGGGAGAGCCCGTCAAGGCTCCGGGGCCGATCACGGCGTAGTGGCTTGCGATGAGGTGTTGAGTCATGACGGAGGCGGAGTTTCGTACGATTGATCCGAAGATTCTTTACTTCGGTACCCCCGTCGCCCTGATCAGCTCGTTGAACGAAGACGCGAGTACGAACCTCGCACCTATGTCTTCCTTTTGGGCGCTGGGCTGGACACTCGTGCTCGGAGTGCTCGACGAGACGAAGACGGCCGAAAACCTGGCTCGGCACCTCGAATGCGTCGTGAATCTTCCTTCGCCAGACCTATGGCCGAGGGTTGAGAAACTCGCGCCGCTCACTGGAAAGAATCCGGTTCCGGCGGTAAAGGCGAAGCAGTTTCGTTTCGAGGCGGACAAATTCAAGGTCGCCAACCTGACGCCTTTGGCCAGCGAATTGGTGCAGCCGGTTCGAGTTCGAGAATGCCCGGTGCAGATGGAGGCGCGCGTTCGAAAGCTGCACCGCCTTGGCGGAGGCAAGCTCGACGAGCTCGGTGGAGGGCTCGCGGCGGAGGTCGAAATCCTGCGCGTCCACGTCGCCGCCGACCTTGTTCTCGGCGAAAACTACGTCGATCCATCGAAGTGGTCGCCGCTCATCTATAACTTCCGGCACTATTTCTGCCTTGCAGAGCATGAACTCGGAAAGACGTTTCGAGCCGAGCGATAGGACCACCCGTACCCTCACGAGACCTCTGCCGCCGAACGGCGCCCAGCCGCGATCGCGCTTGCGCTGCCGGCAGGACTCCGCGCGCGTCCAAATCGTGGTTACGTTTCGAAAGGGCGGGTGGCGAAGCGGGGTAATCGAGGGGTGAGGAAACGTAAGAATGATCGGACTTCAGGGGCAGAGCTTCGTCGAAGCACTCGCCAGCACCCGAGCCCGCATCGTCCAGCTCGAGCGAGAAGCGCTCGAGCGCAAAGGGGACGCCGAAGAGCGGCTTCGCGCACATGTGGACCGCTACAAGTCGCTTGTCCTCGCGATCGCGCAAGTCATCTGGACCCACGACGCCAAGGGCGGGATGACCGGAGAGCAGGTGAGCTGGGCCACGTATACCGGGCAAAGGCTCGACCAGTACCGGAACCGCGGCTGGCTCGACGCCGTGCATCCGGACGACCGCGCGTCCACGATCGACGTGTGGGCGCGCGCCGTGTTTGGCGGCGCGCCGTATGATCTCGAGCATCGTCTCCGTCGTCACGACGGGGAATACCGATATTTCTCTGTGCGCGCCGTGCCGGTGCTTGCCGACAACGGGACGATTCGCGAGTGGGTCGGCATCCACAGCGATATCACCGAGCGCAAGCGAACCGAGCAGACGTTGCGCGACGGCGAGAGGCGATTCCGAGAGCTCGCCGACTCCATGCCGCAGATCGTGTGGGCAGCGGGGCCCGACGGTCACTTCGATTACTACAACCGGCGCTGGTACGAGTTTACCGGCCGGCCCGAAGGAATCACCGGCGATGAGAGCTGGACTGATGTGGTCCACCCGGACGATCAAAAGCAGTGCCTCGAGCGCTGGCACTCGGCCACCCAATCGGGCGACGCCTACGAGATCGAGTATCGGCTGAGAGAGAGGACCGGGATCTACCACTGGTTCCTCAGGCGGGCGCTGCCCGTCCGGGATCAAGCGGGTCGAATCACGCGCTGGTTCGGAACCTGCACGAACATCGACGGCGTCAAGCGTACGGAGGAAGGGCTAAGGCGCGCGAACGTCGAAACCGCCCTGGCGAACCGCGAGCTCGAGGCCTTCAGCTACTCCGTCGCTCACGATTTGCGCACTCCTTTGCGGAGCATCGACGGCTTCAGTCAGGCCATTCTCGAAGACAACGGCGACCAGCTCGACGTACAGGGGAAGAACAATCTGGCGCGCGTGCGCGCGGCCGCGCAACGAATGGCCCATCTCATTGACGATCTGCTCTCGCTCGCGCGCGTAAGCCGTACCGAGCTGCACAAAGAACGGGTGGATCTCACGCGGATTGCGCGCGCAATCGGGGAGCGGCTTCGGGAAGCAGACGCGACGCGCAACGTCGAGATCCTCGTCGAGGAAGGATTGGTGGCCGAAGGCGACGCCCACCTCCTGGCTGCCGTCATGGAGAACCTTCTCGGCAATGCCTGGAAGTTCACGAGCCAACGCCCCAAGGCGCACATCGAGGTCGGCGTCGGCCCGAGGAACGGGCAAACCGCGTACTTCGTTCGCGACGACGGCGCGGGGTTCGACATGGCCTATGTGAGCAAGCTCTTCGGGGCGTTCCAGCGGCTACACCTGGTCGCTGAATTCCCGGGAACCGGCATCGGTCTCGCCACGGTTCAGCGTGTCGTTCGCAGGCACGGCGGAGAAGTCTGGGCGGAGGGCGAAGTCAATCATGGCGCGACCTTCTTTTTCACTCTTGGTCAAGGAACGCACCTATGAAGGACAAGATCATTCTGCTCGTCGAAGACAATGCCGACGACGAGGCGCTGACCCTCCGCGCGCTCCGTAAGAACAACATCCGGAACGACGTCGTCGTCGCGCGCGATGGAGTCCAGGCGATGGACTATCTCTTTGGTCAGGGCGCGCACGAGGGCCGCGATACCTCGGTACTGCCTCAGCTCGTCCTGCTCGATCTCAATCTCCCGAAAGTGGGTGGCTTGGAGGTCTTGCAGAAAATTCGCGGCGACGAGAGAACGAAACGGTTGCCCGTGGTGATTCTGACGTCTTCGAAGGAAGAGAGAGACCTTCTCG
>Ga0182024_10003578_pt1 | contig 36776 bp, 23 predicted proteins | sample P32metaG_FD_120480 | JGI IMG/M metagenome (GOLD analysis project Ga0182024, IMG submission 120480) | Permafrost microbial communities from Stordalen Mire, Sweden - P3-2 metaG (Illumina Assembly) | ecosystem: Environmental > Terrestrial > Soil > Wetlands > Permafrost | place: Sweden: Stordalen...
AAATAAGTTCGATTCGTCTCGTCGAGGCTCATCCACGGGCCATCGACTCGCAGGGCGACGTCGACTGTGCGGGCGAGGTGTTCCTTCCCCTCCCGCGGAAACGACAAACGGTATTGGCCGCGCAGGGTGGCGTGCTCGTACGCCGCGGCCAGCTTTTCGGCCGCCGGCACATACTGGCTGGCAAATTCGGCCGGCAATTCACCGCCGCAAGCCGAGCCGAACATCGCCGCGACACAAGCCATCGAGCAGACGGCAAGACAGATGGATCGCATGGTGCTTTACTCCAGTGTTTCGAGGATCGGCCAACATTGAAAGCCTAGCTCATATTCTTGCCCCCGGCGTCTTAGCGGCTGTCGTTGATCGCGTGCCGCAAACGACCCTGAAAACGGTGCACCCGAAAGAACGAGAGCGCTGCCGGTGTTCACATTCGAGGCAGGTCGCGCGGGCGATCGCTCACAACGCATCCGATTTTTACCGCGGAGTGAGGTACGCAGAGAGTCAACAGCAATCCATCGACCCCGCGGTAATCGACTGGCGAAAACTTCCTGCTCCGATCTGCATTCCTCTGCGTTCCTCCGCCACCCGCGCGAGCGCAGGTACCCGCTGCGGTAAAATATTAAAACGTGTCTCTTCCCGCAGCACTCAACAATCTCGCGCGTTAATTTATCGCCGCATCTTCTTATAGTCGTCGACCCAGACGATTTTTGTATCGTCGCCAGATAAATCGACAAAAAGCGAATAGCCGCGGCTCTCAATCACAAAGACCGGCTCCGTGATATCGTAGGGAGTCATGGCCCAATAGAGACTGAGCTCTTCCGCCGTCGGGCGCCGGACGATCGCGGTGGGATCGCGGTCGAACCGCCGCGCAAACGCCCGCCAAAACGTGGCGACCTCCTGCTGGGTCTGCAACAGCTTTCCCTCGAACACCTGCACCTGGTCTCCGGCCGGCACGCGGAACGAAGTCACGCCGGTCTCGATCTTTTTCAGTTCGGCGTCCTGCTTGAGGCTCGCCCACAGTCCCGGGCCGCAAATCAATGTCGGGCCGCACAGATCCTCGCTCACGACTGCGCCATCCGGAGCCAGAAACGCCTTGGTAAGTTTTTCGATCGCCGCCCGATTCTCTTCGGCCGTGGCGAGCTCGTAGACGACGCCCTCGGGGACGACCGGCCTGGCCGCCAGCAAATCGTCGATGCTCGACCGCTCCGGCTCGGCCTCGACAGGAGCTGCGGCACTTTCAGCCCTTTCCGGCGCCGGCGGAGCATCGCTGGTGCGACATCCCCCGGCCAGTGCGAACACCAAGGCGCACGCCAACACGAGCGCGATGGTGATTCCGCCAGTCTTCATGGTGGTCCTTTTGCCGGAGAGCGGTTTCCAGCTCACTCTCGGGCTGACCATCATTCTACCGGCCGGCGCAATTCCCGAACCGCGGCGGCCGCGACGCGGATAGGGCAGGGGGACCGGTGAAATCGACCCGCCGTCGCGCGCCCTGCGGATTAACAAAATGAATTCCCATGCAATTTAATGTTGCATAAAGTGAAAGTTATGTTAAACAATATGCATGACGAATGCCCATCCTTGGATCGAGCTGCTCGAAGAAGAAGACCTCGCGTTCCTCAAGCGATTTGTGCTCGCTTCCGGCTCGCTCAAGGAATTGGCGCAGGCCTATGCCATTTCGTATCCGACCGTGCGGCTGCGACTCGACCGGCTGATCGCCAAGATCGAGATCTTTGACAGCCAGCGCTCGATGAGCGATTTCGAACGCACTCTGCGCGGCTTGCACGTCGATGGCAAGATCGACCTGCCAACCCTCAAGACATTGCTTGCCGCCCACCGCAAAGAATCGGAGAACCACCATGCGTCCCCTGATGATGTCGACCCTGCTCGCGGCACTTCCGGCGCTCGTAGTCCTGTCGGCCGGCGGGTGCCAGGCAAATAATCCCCTCACGATCACGCTGCGCTCGGCTGCCGACGTGGCGCCCGAGGCAACGGCGGCGCAGGGGCCGGCTGGCGAACCGGCGTTGGAGATACTGAATCGCGGCAAGCCCTGGATGGCCCGCGCGTTCACGTTCGCCACCATCGACAACCCGGCGATCTCCTCGCCCGATTATCTGCTGCGCGGCCGAGTGAAATGCGACGTCGCGGCGGCGCCCGCCGGGTCTGCTTATCTGGAACTGCTGAGCGACTTCGGCGACCGGGGAACCTTCTTCAGTCGTTTTCCATTGGCTCCAGCTCCGGCCGGGCAGGAAGCGACCGGGACAGCGTACACGGGCGATTGGCACGACTTCGAGCTACCGTTCCACGCCGAACCGGGAATGATCCCCAGGCGACTGACACTCAATGCCTTCGTCCCGAATGGCGCCAAGGTGGCGGTCGCGGAGCCGCTGATGGTCACTTCACTGAAATTCATGACCGCCTGGTGGACCGCGCTGCAGGCCATTGTGATCGGAGTCAGCCTGGCAGCCTTGATCGGTCTCCTGGCCGGTTTGATTGGCCTGTCGGTGGTCTGGGGCAATTCGCCCCCGCTGATCGCCAGCTTATGCGGCGCCGGTCTGGCAATCGGCGGTGTCGCGCTGCTCGCTGGGATAGTCGCATTGAGTGCCGGTCAGCCATTGCACGTCTCTTGTCCACTGCTCCTGGTGGGCATTATCGGCACGATCGGCCTAGGGCTGACGCTGCGTAAAATCGTGAAACGATCGCAAGTCGACGAATTGCGGCGGATGACCGCCGCCGACGTTCTTTGACCTGCGCTTCGGCACCAGCAACAAAAAAACCCGCCGGCAGCCGTTCACACGACCGCCGGCGGGTGCTGTTGTTTCTCGGGCGCCACTCAGACGCTACTTCTTCTCTTCCTTCTTTTCCTCCTCGAGCTCGCCGCAGTCGGCGATCACGATCTTGGCCGACGTCTTGCCCGACGACGAACCGTAGCTTTCGATCTTCTTCACCACGTCCATGCTTTCCTTGTCGGCAACTTTGCCGAAGACAACATGCTTGCCGTCGAGAAAACCGGTCGTCGTAGTGCAGATGAAAAACTGCGAGCCGTTCGTATTCGGGCCGGCATTCGCCATGCTCAGAATGCCTGGGCCGGTATGCTTCAGCGTAAAATTCTCGTCCTTGAACTTTTCGCCGTAGATCGACTTGCCGCCGGTGCCGTTGCCAGCGGTGAAATCGCCCCCCTGGCACATGAAGTCGGGGATCACCCGGTGAAACGAGCTCCCCTTGAAGCCGAAGCCCTTTTCCATGGTGCAGAGGGCGCGAAAATTTTCGGCCGTCTTGGGCACGACGTCGGGGCGCAGCTCCATCACGACCCGGCCGATTTTCTTGCCGTCCGCCGTCACATCGAAGTAGACCTTGTTTAGTTTCATGTTATTTCCGTTTCAAATTTTGAATGGTCGAGGCTTGGGCCCGAGACCGGGGGACAGGCCGTTTGCGCCTGTAGCCTCAAGCCTGTAGTCTGTAGCCTCCGACCTCATTTAAGTTCGCCGCAGTCGGCGATCACGATTTTGGCCGACGTCTTGCCCGACTGAGAACCGTAGCTTTCGATCTTCTTCACCACGTCCATGCTTTCCTTGTCGGCAACCTTGCCGAAAACAACGTGCTTGCCGTCGAGAAAATCGGTCTTCGTGGTGCAGATGAAAAACTGCGAGCCGTTGGTGTTCGCTCCAGAGTTCGCCATGCTCAAAATGCCCGGGCCGGTGTGCTTCAGCGTGAAGTTCTCGTCTTTGAACTTTTCGCCGTAGATCGACTTGCCGCCGGTGCCGTTGCCGGCGGTGAAATCGCCCCCCTGGCACATGAAGTCGGGGATCACCCGGTGAAACGAGCTGCCCTTGAATCCGAAGCCCTTTTCCATGGTGCAGAGCGCCCGAAAATTTTCGGCCGTCTTGGGCACGACGTCGGGGCGCAGCTCCATCACGACCCGGCCCAGTTTCTTGCCGTCCGCCGTCACGTCGAAGTAGACCTTCGGCAGGTCCGTTTTATCTTCCGCTTTCAATACCGAGTCGCCCAGCGCCAAGCCGGCTACCGCGCTGGCCGCCGTCGACAAAATAGCCTGTCTGCGAGAAATCAAAATACACCTCCATTAGGGACAGTGCCGCACCGAGCGAGCGAATCGCTCCCGCGGCGCCTGGTGGGTTCCGCCTCGTTTTCGACCCCGCCAATATACCGAACCAGTGGCCAGAGAGCGACCGATAATGCTGGCAGACTCGCACGCCACTTTGGGCCGCCGGTTTTCGCCAACAGCCTTCTCAATAGCGGACAAACTCCAGCCAGGCGATTCCCAACGCCAGCGTCAGCAGGGTCACCGGAATGCCGACTTTGCAATACTCCCAAAACGAGATTCTGATTCCCTCGCGGCCGGCGTTCTCGACAACGATCAAATTCGCCACCGAGCCGAGCACCGTCAAATTGCCCGCCAGCGTGCTCGACATCGCCAGCGCCAGCCAGGCCGCCTCGCGGTTGCCGTCGGGCATGGCCTGCGCCACCGGCTCCAGCAACAACACCGCCGGCACATTGCTCACCAGGTTCGACAGCCCGGCCGACACGAGGCTCAACAGATCGATCGGGCGATCGAGCAGCCAGGTCCAGCGGTCGATATGCCAGCCGGCCACGACGTACATCTGAAACGCGTGCACGACGACAAACAAGCCGGCAAACATCACCAGCAAACTCCAATCGACCTGGCGATAAATCTTGCGCGGATTCACGCCACCCAGCAGCATCAACCCTGCCGCACCCAAAGCCACCAGTTCCAACGGCAGGCCGGTAAAAAACAACAGCACCGCCACCACTGCCACCGTCACCGCTTTCGCCTGCAATCGCGCGTGTGCCCGGCTGCGCGCCCCAGAGCCCGGCCGATCCGTCTTTTCGGTCCGATCGGTTTTGCCTTCCATCGGCTCTTCGTCTTGCGGTCGCGCGTCGCGACCATCGGCCAAGCGCCCGCGATAGACCAGTGCGACCACAAAAAAATCGATCACCAACCCCAACAGCGCGACCGGCATCAGTCGGGCCGCAAAGTGGAGATACGAAATGCCCGAGTGGGCGCCGATGTAGATGTTCTGCGGATTGCCCGTGATCGTGCCGGTCGAGCCGATGTTGGCCGCCGTCGCCAGCCCGATCAAGTGGGGCAGCGGATCGAACTTCAACCGCCGGGCAACGTGCAAAACCAGCGGAGTCATGGCGACGCAGACGACGTCGTTGATCAAAAATGCCGACAGCAAGCCCGACAGGCCGATCGTCGCGGCCAGCATTCCCCGCGGCGTCGCGATATGCTGCAAGGCCAGCCCGGTCAGCCGCTCGAAAAAGCCCGACAGCCGTAGCGAGCCGACGACGATCATCATGCCGAACAGCAACAGCAGCGTTTTGTAATCGATACTCTGTGGGCTGATCGCTTCGTCGAGCGTGACGACGCCGGTCACCAACAGCAGCGTGGCGCCGACCAGTGCGATGCCTGCCCGATCGGTGCGCAGGCCCGGAATCCTTCCCAGCGCCAGTCCGCCATAGGTCAGGACAAAGATGATCCAGGTCAGAGCTACGGTCCAATGCGCCACGGCGTAACCTTATCCGAGCTTCGTTTTTTTTCGCTATCCCGGCTCTCTTGCCACTAACCCGAAGCGCAAGCGAGGGACGTTTGACGCAATTCTTCCGTTGGTCTCTGCGCTCGCGCACGACATCGTCGGGCCATTCTTCCTCGCTTACGGCCCCGCCCGACCACAGCTTAGCCGATCACCGCTGTCCCGACCGCGTCGCCTCGGCCGCCCGTCTCCGGCATGAAAATCAAAAACACGGCCGCGGCCAGGGCAGCGATGCCGGCGAAGACGTAAAAAAAGCTGTTATACCCCAAGTGCTCGGCCAAAAATCCGGCGCCGAGTGGTCCGATCACTCCTCCCACGGCCAGCGCCGTGGCGATCATGCCCGACAGGGCGTTGAAGCCTCCCTTACCCCGGGTCAGATCGGCGCACATCGCCACAATGACCACGCCATAGATTCCCGCGCCAATCCCATCCAACGTTTGCAGCGCCACCAGCATCCACGGATCACTGGTCAGCGAATAGAGGAAAATGCGGATCGGCAACGCGAGAAAGCCGATGGCAAAGACCCATTTCCGCCCCCACACATCGCACAGTCGCCCGGCCGCCAGCGCCACCGGAATCATCACCGCCTGGGCAACCAACACCACGGCAGCCACCTGCACGTGGCTCCCCTTGAGCTGTTTGATATAGGCGCCGACGAACGGCATCACCGGCGCGTTTGCCAGATGAAACAGCGCGGTCGATGCCAACAGCACCCACACGCGGTAGTCGCCCAGCAACGCGCGCACGCCTTGCCCCGCCACTCCCTCGCTGGCGGCGCCGCTGGCCCGCGTTTCGTCGATCTCGCGCTCGCGGATCAAAAAGACAGCTCCGGCCGCCAGAATCGAAACGACGGCGACGGCGAAAAAGATCGAGCTGACCGCGAACCAACCGACCAGGGCCATCGCCACCAATGCCGCCGCCAGATTGCCGGCGTGGTTCCAACCTTGATTGCCGCCGATGGTCCGGTTCAGCGCCGCGTGTCCGACCAGCCCCAATGCCAAGGCGCCCAACAGCGGCAGAAAAAATGCCTGCGCCGTCCCGGCGACGAACAGCAACGGGTCGATCCAGCCGGGGCTGGCCGGCACCAGCGGCAGCACCCCATAACAGAATCCCAACAGCAACGAGGCCCCGGCCAACAGGGTTCGCCGCTGCCGCACCCGGTCGACAATCAGTCCGGCCGGCGTTTGCATCAAAAACACGCCCAAACCGGCCAGCGAAATCGCCACCCCCAGCGCCGACTCCGACCACTGCCGCCCCTTGAGATAGTCGCCCAAAAACGGCATCACGACGCCGGTGATTTCGGCCAGAAAGAAATTTGCCGCGTTGAGCCCGCAGCGGCTTTGGAGCGAAACGTTTGGGGCCGCATCGGGCCTGCCGGCCGGCGGCGGTTTGCTTTGGACTTCGTGGCTGATCTCGATTTGCTCCGGCATGCTGGTCTCCCAACGATCAGGGCAGGGGGGGGCAAACATCCACCTTGCTAGCTGGCGCACGTAAAAAGCCCGAAGTTGGCAGCCCGAGGCGTACGCCGAGCCAGCGCGAGTCGCCGGCCAGCACCGCCGGAGCAATCGACGTACCGTCGGCGCTCAATGCCGCGATCGTTGCCCTAGTAGCTTAGGCCCTCGGCCCGACGAATTCCGTGTGGGCGTCTGGATCCGACTCAGTGTCTCGCCCGAGCGGTTGCTGAAAGGTGGGTGTCTGGGTTTGATTCCTAAATTGTGGCTGTCTGGGTTTGATTAGCCCCGCCGGTGACGTGCGTGTGCCATTCCACTGGAAGTAGCTCCCTCCAAGCTTCGTCGGGCAATAGAATAGGAGGGATTCCGCCATTCTCCCGGGAGAGATGCCATGACGAGAAGCTCCCAAAAAACCCGACGGCAATTCCTGCAAACCAGCCTTGCCGCTGGCGCATTCGGCTTGGCGATTCCGGCATTGGCCGATCCTGACGCCGACGCCGAACGGTCCTCGCCGATTGCGAACGCTGGCGGCAAAGCACCGTTCAAGGTGCTTTACAGCAATGATACGACCCATATCCTGACCTGCGACAGTCCCTACAATTTGGAGCCGTCGCCGCCGACCACGCTGCTCTGGCCGTCGAAGCGGTTTACGCCCGAGATGCTCGAAGCCTCGATCGACGAGACAGCCGGCACGGGCATCGACGTACACTTGCTCCAGCCCGGCTATGGTTGGGTGCCGTGGTGGAAGAGCAAGGTGTACCCGTTCGAGGAGCACGTGCGCTTCATGAAGGAGCGGTTCAACAGCGAACCGAGCGTCGATGGGTTCGCGCAATACATGGCCGACGGCGGCGACATTGTGAACGTCTTTGTTAAACGCTGCCGCGAGAAGGGGCTCAAGCCGTTCATCTCCTTCCGGCTCAACGACGGTCATGGTCGCGAAGTCTTGAATTCGCCGCGCGACCGGGGATCGGGAATCGGCTGGGCCGTGCTTTGCCCGGCCCTGGTCGAGCATCCCGAATGGCGGATCGGCTCGGACCAGAGCGACTGGAAGCAGCGTCCGCTGAATTGGCTGGTTCCCGAAGTGCGGCAGTTGAAGTTCCGCTATATCCGCGAACTGATCGAGCAATACGACCTCGCGGGATTCGAGTTGGATTTCATGCGCTTCCCCAACTTTTTCCGGCCCAGCGAAACCACTTCCGCAGAGCGAGGCCGGATCATGGGCCAGTTTATCCGAGATGTGCGCCGGGCGCTGGACGACAATTCGACCTCCGGCCAACGTCGTTGGCTCTCGGTACGCATTCCCTGCTATCAGGAGGCCCACGATCGGTTGGGAATCGACGTGCGGGCCTTCGCCGAGGCCGGGGTCGATATGTTCAATCTCTCGGCCTATTACTTCACCGAGCAACAGACCGACGCGCCGGCCATCAAGCGGCTCTTGCCCGACTCAGCGGTTTACGAGGAGATGACCCATACGACGTGCGTCGGTCCGGCGCTGACGAAGACCGGAGGCGATAACTTCCTGTTTCGCCGCACGACGGACGAGCAGTTCTATACGACCGCGCATCTGGCGTACGCCCGCGGAATCGACGGCGTCAGCACGTTCAACTTCGTCTACTATCGCAAGCATGGTGCGGCCGGCCGCGGCCCGTTCCGCGAACCGCCGTTTCACGTGTTCAAGCACCTCGGCGATCCGGCCTGGCTGGCCCGGCAGCCGCAACACTATATTCTGGCGACCGTCTGGAACGAGCCGCCCGTGTCGCGGCAGTTGTCCAAGCGGCTCAAGCCCGAACAATCGGCTGCCTTCCGGTTGGATATGTCGCCGCCCACGGGCGGTTGGACGAAGAGCGGAAAGCTGCGGATTCAGAGCAAAGAGCCGATGGGCGAATCGCAGTTCACCGTTTCTTTCAACGGCCAGGAGCTTTCGCCGACCGACGATCTCGCCGAACCCTATCCGAATCCCGATCCGCCCCTGTTGGCGACGCGCGAGACGGCCCGCGGGTGGAGTGTGCCGGCAGAGCTTCCCGTTGACGGCGTCAATCGTCTTGTGATCACGATGCGTTCCGGACAGCCCGTGGAAGTGATGCTGCTCGACTTGGCGATAGCCTGAGAAGACCCTACGGCCGCCGACGCGCAAGGCAACGCTGGTGCCAGAGCGATGCTGGCCTATACCTGCTATTCTGCATTGGCGAGCGGACCGCTTTGTTCGCCGAAGATGATCCGAGTCCTGGAGACACGCCCAGTGATGCGTACGATCGAAATTGTGGCGATACCGGAATATGCGATATCCGCCGAGGAGTGCTCGCAACTCGAGATACTTCTTGACCAATGCTTTCCCAACACCTTTGCGGGGCGAACGTACTTCAAGCAGTTGCCACACTTCCGACTGTTGGCCCTGGACGAAGGATCGGTCGTCGCACAGGTCGGGATTGATGCCAGAGTCGTCACGGTCGGAGGCACCACTGTTTCCATCTTGGGCCTCATCGACACGGCCGTGCACCCCGCGCGGCGTGGCCAGCGCATCGCAACGCGGCTGCTGGCCGAAGCCGAACGGATCGCCCGTGCCGGCCAGCGAGACTTTCTGGTCCTGATGGCCGATCGGCACGATCTCTATCTAAAGGCCGGCTACCATCGCGTTCAGCCTGCGCCCACCAAATGGCTGGCCATTGAGGATCGGCAGAGTGCTGAACTAATGACGCGCGATCTCAGCGATTGCTTCATGGCCAAGCCCTTGACCGAGAAAGGCTGGCCGGCGGGGACGATCGACATGCTCGGTTACGTGTTTTAAAACGAGCTTGTCGGTGAATTGTTTGCAATCCCGTGGACGAATGGGGGGAGCGGCACCGGGCAATCATCTATTTGCGGGTGTCTGCGTTTGATTCTTCCCGTCGTGAGAACTTCGGGTATAACTACAAATTAAATTTAAATTCGCCTGCTTGCGGCGGATCTTTTGGCAGTTGGGCCACGTGGCCCTATTTTGGGGAGCGAGTTCAAAAACGAGAAAGCTCTAACTTAATCAATGGCGTCGATGCTGGGGACAGGTCATCGTCCCGCAGCTCTTGGCAATCCCACTGGTTCCCATTATTCGCTGGATCCTTTATGTATCGCGTCGTCTCGACGAAAGCATTTGCCAAATGTCTACAGGACTTGCGCAAACACGGCAAGCCTGGAAAGGCCGCGGAAACGGCTGCTCGTGCAGCCATGCAGTATGCCGGGGAGCATGGAGAGGTCAATCTTGCCCGGACAAAGCATGGCGAGGACCGTCTGCCAAACATCGAGAAGTACGACATCGAGAATAATGCGTTCCGGCTTATCGTTCAATTGATCGATGGTCAGAAAAAGGAGCGCGCGTTTCTGTTCGTTGGCGACCACGAATCCGCCGATCTCTGGCTCAAAAACCATCGCGGCTACAAATGGGTGCGTAAAGCGAGCGACAATACTCTCGAATTCGTCCAAGTCACCGAGCCTAATACCCCCCATTTTATAATCCCACAGCCCAATATCAGCGTTCCGGACTCGTTTGCCGATCTGCATTTGCTCCGTGGATTATCAGACGATCAGTGGTCACGATTACAACTCAGCAATGACGTCGTCAATTATGCGCGGCGGGTAACAATGAATGCCTGGGAGGCGGATCCCCAAGGCGTCATTGACCACATACGGGTCATGGCCAATGACAAAACTGCAGATCTGTTCACGGATCTTTTGTTCCACGCCCAGGCTGCCGAATGGGAGAAGTTGGATTGCCGACTTCAGCTCGCATTCGGCGAAGCTGAAATAACCACCGAAGAGCAGGCCGCGGCTGCAATGGCTGACCCGGTAAATAGTGAGCAATTCTTGACATGGGATGAGGACTTCAAGGCGTTCCCCGAGGATTTTTCGTGGGCAGAGTGGTTGCTTTTTTTGAATCCCCAGCAAAAGGGCCTAGCACGTCAGGATTTTTCAGCAGCCGCACGGCTACGAGGTGTGTCCGGAAGTGGAAAAACGTGCGTCTGCCTGCATAGGGCTCGATATCTGGCCCGCAAGTATGGAAAACGTATCATGCTTGCAACCCTAACCGAGAGCATGCGGAAGCTCTTGGATGCACTCATCCGTGACCTCTGCGGTGTCGAACAGTCCCTTATCAGCACAACAACTGTTAACTCATTTGCTGAGAAGGTCATCGATTTACTTCATCCGAGCGGGTTGAATGCATTTACGCGTGCAAGCTCAGATCAATTGAAAATGTTGCAGCAAGAATCCGTCGATGTCGCTCGCGAGTCACCAGACTTTGGACAGTCCCAACTAGCCAACATGACCGCGACTGAGCTGTTCAGTTTCCTTGACGATGAATTGACCTTTGTGCGATCTCGGCTGTTGCCTAACCAATATGACAATTATCTAGACTCCAAGAAAGTAATCCGAAGGGGTCGAGGCGCACCGTTGCGAGAACAGGGTCGGAAAGTATGCCTGGCTGCACTAAGGCACTGGGACGAGCAGTTGAGACATTTGAGGCTTCTCGATCATGAACGTGTCGCTCAAATTGCGCTGGCGCTGGCGAAACCGGACGTCGAGAGTCTCAGGACAATTGGCCTAACAGACGAGCAGATTCGCGGGGCAATGGGAAACTTGGTGTCAACATCTAAGTCGGGGGAGTGGTATCGATCCTTGCTCGTCGATGAGGTGCAAGACCTTTCACAAACCGAGATTTCACTACTAGCGCATCTTCCTGCCTCCAAAACCGAAAAGCGATTTGCGGACTGTGAAAATGGCTTATTCCTGGTTGGAGACGGGGCACAAACAATCTATCGCAGAGGGTTTAGCCTGCGTGCGGCAGGCGTTGAGGTCGCAAATCGCAGTTACGTGCTTAAGAAGAACTATCGCAATACGCGAGAGATACTAACGGCGGCGTTTAGCCTAGTCCAACGGTATGAGTTCGCCGACGTGGACGAGGATAATTTCCGTGCCCCCACCGAGCCAGATCTTCCCAAACGACATGGCGAGCGGCCTCTGCTGGTCAAATGCCAATCATTGACCGCGCAGCTGAAGTTCGCGGGTGACCGTATATCGGAAATCCTTACTGAGCGTCAACAGCGTGACGAATACGAAGATTTGAGCGAACCGACGGTGATGCCAATCTGCATTATTGGCATGAGCCCTGCTACTCGCGCAAAGGCCCAACAAGCCCTTCGAGACCGCAATATTCCGGCCGTCCAAATGTACGAGAATTCCGCGTTCGACGGCAGCGCCGTGAAGATCAGCACGATTGAATCGGCCAAGGGACACGAGTTCTATGCCGTCTTTATCATAGATTTGATCGAGGGGGTGATCCCTCATGGTCGGACTGAGGAAGACGATCTGCCTCGCGAGGCGTCGCGGCTCTACGTGGCAATGACACGTGCTAGCGAACTGCTGTACCTGACTTACACGGCGGCCCAAGGGACTCGGCCATCGCAGTTTCTTACTGTGATCCAAAATGACTGTACTGAGACAGAATACAATGGTTATCGATTGGCACCTATTAGCGAGTAGAACCGTCGCCTTCGGTACCCAAAACTGTTACGCAGAAACGAGGATAGACTTCGAGGAGCAAAACCCAGCCACCCACAACCGTGATGCGGGCGCTGTCGCGACGAGCAGCGTGGCCTCGTATGCGGATCCGCCCCGAAGCCTTTGAATGCCTGGAATCCACTCCGGCCCGATCACGGACACGGGGCGTCCGCCGCGATCAATCGCCCCGCTTTGATCGCGCCGACAAAAGCCTCGTAATCGCGCTCGTTCTGGTCGGCATACGACTCGGCAAAATCGGCGATCGCCTGATTGAACCGATCGCTCGAACCGAGATAGGCCGCCAATTGCGCCGGATCGCCCGTCCGCGCATGCGCCCGGGCCAAGACCCAGCCGCACGCTTCGCCATACAGCGACAGCACCTTGGGCCGGTAGATTTCGACCGTCGGCCGCACCTTCACGTCGCGCGTCTGGCGAACATAAAAATGCCGGCCGGCGTGGCCGTGCGTCCAACCCAAAAACAGATCGCTGGCCGCCTGCATCAATCGCTGGCCGACCACCACCCGCTCCCCCGCGTGCGAATAAATCGATTTGCCCGCATAGGGTTCCAGCACCGACGGCCGGGCTTCCTTCACCTGCAAAAACAGCGGATCGTCGGCGCCGGCCACCAACAGCAAAATGCCGCACCGCGTTCCCACGCTGCCGACACCCACCACTTTCACCGCGCGGTCGGCCAAATGGTAACGATCCAACAGCACGCGCCGCTCGTCGGGAAGCGTCTGCCGGTATTCGTGGAAAGCCTGGTTCAGATTCTCGACCAGCTCGAAAGCTTCCACATGTTTTGGATGATAAATCAGCGGCGGATTGTCCCGTATCCGGGGCTTGCCACTCTCTTGATCGACCAGGTCCGGCAGTGCGTGCTCCGCCACGCCGCGCGACGCCTTCTCGAGCTGTGCCCGCGTCTGTTCGCGAATCGTGCGGCTCGGAAAGCGATCGAGCAATTTCTCGACGTCGAACCGCTCGTACCAAACGTCGAGCGCTCGCATCCCGGCGAACCGCGCCATCTGCATCCCGTAGCTTCGCACCATCGCCAGCGCCGCCGCCCGCGACTCGCCTGCTCGAAATCCATTGTGCCGGCCGGCTATCACGAAACTGGCCGCCAGGCGTTTGACGTCCCACTCCCACGGGCCGGGCAACGTCTCGTCGAAATCGTTGATGTCGAAAATCAGATTCCGCTCGGGCGTGGCAAACACGCCAAAGTTCAGCAGATGACAATCGCCACACAGTTGCACCCGCAAACCGGTGACGGGCGTGGCAGCCAGATCGGCCGCCATGATCGCCGCCGCTCCGCGATAAAACGCAAATGGCGACTGCTGCATCCGGCCATACCGAATCGGCAACAGATGCGCCACGCGATCGACGCTCGACTCGATGATGATCTCGACCGGATCGCGGCGATCGGCCGGCGGACACCATTCGGCATGGCACGACCGGGGCGTCGCGCCGCGGAGCAACTTGCCCGACGGCCCGGCTGACGGCGCGGCCTTGCTCTCGGTCGCCGGCGGCGGCTTGCCGATCTCTTGACTGTCGGTCGCCTGAGTCGTCGTCGCTCGATCGGGCGTCGAACCGCTTGCCCCCGGCCCAGGGACGGCGACGGGATCGTGGGGCAGGGGCTCGCCGGGCGCGATGTCCATCGCCACCGGATCGGCCGGCGCCGGCGTGTTGCTTTCCGAGCCGGCCTCCTGCCCACTCGAGGCGTGGCCGTTGGTCTGAGTCGGGTTGGCTTTGCGTTTGACCATCGGTGATCCGCGTGTGAGAAGGGGGGGAAATTATTCACGCCGATTATAGCCCGTCACGCGGGGCAGCAGGGGGGGGCGCGGCCCGTTGTTTGGACGAAATTCAGCCACGCATCGACATGTGGAAAAGTCGATTCTGACAGCGAGCTTGACACGTTCCGACATCTCTCGTAATATTCGAGTTAACTAGAAGATTGCCACGCGACGGCGCCTCGATTCGCTGTGGAAAACGCCGAGAAATTACGGAGAAAATGCCCTTATGGCGCGTCCGGCTTCCGAACATCCCACCGAGCTCGAATTGCTGATCTTGAAAATCCTGTGGGACCGCTCGCCGCTGCCGGTGCGCGACGTGCGGCAGGCGTTGGCCGAGGGAGGGCGCGAGGCTGCCCACACGTCGGTCATCACGACGCTCAACACCATGGTTCACAAAAAACTGCTCCGCCGCCGCCGCGACGGCAAGGCCTATCTCTTTTCGCCTCGCGTCCAGCAGCAAGCGGTCCGCCAGCGAATGCTGGGCGACGTCGTCGACCGGCTGTTCGACGGTTCGGCCGCGGCGGTGATGCTCAGTCTGTTCGATCGCGGCGATCTGAATCCCGACGAGCTCAGCCAGCTACGGCAGTTCGTCGATCGCAAAACTCGGGAGAAACCAGAATGATCACCTTCATTTCGGGCCGGCTGCCGTGGTTCGATTCCCAGTTTTGCCTGCTGCTGACTTGGGCCCTGGTCCATTTTGTCTGGCAGGGCTTTGCGCTGGCCGTTGCGTTTGCGGTTGTCCGCCGCGTGCTCGTCCGTCGGTCGGCCAATGCACGCTACGCCGCCGGCCTGGTTACTCTGATCTTGATGGCGGCGTGTTTGCCGGCGAACCTGGTGCTGATCGATCCGGCGGCAATGAACCATCCACCGGTCGCGATCGAGCACGTCGTTATCACCAGCGAAGCACATTCGCCGATCGACGAAAACAATTTCACGCGGCCGGCGCGCCGCGGCATGGTCGACGTTCCAGCACATGGCGTCGACGGTTTTGGGAATGCAATCTCGACAACAGATGTCCGCGCCGACGACGGCCAAAACTTTCGGAGCCGCGTTGCCGGGGCGTTGAACGGGGCGCTCGCCTCGATTTCGACGTATGCGGCATTCGCCTACACGCTGGGCCTCGCGCTCATGCTGACGCGCGTTTTCGTTGGGCTATCGATTGGCCACCGGCTGCGCCGCGCGTCGACGCCGATCAGCGAACCGGCAATGCTCGACTTTTTGCGCAGCCATGCAAAACGGTTGGCGCTGCGAGCCACGCCCGCAATCGCCTGGTGCTCGCGGGTGTCGGTACCCGTGGTGGTCGGCGTGCTGCGGCCGATGATCTTGTTGCCCTGCACTCTGGCCACGGGCCTGACCGATCGGCAACTCCAGTACGTGCTGCTGCACGAACTGGCCCACATCCATCGCTACGATCCGTTGGCCAACTTGCTCGAGCGGTTGATCGAGGCGCTCCTCTTCTTTCATCCGGCCGTCTGGTGGCTGACCCGGCAGGTGCGCATCGAACGGGAAAACGCCTGCGACGATGCGGTTCTGCAAGCCGGCTGCCAAGGACCGGCCTATGGCGAAGCCTTGCTACGGGTGGCCGAACTGTGCGCGTCGATTCCCGGCCGGGCCGTTTCGCCCGCCAGTCTGCTGGCCGCCACTGGCGAAAACCCGAGCCAACTCGCCCGCCGCGTCATGCGCCTGTTCAACACCGAACCGCCGGCGCATGTGCGGAGCGCCACGCCTGCCGTCGCAATGTTGGTATTGCTCGGCGCCTTCACGATCATCGCTCTGGCCGCTTGGCGCAGTCCGGCAATCGCTCAGGTTGCCAAGGATCCGTCGCCGGTTCAGCGTCCCGAGCCGCGAGACAAGCCGGCGCCTCCGCCACCAGCGGCTGCCGGCGAAACGACGAGGATCGAGGGCCGTGTCGTCGACGGTGATAAAAAGCCGGTTGCCGAGGCCGAGGTCTCGGCGGTCGTACTCACTCGGCTTCCAAAAACCGACATCCGAGCCGGCTCGACTCAGGCCTTTGTTTTGCAGCAAGTAAAGACCGATTCGCACGGCGACTTTCGTCTGCAAGTTCGCCGCACGGCCGAACCAGACGACATTGCAATCGAGGTCTTCGCCGCCAAACCGGGCTCGGCAATCGATTGGCGCTCCTTCGACGTAGGCGCCGCCCAGTATAAAGCCACGCTAACGCTGGTGTCGGAAACACCGCTGCAGGGCCAAGCCCTCGATCCGACTGGCAAGCCCGCCACGGGCGCAACGCTGTGGCTCGCCGGCATCCGAAAGACGGGCGAGAAGCTCGACAACCACAGCGGTCGGTTTCCCTTCTGGCGGCCGCCGCAACCGTGGCAGTCTTGGCCCACGGCGGTCGAAACCGACGACGACGGAAAATTTGTCCTCCACGGTGTCGGCCGCGATAGCGAGATTCGCGTCGAGGCGAAGGACGAGCGATTTGCACACCAGTGGTGGACCTTTGACACAGCACACGGAGCGGCAACCAACCCGATCACGATAACGCTTACGCCACCCCGCGTTGTCGAGGGCACGGTCACGCTTAAGGGGGACAAGCGTCCCGCAGCCGGAGCAACGGTTGTGCTGACATCGCACGACGACGAGGTGTTCCAAGGGGCCGTCGATTGCCGCACCGACGCCGATGGCCACTTTCGCCTGATGCCCTATTATGGTGACAAACTCGAAATCCGGGTTTTTCCTCCGCCCAACGAACCGTACGAGAAGCTGCTCCGAACGATTCCCTGGGTCGACGGGACAGTAACTCAGGCGATGCGGCTCTCGCTCGCTCGAAGCGCAAAGTCCGACACCGAGACGGAGGAAATCGGAAGCGATTCGGATTCTCCATCGCCAGAAGCGCACGCTGAATCCCCGTCCGTTGCTCCTTTGGAAGCGTCCATATCAGAGATGAAACCATCGGCAGAGAAAGCCAGGAGACTTACGGGCCGGATTTTTGCCTCGGGGGTGATCGAGGTCACGCATGCCGGTGGCGAGCAGGGGGCCGTCAATGGCGTGTTCAGCATCGATCCCAGTGACGGAAGCTGGTCCGCCGTTGCCGAGATGGAAGCATCGTGCGGCGTATCCTCGGCCGGTGGCCGGCTCGCGTTCATAACGATCAAGGCGCCTGCCGGAGCCTGGGTTTGCGATATCCGCGGCGCCGCAAAACCGGTGCTCATTTTTCCCAAGGCCAGCGGCGCGATTTGGGCTCCGGACGGCAATTCCCTGGTGATCGAACTGCCGGCCCCCGCTCCACGCGAATACCGCGGCCAAGAACACTGGGGCGAAGAAGAGGAAAAATGGCAAGTTCAGGTCGACGGCTCCAATCGCGTCAGGCTGCAACTTCCTCCGACGCACGATCTGAACGATTGGTCGCCGGATGGAAAATGGATCATCACCAATTGGGATCACCATTCGCCGGAAGGGGCGCATTTGTATGTCATGCATCCCGACGGCACCGCGCAGCGGCAACTCACCAGGCCGGGATTCCACTATAGTTGGCACGGCCGTTTCTCACCCGACGGGCGACAGATCGCCTATCAGCACTTGGAGAATCGCGGCGGCCGAACCATTCGTATCGTCGACTTCGACGGCTCGAACGACCATGAGCTTTTCGCGACACACGGATCAACGGAGCCGGAAATGGCCTGCTGGTCGCCCGACGGACATTTTCTGGCCGTGCTGGTTTTTGACGAAACCGATGAAGGGCAAAGTAACTATCGGATTCTGATACTCGATACGGCCGGCGGGTATCGCGGCACGATCCAGCTAAAGAACGCGGCAGAAGTGTCACTCAACGATATCGACTGGCAATAATCGCCGCTGAGCCCTACGCGGCAGCGTGATCAAAACCCGACTCATGGAGGAGCCACCAGAATGATTGCTTTCCATTCAGCGGAGTTGCCGTGGTTCGATTCCCAGTTTTGCCTGCTGCTGACCTGGGCCCTGGTCCACTTTGTCTGGCAGGGCGTTGCGCTGGCCGTTGCGTTTGCGGTTGTCCGCCGCGCGCTCGTCCGTCGGTCGGCCAATGCACGCTACGCCGCCGGCCTGGTCACTCTGCTCTTGATGGCGGCGTGTCTGCCCACAACGCTATGGATGATCGATCCGGCGGCAATGAACCATCCACCGGTCGCGGCCGAGCGTGCCGCTTTTATGGCGGAGGCTAGTTCACCGGCCGACGGCGCTACATTTGATCACGTGCCCGACAGCCGTGCGGTCGGCAGTCAATCGCCGCCGGCTGCCGCGCCGATCCATGAGCGGACTTCCATCGCCGACGGCCTCCAGGCTGCCGCACGCTGGGTCGCCGCCGCTCTCGATTCCGTTTCGGTCTATACCGCCGCGGCCTATGCCATGGGACTGATGCTCATGCTGACGCGCGTTTTCGTTGGGCTATCGATTGGCCACCGGCTGCGTCGCGCGTCGACGCCGATCGGCGACCCGGCCACACTCGAATTCATGCGCCGCCATGTCGCCCGGCTGGCGCTGCGGGCCGTGCCGGCGATCGCCTGGTGTTCTCGAATTTCGGTGCCAGTAGCGGTTGGCGTGCTGCGGCCGATGATCTTGTTGCCCACGTCGTTGGCCACCGGTTTGACCGGCCGGCAGCTCGAATATGTATTGCTGCATGAACTGGCTCATATCCAGCGGTACGACCTGATCGCCAATCTGCTCGAGCGGCTGATCGAGGTGCTGTTGTTTTTTCATCCGGCCGTCTGGTGGCTGACCCGGCAGGTGCGCATCGAACGCGAAAACGCCTGCGACGACGCGGTCCTGCGAGCCGGCTGCCAACGCGCGGCGTATGCCGAAGCGCTGTTGCGAGTAGCCGAATTGTGCGCATCGTTTCCGGCACGCACGGTTTCGCCCGCCGGCCTGCTCGCCGCCACCGGCGAAAATCCCAGTCAGCTTGCGCGCCGTATTCACCGGCTGTTCAACGTCGAAGAGCCGGCCACGGCGCGGAGCGCCGCGCCGACTGCGCTCGCGCTGCTGCTATTTGGCGCAGTCGCCATCTTTCTCCTCGTGACGCCACGCAGTCGGGCAACGGCCCAAGTTGCCGCGGATCCGGCGCCCGCAGTGCAGGACAAGGCCGTCGCGGCGACCGAATCGAACGATGCACAGCCGGCTGATACGCAGCCCGCGAACGCCCGAGCCCGGGTCCTCCATTTTCCGGCCGATCGAGCGATTGGCGTCGTCACCCGCCGCCCGGCCAGCGGCGACTATGCGACGCACTTCATGCATTGGCGGCCGCTGGGCTTCGCCCAGGGAGATCTCGAAGTTCCGGCCGGCATCGACGTCCAACTTCATGTTAGCAACGCGGCGTCGACCGACCTGAGCGTTCTCGATCGGCTCGCTCCCGACGATGTCCAGTTTCTCCGTCTCGAAAGCACTCGAGTCGATGACGATGGATTGCGCCATCTCAGTCGCCTGACGGACCTTCGTTTTCTCGACCTTCGGTGGACGCCGATCACCGATGAGGGGGTCGCGCACCTGGCCAGCCTCAAACGGCTGCAAGTGATCCGGCTCGACGCGCATGGCTCGTACCCTGGCGATCTTAGCGTCGGCGACGATGCCATGCGGGTGCTGACCCAAATGCCCGACATGCGGCGCATCAGCTTGGGCCAAACCGCCGTCACCGATGCCGGACTCGCCGAACTTACTCGGATACAGAACCTGACCTCACTGAGCCTGGAAGGAACGGGCGTCACCGACGCGGGGCTCGTCTGCCTCAAGCAATTGCCGGCACTCGAAATGTTGCGATTGGGCCCTGACCGATTTCGCAAACGAGCACCCATCACCGACGCCGGACTGACACACGTCGGGGCGCTGACCACCCTGAAAGAACTCGATCTTTCAGACACGCAAATTACCGACGCAGGGCTCGCGCATCTCAAAGCATTGTCCAAGCTCGAGGAGCTCTCCCTCAGTTTCACGCCGGTCACCGAAGCCGGCCTCGCCCATCTTGAGCCTCTGCAGTCGCTTAAGCGCTTGCGATTTAGCCAAAAACCGATCACCGACGCCGGCGTCAAACATCTCGCCACACTTAAATCGCTCGAGTTGTTGCGCGGCGAACTGTGCGTCACCGACGAGGGGCTCGATCTGTTGGCCACGCTTCCTGGGCTGGTGGAGTTGCAATTGCACGGCCGCGGTGTCACCGACGCGGGAATTGCACACATTGCCCGCCTGAAGAACCTGCTTGCCATCGGGTTTCACCGCTGCTCCATTACCGATGCGGGCCTGGACCGGCTGGTCGGCGCGCTGCCGCTCACGGGCCTGACCCTCTTGGATACCGAAGTCACGGCCGAGGGACTGGCGTGTCTGGCAAAAGCTTCCAAGCTCAAGTTTTTGTCCATCGGATTTGGCTTCAATGGCTCCGACCCGCGCAACGAACTGGGGCGCGCGTGCCGGCAGATTGGCAAGCTGACGCAATTGAATACCTTGGTTTTCGTCGGCCCGGTCTACAGCCACAATTTGGCCGACCTCTCCAGCCTGGTGAATCTGCAGCGCATCGGCATTCCTTCGCCGGTCGACGATGAAGGCGCCGCACAGTTGGCAAAACTCCGCTCGCTGACCGAACTGAACTTGAACAGCAACATCCCGGACGAGGCGCTCAAAACCATCACCGACGCCGGACTCAAAGAATTGTCAGCCCTCGACAAGCTCAAATCCCTCAGCATCGAAGGCCAATTCACCGACCAGGGGCTCGACTCGCTGCGTGGGCTCAAGTCGCTCGAAACGCTGGTCGTCCGGGCACCCGCGGTCTCCGATGCCGCTCTCGATGCCCTCGCGGCCGAACTGCCCGCGCTGCGAAACTATTTCAGCCTCAACCCGAGGCCCCTCTCGGCTCGCGAGCTCCGCCACCGGCAGCAAGAACGGAAAGCCAAGCGAGTAACGAACGCACCAGCGGCCGGCGAGGGGAATGGCGCAGACTCGGCTCCCGTCGACGCGCCGACCGCCCCGGTCACCGGGCAAAAGGTCGTCGAGCAAAAGATCATCGAGATCCGCGTCGTCGGCAACGAGATTCGCGCGACCCAGCAAATCTTGAACTCCATCCGCACCCGCGCCGAACAGCCGCTGGACCAGAAACTGCTGGACGAAGACGTGCGGACGCTGGCGGCCAAAAAGTGGTTCCTCGACGTGCGGCCGATAGCGGAACCGGTCGACGGCGGCGTGCGTCTGACGTTCGAAGTCGTCGAGCGCCCGGCGCTCCTCTATGTGAAATACTTGGGCAATACCAAGATCAAGGATCAGCGGCTGCCCAAAGAAACCGAACTTAAACGCGGCTCGCCGGTCGACCCCGTCGCGGTCGAAGAAGGCCGCCGCAAGATCGAAGCGTACTACAAATCGAAGGGCTACAACGACGTCCGCGTGGAAATATCGGAAGGCACCAAGCCCGGCGATCGCGGCGCAATCTACATGATCAACGAAGGCGAGTCCGAGCAAGTCAAAAAAACGGAGTTCCTCGGCAACACGCTGAGACACCCCGACAGCGTTGGCGTCAGGGGACGGCTCAAAACCGAAATCAAATCGAAGCCGCCAATCCTCGGCCTGTTCGAAGGTGAACGCGACGAGGACAAAATCAATGAACACATCGACAAGCTGATCACCTACTACCGCGGCTTGGGCTTTTTTCGCGTCCGCGTCAGCCGCCAGGTGACCAGGGCAGAAGGGGAGCAGCCCAAGTTGACTTTCGTCGTCGACGAAGGCCCGCGCTATCGCGTTCGCGGCGTTCGCTTTGAAGGCAATCAAAAGCTCGCCGACGAACAATTGAGCGAGGGGATGGCCCTCGAAGAGGGGGACTATTACCTCCGGCGGAATCTCGACCTGGACCACGATCGGCTGAAGGAATTTTATCGCACCCAGGGCTATCCGTTCGCCAGCGTCCAGCAAGAACTCGATTTCGGGGACGTGCCCGGCGATCTGACCGTGGTCTTCCACATCGAGGAGGGCTCGCGCTATCGCGTTCGCGCCGTCCGTTTCATCGGCAACGGAAAGCTGACCGACGAACAACTGCGCGGCGCAGTGAAGCTCGAGGAGGGTGATTATTTCGTCCGCCGCAATCTCGATCCGGATCTGAAACGCCTGATCGACCTGTACACCGCCGAGGGCTACCGGTTCGCCAACATCCAGCCGGAACTTGCGTTCGACGACGAGGCTTCCGCCGTGACCGTCAGCTTCAGCATTAAAGAAGCAGATTATTTTGGCTCTCTGTTCGACGTCGCCCGATGAGCGGCCAGCCCCGCGCACCCTGGGGTTCGCCCCGGAGCCGCCCCGCGAGTCTGGTACGGCTCGATTCTCGAGCCCGCCGCACGGACTTTCCCTGCCCCCCCCGCGCCGCCACGGCGGGAAAAAGTGGCGGCGCCAAGCCCTTTTGGAGTAAACTGTGACGCTGTGACGATTCGTTCCATCCGGGCGGATCGCGTCACTGCACTTCTGATTCGGAGGGCTCCGATGCAACGCGCAATTCCGCTGCAGCGCATGGTCCTGCTCGTTCTGGTTGCCTGGTGTCTCGCCAGCTCGTCGCCCGTCTGGGCCGACGGCATCTATAAAAATGTCAACGGACGCGTGGTCGACGCCAGCGGTGCCCCCGTGGCGGGCGCCGATGTATCCGCCCCCTGTACCACAGGCAGCTCCGTCGTGCAGTCGGATGCCGACGGCAAGTTCATCTTCGCAATCGACAGCGGCAACTACGGTGTGATGGTCCTGGCGACCACAGGCGATCGGATGGGAGTCGCTCGGACCGGAAACATGGCCGGGGAACCGATCAACTTGCTGATCGCGCTCGGCGAAACGAAAACGATCGAAGTCGCGGTGCAAAAGGACGATGGCCACTCGGTCGCTGGCGCCCGGGTCGATGCCGTCGTCGACAAACCGGCGTTGCCCGACATCCATCTTCCCCCGCTCAAAACCAATGACCAGGGGAAGGCCACCTTGCGGCTCCCGGCCGATGCCCGGTGTCGGGCAGTTTGCGCGCGCAGCCCGGACGGCCAATTGGGTGGACTGCTGATAACCGGGCCGGCCGACAAGCGAGCGACCATCAAGGTCCAACCCCTGGGCGGCATCATGGGACAGCTCGTCGACCCGGAAGGCCACCCCCTAGCCAAGCGCCACTTCCACTGCGGCGTGCTCGTCCGCGAGGGGAACGAGGCGGCTCCCTGGATGCATGGTTTTGGTGTGCACGGGACGAGCGACAACGACGGAGAGTTCGTCCTCCGTGGGCTGGTCGTCGGGGGTCGATATCGCATCGTCGATATCAAAACCCAGCAAACCCTGGCCCTGGCGACCGTCGAGTCGACAGCGACCGCGCAACTTGGAAAAATCACGGCAATGAACGTCGGGTACGCACCCGCGGTCGACTTGACTGCCGGCAATCCGCCCGGCAAACCGACAGCGCCGAAAGCCAATGACCTTTCACCGCTCGATCAACAAATCCTCCAGTCGGTCAGGGGCGATCCCAAGGACAAATATGCCAGGGCAAAAGAGGGTGCCGGGCCCTACCGTCAGCGCATCGCGCTGCTGCTGGTCGATCCCAAAGCCGACGCCACCCGCCAATTGATGGAGTTGCGCAAAGATAAAGAGGTTCGCCTGGCGATGGACAACTTTCGCCTGATCTTCGTCGATGCCACGAGCGAGCCGGCCAAGGCCTTGACGAAATCGCTCGACGTGAAGCTCGCCGCCAGCGGTGCCTTGCCGCAAATGATCGTGCGCGACCCGGCCGGAGCGGCAGTGGCCGCAGGCGAAGCCGCCGAAATCTCGGTCGGCGGCCAGATCGACAAATCGCGGTTCATCGACTGGCTGCATGCCAATGCGCCGGAGCCGCTGGATGCGAGAAAACTGCTCGACGACGCATTGGCCGATGCCCGCAAGACCGGCCGACGCGTGCTGGTGCAGGAGACCGCCGTCTGGTGCGGCCCGTGCCACATGGTATCCGACTATCTGGAACGCCAGCGTGCGATTTGGGACAAGGATTTCATTTGGATTCGGCTCGACGAGCGCTGGACCCACAACAAAGAAGTCGTCGCCGGTATCCGAACTGCCAGCGGCGGAGGCGGCATCCCCTGGCTGGCGGTTCTCGATGCCGATGGCCAGGTGCTGGCCACGCACCTCGGCTATCCAGGCAACCCGGCGATGGTCGACAAATTTCTGGCGATGCTCAAAGAGACGTCCACTCGCCTGACCGAAGACGATCTGGCCCGGCTGCGCGAGCCGCTCGAACAGAAATAGGCCCGGCGATATTCGGCAGCCCAGCACTTGCTGGCCCGTCGGCCAGGAAACGCTTTCAAAACCGCCGGAACCGAGACCCCTCGGAAGGGCCCAAATCTGCGCTGGCCGGATCCCACCAGGCCGTGCCGAGCCATCTGCGGAGCAAAATGTGCCTCTCCCCTCGCAGCAGGGGATTTGAAACGGCTTGCCTGCGCCCCACCACTTGCCTGCCGCCAGCCGCGCGGCGATGATAACGGGCCGGTAAGCGCTACCCCCATTCTCGGGCGGACCGCCTTGCACTCGCGAGGGCTGCGCTGGCTCGAACACTATCGCTTCCCACCCTAGTTCCGAGGAGTCTTTCCCATGGCGAAGGTCATCTGTGTCTTGTACGACGATCCGGTCGACGGCTATCCAAAATCTTACCCCCGCGCGGATCTCCCGAAACTCGACAAATATCCGGGCGGCCAAACCCTCCCCACGCCCAAAGCCATCGACTTCAAGCCCGGCCAACTGCTGGGCAGCGTTTCCGGCGAATTGGGCCTGCGAAAATTCTTGGAAGCCGGCGGCCACAAACTGGTCGTCACCAGCGACAAGGACGGCGCCAACAGCACGCTCGACCGCGAGCTGCCCGACGCCGAGATCGTCATCTCCCAGCCTTTCTGGCCCGCCTACATGACGGCCGAGCGGATCGCCAAGGCGCCCAAGCTCAAGATGATCGTCACCGCCGGCATCGGCTCCGACCACACCGATCTGCAAGCGGCCATGGACCACAAACTCACCGTCGCCGAAGTCACCTTTTGCAACAGCATCAGCGTGGCCGAACACGTGGTGATGATGATTCTGGCGCTCGTCCGCAACTACATCCCCTCGTACGGCTGGGTCGTCAAGAAGGGCTGGAACATTGCCGACTGCGTCGAGCGCTCGTACGACGTCGAGGGAATGACCGTCGGCACCTTCGGCGCAGGCCGCATCGGCCTGGCGGTTTTGCGGCGGCTCAAGCCGTTCGACGTCAAGTTGCATTACACCGAACGGCATCGCCTCGCCCCCGAGATCGAAAAAGAGCTGGGCCTGACGTTCCATCCCAACGTCGAGTCGTTGGTCAAAGTCTGCGACGTGGTGACGATCAACGCTCCGTTGCATCCGGAAACCGAGCACCTGTTCAACGACGCCCTGATCGGCAAGATGAAGCGGGGCGCTTACCTGGTGAACACCGCGCGCGGCAAAATCTGCGATCGGGACGCGGTCGTACGCGCCTGCGAGAGCGGACAACTGGCGGGTTATGCCGGCGACGTCTGGTTTCCGCAGCCGGCTCCCAAGGATCATCCCTGGCGCTCCATGCCGCATCACGGCATGACGCCCCACATCTCCGGCACTTCGCTCTCGGCCCAGGCCCGCTATGCGGCCGGCGTGCGTGAAATCCTGGAATGCTATTTCGACAAAAAGCCGATCCGCAACGAGTACCTGATCGTCCAGGACGGCAAGCTGGCCGGTGTCGGTGCTCACTCCTACAGTGCCGGCAACGCCACCAAGGGCTCGGACGAAGCCGCCAAGTTCAAAGGGGCCGTCGCGGCCAAGTAGCCCGTCGTCGCCACCGATTTTTAAAAACCGAATGTCGGGGACCTTTCGCTCGCGGGGGTTCCCGACATTTTTTTTGCGCGATCGCACGCCGTCGAATCCGTGGCAGTTCACGCAAGGTATGGCATTTTCAACGGAACTAAACTATTTCACGAGGAAAAGTGGATCGCGCGTCATCGTATCGAGAATCAATCGGGCTCTCTTCTTTCTGCATTTCACTGCGTCCCTCTGCGTCCCCTGCGGTGAAATTTAACAACCGTCCCTCACCACAGCCCGCTGCGGTTGTGTTATCTCTGTTGTGCAATGCTTTAACTCTGGCTCCGGAACTCACTGGACTCTGCGATGACCGAAGATCGCTACTTTCCGTCGATTCGCCGGTTGGCCGAATATGAAGTCTGGTGCAATGCGACGCTCTTCCGCGCGGCCGCCCAACTCGACGAGGCCCAACTACGACAGTCGTTTCCGTTCGGCTTCGGCACGATCCACACCACACTGTTTCACATCGTCAACGTGCTGCGCACTTGGAGCGGCTGTGTCGAGCCCGAGATCGTCAGGCCCGATCCGCTGGCCTACGACCCGCGGTCTCCGCTGGCGGCGATCGCCCGGCTCAACGACGAGCTGTCGGCGGCGTTTCTCGAGGCGATCGATCGCTCACACGCCGCGGGCGTTTTGCATCGCGATCGGCGGATCGAGCAAGTGTTTCACCTCGTCACCCACGGCACGCATCATCGCACGCAGGTGATCACGATGCTCAGACTGCTGGGCAAAGATCCGCCGCTCGAAGCCGGCGACTTTGGCGGCTGGAGCCGGCCGCCGGTCGGCCCGCAATAGCAGGCCGCCGCGGCATTACGGCTCTTGCGCCGCTGCTTTCAACTCCGCCAGCAATTCTTGGACAACCCTCTCCAATCGCTCACCGCTTACGCCCTTTGCGCGGATGATCCCCGCCCCATCCAAAACCACGACCATTGGAATGGCGTGCACGTGGAAGCGGTCGTTGATCGGGCCCTCGCCGGCAGCAGTCAGCGGATCGTTCCAATTCGGCCAGGTCACGCCATAGTCGTCGGCCGACTTCTGTGCGACGGCGCGGTTTTCGTCGGCATTAACGCCCAGCAGTGCAAACGGCTCATCGCCATGCCGCGCAAGCAACGCCCGCTCGTTGGGTATTTCGGCGACGCAAGGGCCGCACCACGAGGCCCAAAAAACGATCGCCACGACTTTGCCGCGATAGTCCGCCAGATTCAGTCGATTGCCATCGAGATCGAAGCCATCAATGTTCGGCGCCGGCTTGCCGATGGCGAGATTGTGCATCTCGTCCAGCAACGACTCGGCGGCTTCGCCCAGCGTTTTGCGGCGTTCGACGATCACTCCACCTTCGCGCACAAACGGAATGTCCCGGTAGCGATTCACGATCTCCGTCAGCAGCGCCTCGGCTTCGCGCCGCGTGGCGGCCACGTCGCACGCGCCAGTTTTCCCGGAAAGCCTTGGCGGTCGCAGTGGGGCCAGTCTCGCCGGTATCGGCCGCCTGAAAACGTTCAAAGGTGTCGGCCTTCTTGATCAAATAGAAGGCCAGCCCAAGACTCGCCATTCCGCGTGCCTCCGGCTTGCTGGCTTTCTCGACAACGGCCTCGAGAAACGCCGCGCAATTCGGCGAGAATTTGCCGGCCAAATTGATGCCGGCACGGTCGACCGCCAGATCATTGGCATGATGTTCCACGAGGATGCCGATGGCTCGCCTTTCGATCTCTGCCATCGGCCCTTCGAGCGGCCAGCCCGAGCGGTTGAGAAGCCAAAGCATGGCGCCCGCCACCGCCGGATCATCCGGACTCGACTCGGCCAGATTCACCATTCGCAGTGCCAAGGGAATCACGTCGGGCTTGGCCGCCAACGCGTTTTCCTTGTCGGCTTTGGTCGTCGCCTTGAGGAGCGTCAAATAAAACGGCTGCTCCAGAACCTCCCATTCGGCTTTGGCATCGCGAAAGCGCTCCGCAAGCGCCGTTTGGCTCACGCCAGCCTTGGGCGGCGCCGCATCATCGCCCGCCCACGACAAGCTCGCCCCGATGGCGATAACCACACCAAGCGCCGACCCGATCCATCCCAGCCGTCGTCTTCCGATCATCTGGAGCCTCCACTCGACAGACCTTTGAATCCGCGCGGTGTATTACCGACGGCCGCCGGATTATAGGGCGTTTCTGCTGCTCCGCACCATCTCAATGATCGCAGGCCTAGGAAGCATCCTCTCAGCGACTCGATTAAAATAGAGTGATGGACGCCGACGACGTTTCTCCGCAAAAATCCGCGCGGCTAACCGATGATGGGTCTGCCATGTCGCCCGATTACCGGCCGGCATGGCGAGACTATCGCCGCCGCGAGTGGTGGTTTTTCGGCGAGTGGCTCGGTGGATTTTTGGCGATCCTGGCCGCGAGCGAGCTGGCAACGTGGCTCGGACTACCGGCAGTTGCCCAGCTTGCGATTCCGGTTCTGGCTCCTGTCTGGACCGTGGGATTCATTGTCCTCGGCTGCCGTGTCCGTTTCTTTCCCTGCCCGCGCTGCCATCGGCCATTCTTTTTCAGGTTCTTTTACTGGCCCCTGTTCGATCGGACCTGCCGGCATTGTGGGCTGCCGCTGTGGGCCGCTACCGATGTCCGCACACCCGGCAGCCTCTTCGCCTGGTATCCACCGGACAACGAACGTGCCGCCGGCTCGAACGAACCTCTGGGCGATAGCGATCCGCACTCTGCCTCCCGCGCGATTCCACTCTGGCGTCTGATTGTCGGCGAGGTTTTCCGTATTCTGGCGCTGTTTCTCGCCATCGTCGCCATCGTCGAGGCCGCCCTTTCCACGCGTTGGCTGTTCATCGATTGGCGGCAGGGAGCCCAGGCGACGCCGCTTTTTTGGGGCATCGCGCTGACACTCGGACAAGCTCTGCTGGTGGGCGCAATCGTCGAACTGGTCTTCGTGGTGCTGCTGTGGCTGGCGGCCGGCTGGATTCAGCGTGTCGACCCCCCGTCGCAAAACTAGGCCCCTGAGTCCTAATCCTGCGTACCACCGTTGCCCCTGTAGGAGGCGACTCCGTCGCCGATTTCGGGGCAATTCGGCGGGGCATCGGCGACGGAGTCGCCTCCTACAGTTCGAATTCACGCCGAGCCTTTTGTGAACCAATTTGTAACTCAGGAGACTAGACCAACTTTCAGAATCTGGTTTACGATCGCTTGGGAAACAGCTATACAGTCCGGTACCTCAACTCGCTGCCCGGCCTGACCGTGCTGGCCAAGAAGAAAAGGTTTCGCTCCCGTAATGTCTCGCTCGATTTATTTTTCGATCGCAGCCTGCGCGCTGTTGCAAACTGCTTGCACCCGGCATGCCCCTCCCGAGCCGCCCTTTTCTGTCGGCATCGCCGACGCGGCGGAGTTCGATGGCAAGAAGCTGACGGTTCACAACTTGCGGCTGATTTCCGACGGATTTTTGCTCAGTAAAGATCTTCCCCCGGAAGAGCAACTGAAAGGCAAAATCCTGTTCCAGGTCCTCGGTCTGAAGCGCGCCACGCAGATCAGCACTCAGTTGGGAACGGGCCTGAAACTGGCCGGCGGACCCCACGACTCGCCCGAGGCAAAGGCCTTTCGCGAGCGTTACGTCGACCTCGCCGCCGACCAATACGATCTCACCAGGTACTCTGCCGATGGCGAGCCGACCGACATCCTCACGGTCGACATCAACCTCATCATTCTCGAACAGTAATCCGGCTCGCGGCGTGTTGAAAAATTGGGACAGGCACCTCAGGACCGCCGCTTGTCCCGCGATTCGCACGATGCGGTTCGGAGGTGAGTCCCATTTTTCAACGGGCGGCTCGTCGAGTCACAGCGCGCCGCGGGGTCCTCGGCCGCTCTCCGCGGGTTTGAATTTCCGCACCGTTTTTGCGCGAATCGTCCTGACATCCAGCGGCCGCGCCAAGGCAGTTGCCTCGCCAACCGAGTTCCTCCCGGCCTGCTGCATGCTGGCATTGGTCACGACACGCGGGCGGGTCATTCGCTAGAATGGACCGCGCGCTTCGATCTTTCTGGATCGGCGGGGGCGCGCATTTCTTGCACAGGGAGAAACAGGCAATGAGCATCGAGTCGCCGAAATCGAATCCGGCCCCAGCACCCTCTGCCGAGGCAGGTGCGTCCCGGCCGCGCGAATATAAACTGCGGCTGTGGCCCGGCGTGGCCATCGTCGCCGTGCTGTGGATCATCCGCCTGGTCGCCGGATTGGCGGCCAACAGCCCCACCCAATTTTTTATGGCCTACATGGTCGCCCCGATGGCGGCCACGGCCCTGGTGCTCGCCTGGTGGCTGCTTGCCAGCCGGCTCAGGTGGTCCGACCGGGGATTGGTCCTGGTCGTGTTCGCCTTAGCCGCCGGGGCGACCGTCCTGGTCAGCCGGCAAACCGTCGGCATGGCGCTCCTGCTGTACGGCGTGCCGACCGTTCTGTCGGTCTGGATCGGCTGGCTCATCCTTTCCTATCGGCTGCGTTGGCCAGTTCGCCGGGCCGGGCTGGTGGCTGCGATCGTGTTGACCTGCGGCCTTTTCATGCTGCTGCGGGTTGACGGAATGACCGGCACCTTCACTCCCTCGTTCAGTTGGCGCTGGTCGCAAACGGCCGAGGATCGACTGCTAGCCTCGCTCGCCACCACCCCTCACTCCTCCCGGACCGAAACGTCCGATACGGCGGCGCCCGCCACCGATGTCGCTCCAGCCCTAGCGCTCGCGGCAGGCGATTGGCCAGGCTTTCGCGGCGCGGCTCGCGACGGGCGGCTGTTCGGCGTCGAGTTCGATACCGATTGGAAAAAGTCTCCTCCGCGCGAGTTGTGGCGCCACCTGATCGGCCCTGGTTGGTCGTCGTTTGCCGTGATTGGCGATCGCGCGTTCACACAAGAGCAACGGGGCGAAGACGAAATGGTCGTCTGCTACGACGCCCTCACCGGCGCCGAGCTTTGGGCCCACAAGGACGCCACCCGCTTCAGCGAGCTCGTGGCCGGTGCCGGCCCGCGCGGCACGCCCACGTTCGACGACGGACGCATTTATGCCCTCGGCGGCAGCGGACACCTCAACTGCCTCGATGCCGCCACCGGCGCCGTCGTCTGGTCGCACGACATCCTGACCGACTCGGGGGCCGAATTGCCGCAGTGGGGCTTTTCCAGCTCGCCGCTCGTCGTGCAAGGCATCGTCACCGTCTTTGCCGGCGGACCCGAGCGCAAGAGCGTGCTCGGCTACGACGCCAAGTCGGGCGAACTGGCCTGGACGTCCGGCGACGGAAAGCTCAGCTACTGTTCGACCCACCTGGCCCATGTCGACGGCGTCGAGCAACTGCTGATCGCCACCGACATTGGCCTGCAATCCTTCGAGCCCGAAACCGGTAAAGTCCTCTGGGTCCATTATTGGCCTACGGAAAAAGTTGCCCGCATCGTGCAGCCGGCGGTCCTCAATACCAGCGACATTTTAATTGGCACCGGCATGGGCATCGGCACCCGGCGAATCCATGTCGGCCACGAAGGCAACAAGTGGCCGACCGAAGAACTGTGGACTTCGAAATCTTTCAAGCCCTATTACAACGACATGGTCATCCAGGGGACCTATCTCTACGGTTTCGACGGCAACATTTTCATGTGCGTCGGCTGGGACGATGGCAAGGTCCGATGGCGCACGCGCGGCGGCGAAAATGGCGACCCCTATGGCAACGGCCAGGTGCTGCTGGTGGTCGACCAGAGCCTGCTCTTGGTCCTGACCGAAGCGGGCGAGGTGGCTCTGGTCGAGGCCCAGCCCGAAAAATTCCACGAGATCGCCCGCTTCAAAGCCATCGAAGGCAAAACCTGGAATCATCCGGTCATCGCCCACGGCAAACTCTTCGTCCGCAACGCCGAAGAGGTCGCCTGCTTCGAGCTTGCGCCCCCAACCGCCGACCAGGCACGCGCGCCCGAGGCACAGCCGGCGAGATAAGCTGCCGGCCAGATAAACTGCCGGCCAGATCCAAGGTTCTGAGAAACAAACCCTCGTATTTTTAACGACAGGAACGGTCATCATGGCGAAGTTAGCAGGAAAAATCGCCGTCATCACCGGCGGCAACAGCGGAATGGGGCTCGCCACCGCCAAACGGTTTGTCGCCGAAGGAGCCTATGTCTTCATCACCGGCCGCCGTCAAAGCGAACTCGACGCAGCCGTCAAAGAGATCGGCCGCAATGTCACCGGCGTGCAAGGCGATGTGGCAAAAATGGCCGATCTCGATCGCCTCTACGCCACGGTCAAACGCGAAAAAGGACGCATCGACATCCTGTTTGCCAATGCCGGCGTCGGCGAGACGACACCGCTGGGCAGCATTAGCGAAGAGCATTTCGACAAGATCTTCGACATCAACGTCAAAGGCGTTCTGTTCACCGTGCAGAAGGCCTTGCCGCTGTTTGCCGACGGCGGTTCGATCATCCTCAACGCGTCGGTCGCCGCCTCCTCGGGCGTGGCGGGCTTCAGCGTTTACAGCGCCAGCAAGGCCGCGGTCCGCTCGTTCGCCCGTTGCTGGACGAGCGATCTCAAGCAGCGCAAAATCCGCGTCAACGCCATCAGTCCCGGCCCGATCGAAACGCCGATCTTCGACACCATGGGCTTGACCGCGGACCAAATCGCCGAGTTCAAGAAAAGTTTTGTCAACACCGTGCCGCTCGGCCGGATCGGCGAGTCGGAAGAGATCGCCAGTGCCGCGCTGTTTCTCGCCTCCGACGACAGCAGCTACATCACCGGCATCGAACTGTTCGTCGACGGCGGACTTGCGCAGGTCTGAATCAAGATGGGGCCGTCCGGGTGGACGGTTGTGAAAGGCCGGGGTGCCTTGCCGCGGGTGTCAAACCTTCTGGCCACAAGGAGGTTACCCATGCGAAGACGTCTGCCCGCGTTCTCACGCGGCTTGTTGCTCCTTCTGGTTCTGACGGGCAGAAGCTGGGCCACGCATGAGCCGCAATTCATTTTGGACTCATGTGCCTGGAGGGCCAGCGACATCGTGGTCGGCCGGCAGAACGGTCAGAGCGTGACGATCGAGGAGATTTGGAAAGGTCACTCCGCCAAAGGGACCGTTCTCGGGCCGTTCGATCTGCCGGTGATGCCGATGAAAGTCTCCCTTCCGTCGGGCACCAGGCCCGCTGGACCCAAAACCGTCAGCGGGCGTCGGGTTGTCTTGTTTTTGATTCACGCGAAATCGCAAGAGCCGGGGCACGACCAAGAATGGAAAGGCGCCGGCGAGACCTTTTCGGTCAGCGTCGGGGCGGCTTGGATCGAAGAGGGGCAGGTCTACGCGCTGTTGCAACCGCGAGACCCCGGGCCGCAGGGAATGTGGCCACTCGGCCTGGATGGCCGGCCGCAGACGAGCGAGGAAGAGCTCAAGCAAGCTGTGAACAAGGTGCTCGGAGCCAAGGACGAACGTGACAAGGCCGAGGCGATTGCCGATCCGGCCGAGCGAGCCGCGGCCTTGCGCCCTCTGGCCGACGGACCAAGCTGCCATCAGCGCGATTGGGCGCTCTGGGCACTGGCCTGCTGCGGCCAGCCGGCCGTGCCGATCCTCAAGGATCTGCTCGCCAAGCATCCCGCCGACGGACGTCTGGTGGTCAGGTATCTGTATCGCGCAGCGGGCGAAGATGCCGGCCGGGTGATGACCGAAGTGGTCCAAGACGAACTGGCGTTCTGGAAAACCGGGGGGCCCAAGTTGCCGGCCGGTTGGGGGAACGACGCGCGCGTCGCGGAGACAACCCGGAGAGAATGGTGGAGGCGCCAGGAGGTTCTTCAGGACGCCCTCGAAGTGATCGAACGGATGGATTACGGCGATGCGCGGCCAATCTTGGTGGAGCTGCGTGATCTGTGGAAAACGCTGCCTTCGCCCGCCAGAGGCGGTTCGCCTGGCGATCCGGAAATCGTGGGCGATTGCAACGACGTGCTGGCCATGATCGACCGGCAGGACGACGATCGACCGAAATTCAGCTTCACCTATCGTTTTCCTCGCTCCAACGACCGGATCGATTTGCGGCTGGTAGACGAGGCCAATGCGATTGAGACGAAAGCCTCTCAAATCGAGTTTCTCACCGGGCTGTTGCCCCCGATAGACGACCCGAAAAAGCCGTTGACCGATCGCCAGTACCACGCGATCGCCTTGTTGGGCCAAACCCGCTCGTCCAGCGCGGTCCCGGCGCTGATCGACCGCTTGGAATTCTCTGCACCCACTCGCACCAATCCGGCGATCGCGGCACTCCGGCTGGTGGGCGAGGCGGCGGTCGAGCCGCTCGTGCAAAGTTTGCAAACTGGCAGCGATCAGCGTAACAACTTCGCCTCCCAAACGCTGAAGGAAATCAAAGGCAAGAAATTTGGCCGGTTCGTACACGACCTGATCGCTCGGCCCGATCTCAAGCTCAGCCAAACGAACGCCCAAAGGTTGATCCGGTATTCGCAAATCAACTGGACCGACTGACGGGATCGATTCCCCCGCCGCGACCGGCGACTGTTTGTCCAACCGGCTCTGAATTCCCGACCAGGCCGAGCGCGGCTCGGATGGCTCTCTTTTTCTAGTTTACCGTTGACAGTTCTACATTTGTCGTATACATTCGACGAAGGTCGTACACAAGGAGCACTGCGTGGCACGAGAACGTAAATCGAAGCAGCCGGTTCCAGGCCAGCAACGATCGCTCACCGACGTGGAGTGGGCGATCATGGAGGCGGTCTGGCAGCGGGAGCCCTGTGCGGCCGGCACGGTCCAAGAGGCCCTCCAAGAAACTCGCGGCTGGGCCTATAGCACGGTCAAAACGACGATGGATCGGATGGTGGCCAAGGGTTTGCTGGCTACCCACTCCATTCGCAATTTGCAGATGTTCACGTCGGTGGTTAGCCGCGACGATGCCAAGCGCATCGAACTGCGCCGATTGCTCAGCCGAGCCTTCGACGGGGCGCTCACCCCGATGCTCCAGTTCCTCGTCGAAGACGAAGGACTATCCGTCGATGAGATCAAAACCCTGCGCGGTCTGCTGGATAGCGCCAAGCGCCGCAAGGACTAGGCAACCACACTTTCCGTTCCGGGCATAAAACCAATGCGAGAAACATTGAACCTGGGCATCAGGCTGGCGAATCGCTGCGGCGATGCCTACTGCCGGCGGATGCCCAAGACGGCCCGTGTCGGGCTGACCGGATTGGCGGCCATCGTCGCGATTGGTCTGCTCTTGGTTCCGACGGCCCGCAGCCAGCGCCCCGCTGAGGACGATCTCCCCGAGAGCATGGAGGCGGACCAGACCGCGGAACTATCCGCCGATGGCGAAACGGCTGATGAAGGCGAGGAGCCCGCCACGGATAAAGATGAGGATCCGGTCACGAATAAGGTGGTAAGCAAGCTCCTTGCCCTCGAGCAGGGCATGTGGAAATACGAGGCTGCCCACAAGCGGTATCCCGCAGCCGCAACCCACGGCAAGGATGGCCAGCCGCTGTTGAGTTGGCGCGTCGAGTTGCTTCCCTTCCTCGGCGAGAAGCGGATCTACGACCAATTCCACCACGACGAGCCCTGGGACAGCGAGCACAACAAACCGCTCTTGGAAAAAATGCCCGAGGTTTTTTACGACCCCCGCGTGGGCGATCTGGACGGCAAGACTGTTTTTCTTGTCCCGACCGGCAAGGAAACCATGTTCTTCGATGACCAAGGAACGACGAAAGCACAAATCACCGACGGATTGGACAATATGGTTTCAATCGTCGAAGTCGATGAAGAGCACGCGGTTCCTTGGACCAAGCCGGCCGATTTTCCGGTCGACAAAAAGAATCCGGCCGCCGGCCTGGCGCGCGACCGGGTCGGGGCCATCGTAATGGGCGAGGCCAGTGGAGGTGCCCTGAAGCTGCTCAGCGACACGAGCACCGCCAGGCTGTGGAGTCTTCTCACCCGCGACGGCGGCGTGAAATTCGACTGGCCTGTGGCCGGCGGCAGCGAAGCCTGGCTGGCCCAAGCGCCAGAGGAGGGCGAGACCGACGTCCGCCGCGCCGGCGGCAAGGTCGGGCCACCGGCAGAAGTCGTAGCCGAATTCAGATCCCCGAAGAAGCCTCTCGGCATCGAAGAGAAGGTGGCCGAAAAGCTCCAGAAAATCGCCGGCACGCTCACCGAGAATAATTACGACTGGTTTCCCCCTGCGGCGATCTGCGACAAGCGTGGCAAGCCGCTGTTGAGCTGGCGCGTGAGGATCCTTCCCAAGCTCTACGAAAAAGCTCTTTACGATCAGTTTCACCTCGACGAGCCGTGGGACAGTAAGCACAATCTGCCGCTCGTGAAGAAGATGCCCGAAATTTATCTCAATCCGAAATTGGGCCGCCTGGGGGGCAAGACGGTCTTTCTGCTGCCGACCGGCAAGGAAACGATCTACTTCAGCGACAAAGGAACGCGGAGGAACGAGATAGAAGATGGCGCGGACCGGACGATTGCGGTCGTCGTGGCGGACGCCGAGCACGCCGTCCCTTGGACCAAGCCGGACGATTTGCCCATCGACGAGGCCAATCCGGCCCGCGGCCTGGAGCGATGGCCGGATCATTTTCTCATGATGGCACTGGCTGACGCGCAGATCATGCTTCTGCCCGACACCATTGAGCCCACCAAGCTCTGGTGGTTTTTTACCCGTGCCGGTGGCGAGCGCTTGACGTCGCGTCCAG
>Ga0182024_10003579_pt1 | contig 36776 bp, 34 predicted proteins | sample P32metaG_FD_120480 | JGI IMG/M metagenome (GOLD analysis project Ga0182024, IMG submission 120480) | Permafrost microbial communities from Stordalen Mire, Sweden - P3-2 metaG (Illumina Assembly) | ecosystem: Environmental > Terrestrial > Soil > Wetlands > Permafrost | place: Sweden: Stordalen...
ACTACGATCTTGGTTACATCGATCTGGAGGAAAAAACCCTGCAGCCCTTAAATAACCCTTTTGGCCCCAAAGTGTAAACTATGTCTCCGGAACGTTTTGTAAAGGATCTCTTCGGACCGTACAACAACGAACTGGCGGAGAGGGGGGGATTCGAACCCCCGTTAGGGTGTTTAGTCCCTAAAACGGTTTAGCAAACCGCCGCATTCAGCCGCTCTGCCACCTCTCCGCGGCGTGCTTTCAACAGCTTACCACAGGTTGCTTAGTTCACTTGCTGAACAGTGCTGAACAGTCTTTCAGCATGTCCAAAGACGCTTCGAGGCTCTTCATCGCAGCCAAAACTGCCGGATCGAATGCCTTGATGTAGCGTTCTTTGGTCACGTGTGGTTTTGCATGCCGAGGGTCCCTAGTCCTGGGCAGACTCAAATGAGTCGGTTCGGGTCAGGTGTGATCGGCATTCTTCGCATTGGGTGCGAATCCAGCCGGAATCGTTGGTGGTTCCAGGCTTTCCGCAGTCTTCACAGGTAACGGCGGAAAGCCGTTCGGCCAAACGAACATATCTGTAGATCGCATCGTTTCCAGGAAAATAGAATCGGAGGGTTCCAAATTTTTCCTTCACTTGCTGGACCGCAAAGCCGGTATGGGGCCACACGACGAACGTTTTGAAGCCCAGATTCTGCATGCTGCTCGGCCAGCAACGAATACTGTTGGTCTCCTTCTCTGGCAGCAGAACGGACGCAGCTCTCGCCAGCCAGTCGCGGGGAGCCTTCTCGACGACGACCCAGCGATTCGGGTCTTCTTTTGTTCCTGAACCGGTTTGTACCTGCTTGTCGGGACGAGCTGGCGACAGCGTGTATTGCGCACTCGCTCACTTGCTGTACGGAGCGTCCAAAATGCCGAGTTGCTCGATTTTTTCCCGAAGCGCCTCTAGAGTACACGGTTTCTGTATGTACAGGTTGGCCCCTGCATCCATCGCCGTGCCAAGGTACTCTTTTTCCGAATTCGTAGTCACCATGATCAGCGGAAGCGGGTCGTAGTCATGCAAGTCGCGAACCGCTCGGATGAAATCGATGCCGCTCATGACCGGCATGTTCCAATCGACCAGTACAATATCCGGCGCGGACATCTCCTTTAGACGCTCCAAGCCTTCCTGGCCGTTGGTGGCCTCAACAACGTCTATGCCCATCTTCTTGAGATAGAGGCAAAGAATTTTTCGAATAGTACTGGAATCTTCTACTACAAGAGCCCGCATAAAGCCTCCTTTCGACTCCGGGACTACTCTTCCCGCTTGTTGTTGGTCAGAGGCCCCGCGGGAACACATGCACAAGACCGTTTCTTCACAAAAGGACGGGTGCTACGCCGGTTTTTGAAGTCGCGTAAGTGTATTTGTCAGAACCGCAAAGTCTCCGCTACCTTCCTGGCCCGTCGCGGCGATTTCACCCAGAATTCCCCGGATGGCATCCACCAGGGATAGCAAGGCACTGGTAATTTCCGGACTAGCCGTCAACGCTCCCTCGCGAAGACGGGCCAGCAAGCCTTCCCCAGTGTGCGCAAGTGCCCCCAGCTTCGTGAATCCAAGGAAGCTGGTCGCCCCTTTGATGGTATGCAAGGCCCTGAAAACTTCGGCTAACAATTCGCGCGAACCGGGATTTTTTTCCAGATCAATCAGGTGCTGCTCGAGCTGACTTGCTTTCTCATTGCCTTCCTCGACGAATTCCTTGACGATGTCATCCATTTCACTCATGAAACAATCCTTTCACCATCGTTGCCTCATCTTTTTCAAAAACGACGCTCGCGTGTTTCGGCTCCGACTCACACTACCAAAGCAGCGTGCCGCTTTTGCGACCGGGCGAGCACGGATTTAACGCGCGCCGCTAGGCGGCGGGGCTCGACAGGCTTCAAGATGTAGTCATCGACCCCAGCCTCAAGCGCTTCCGTCTCCTTCTCGATGCTGTCTTCAGAAGTCAGCATCAACACGGCGATACCGCGCGTGGCACTATCAGCGCGCAGAGCCTTAACCATTCCCATGCCGTCCATTCCAGGCATGTTGTAGTCCGTCACAATCACGTCCGGCTGGTCGCGCTTGGCAGCCTCCAACCCTAAGTTCCCATCCTTGGCGACCAGAACCTCGAAGCCTTCCAACTCCAGAAAATACTTCACTACCGAAGCGATAGTGGTGCTGTCTTCTACAACCAGCACTCGTTTTTTCCCCTGGCACTCGCTGGGCTGGTCTGCTCTGTCCGCAATCATTGCAGGCAGGCCCTCTGCATCGAGGCCCACTTCCATCGGAACGATTACAGATCCAGGCTTGGCTTCCGGTTCTCTGTCCTCACCTGTGTGCGGGGATGTGTGGCCGCGAAGGGACGGCCCACTGACGCCCTCCGGTTTAGTGGCCTCCTCTTTGTGGCCAGCGGCATCATCGGCTGCCACCACGCGCACAACGTCCTCAAGCGTGGTCAGCCCCTGAGCAGCCTTGACGATTCCGTCTTCCAGAAGGGTCCGCATGCCGGCGATTCGGGCGGCTTTGCGAATCGCATGTTCAGAGGCACGAGTGGAGATCAACTCTCGCATTTCATCGCTTACTACCAGCAACTCATGAATGGCGATGCGCCCCTTGGAACCTGTTTGTCGGCACTCTGCGCAGCCGCGTCCTACAACCCAGTTGGCATCTGCTGGTAGCCGGGAAGCTCCGCCCGCTTTTTCGATCGCGTCCGCACTCGGCAGTTGCGAAACACTGCAAGAAGTGCACGGGCTGCGCACCAATCGCTGGGCAAGAATGCCGATCACCGCTGAGGCTATTAAGAAGGGTTCGATCCCCAAGTCCAGGAGGCGACTGATGGTGCCGGGGGCATCGTTTGTGTGCAGCGTGCTCAACAGCAAGTGGCCCGTCTGCGCCGCCTCCAGTGCAATACCGGCCGTCTCCTGGTCGCGTATCTCTCCGACCAGAATAATGTTGGGATCTTGCCGCAGAATGGAGCGCAAGCCAGCCGCAAAAGTGACTCCGGCCTTGGTATTGATTTGAACCTGATTTACGCCGTCGAGCTGATACTCAATGGGATCCTCGACCGTTATGATGTTCTTGGTTGGAGATTTAACCCAATTCAAAGCGGTATAAAGCGTCGAGCTTTTTCCGCTACCCGTTGGCCCCGTGACCAGAATCATTCCCTGCGCTCTCAACAACATCGTTTGAAACGTATGTTGGTTCTCGGCGGTCAGTCCCAACTGCCCCATGGTCACCTCGGCCCGTTTGCTGTCTAGAAGCCGGATAACTACTTTCTCGCCAAATTGAGTCGGGAGCGTCGATACGCGAAGGTCAATCCGTTTTCCCTCATACTTGAGCCGGCTTCTGCCATCCTGAGGACGGCGGCGGTCAGAGATATCCATTCCAGAAATGATCTTCAGCCTGGAAATTGTGGCATCGGATTGACTCCGGGGGACCTTCATGATTTCGCGAAGCAACCCGTCCACTCGGTATCGAACTTGCAAAAACTTTTCCTTGGGCTCCATGTGGATGTCGCTGGCGCCATTCTTTGCTGCACCGCTCAGGATCAGGTTCACCAAGCGGACGACCGGCGGCATATGCGTGTCCTTCGCCAACTTCGCCGGATCTATAACCTCGATCTCGGAATCTCCAACCGTCTCCACTTCGCCTTGGGCATCCACACCGCCCAGGTCGTCCGTTGGTACGGGAGCATCGTCGGGATAAATCCGCTGAAGCAGGGTTTGGATCTGTGCGTGGGTGGCCACCACGGCTAGGACGCGTTTGCCGCTGCGAAACTCCGCATCCTGGATCGTTGAGTAATCCATGGGGTCGGCAAGCACCAGCCGGAGGACACTCCCTTGAAGACTCAGCGGCACAACCGCTCGCTTGCGGCAAAAATCCGCAGGGAGAAGATGGGACACTTCGGAAGGAATTTCTGGCAACTCAGATTCGAGTGCCTCCAAACGCATGCTCTTGGCGATTGCTGCAGCCACGCTTTGCTCATCGGCCAATCCCAAAGTTGCTAGAGCCTTGCCCAAGGAACTTCCGTTTTTCCCCTGGGCCTCTCTCGCACGGGCGAGTCCGGTGTCATTGATGACTCCGGAACGCACCAGAAGGTCAGCGATCGCAGTTTCGTTCACGGTAGATCCCCTCCTAATGACTCTTGGGGGCGCAGGGACGCTGTGTGGCAAAGGGGGTCCCCAATCCGTCCACTTAAGACCAAGTGCATGTGATCAACCAATGGACATTGGCACCTACTGTGCCTAACTAATGGGGAACAAACGATCTACGGTAACGCAAAGCATCGCCCCAAGTGCCGGATTTCCCGCTTCGGAACACTAAGGCCACTCTGAACCATGGGATGGAAAATCCCAACCTAACTTCTTGGCAGCGCCGGCAATCCTCAAGACTTAAAGATCTGAGGATGGCACGTCTGCTGCAATTTGATGTTTTGGTTGAACACTACCACAGGGGGCGACATGAATCGGGATTATCGGTGGGGTCCCACATGGGCAGCCCACCGAAGGCGCAGAGCAGGATCGCCGAACTGGATCCAAGTGCGACGAACGTCAGGATCGGTGACCAACAATTTCGCCGCCAGCATCGCGGCGCCCAAGGACCCGCCCGGATTTCGAGAGATCGCCCGAAACAGGGATTGATCGAGGAACGCCTGAGGGGGCGCATCGGTGAGCCCAGACGACGCCCAGACGGCTACGGCTCCGCCATACGGAGCTAGTAGCAAGGATTCCGCGAGGCTTTCGGTGTACACGACTTCGAAAAAACCGTTTAGGCAGTCCATCAAGAAATACACATGCAAACGACCTCCGTTCGTGAGGTCGGTGGCAGTGGAATCGTCGAGCAGCATCTTGTTTGCGACACCCACAACTCTTGGTCCATCGGCAACCCAAAGATTTGAGACTAACGCGGGACAAAGATTGCCGGTTTGTTTGACGTGGTTACGCTCGCCGCGAGCACTTCCGGCTCAAAAGCTTTTGATGTAGCGATCCTTGGTCACGTGCGCTTTTGCATGACGCAGAACACGTTGAACGATCTTCTGGTCGGGAAATCCCGAAGTGGTAGGTTTCCGTGGATTCTCTGCGGGCTTCGACGTAGAAGTCTGTGTCGTACTTCTTGTTGGCGAAACCGGGGACTCGCAAGACGCGTGCCGCATCGGTCGCGGAGGGGCCGCCACCGAATTCATGCGCCATAGCGTGCAAGAGGACTTCGGCCTCTTCGCGATTCATGCCTTCAACTGCAGCCGCACGTGGGCAGGAGCCTTCAGCCCACAGAGTGAAACCTAGGGATGAATGATGGAAACGAAGCATACTCTAGTGATCTGGGGATCTGACCGAGACCCATAAGAATCGAGATTCTGCGTGAAGCAGCCTTGCCATCGAGCCGTAGTCCGGTCTGGGAGTGCGAATGCTCGATGCAGAATTCAATCACGGGCTTGGGTGCTCGCAGCCACCATTCTCGGTTCAAGCATGGCATTCATCGACGGTACCGTGGTCAATGTTGCTTTGCCCGTGCTGCAATCCAGTCTTCACGCAACGGTCGTAGACGTCCAGTGGGTCGTCGAGTCCTATGGACTGTTTCTCTCTGCCCTACTCCTGATCGGCGGCGCAATGGGCGATTCCGTTGGCCGCCGTTCTATTTTCTTGCTGGGGACGGGGGTATTCGCCGCGGCCTCGGTTGCTTGCGGTCTTTCTTCGAATATTGCGCAGTTAATCGTCGCCCGCAGTGTCCAGGGTATTGGTGCCGCATTTCTGGTTCCCAGCAGTCTCGCAATTATCAGTGCATCCTTCGATGAGAAGTCTCGTGGCCAAGCGATCGGAACTTGGTCGGGATTCACGGCCATTACCACCGCTTTAGGTCCTGTCCTGGGCGGATGGTTGATCGAGCATGGTTCATGGCACTGGGTTTTCTTCATCAACGTTCCCCTGGGCGCGGCGGTGATCGCAATTTCCTTGTGGCACGTTCCGGAGTCCCGCAGTTCCACTGCGCAAAATGCCGATTGGCTCGGAGCTGCGGTCGCGACGATTGGTCTGGCCGGAATGGTATTTGGATTGGTCGAGTCCACGACACTTGGCTGGTCTCACCCCCTCGTCCTTGGAAGTTTGATCGTTGGGTTTGGCGCTCTCATTCTGTTCGTATTCGTCGAAAAACGCGTAGCTTCACCTATGGTTCCGCTTTCGCTCTTTAAATCGCGCAGCTTCCGTGGTGCGAATCTACTGACGCTCTCGCTCTATGCTGCGCTGGGAATCTTCTTTTTTCTCTTCCCGCTGAATTTGATCCAGGTACAGAAATATTCGCCGATCGCCACCGGCGCCGCCGCTTTACCGTTGATTTTGTTATTGTTCTTTCTTTCCCGCTGGTCGGGCGGACTCGTGGCCCGCTATGGCGCGAAGGCTCCGCTCATTGTTGGCCCGCTCATTGCTGCCGGAGGCTTCCTCTTGTTCGTGTTGCCGTCTGTCGGGGGCAGCTATTGGACGACCTTCTTTCCCGCCTTCGTTGTTCTCGGCTTAGGCATGGCCGTCAGCGTCGCGCCTTTGACAACCGTGGTCATGAGCTCGGTCGACGAGACGCACCTCGGCGCAGCCTCAGGTATCAACAATGCGGTTTCCCGTGTTGCCGGGGTGCTCGCTGTTGCCATTCTCGGGATTGTGATGGTGAGCGCCTTCAGTGATCGCTTGCAGCGGTCGCTTGACAGTCTGGATCTCGCTCCGAGAATGCTCCACCAGATTCAATCGAGCACCATCAGGCTCGGCGGTCTCGAAGTGCCATCCGACCTCGACGCACAGACTTCGTCGGCGCTTCGGGCCGCCATTGACCAGGCATTCGTCTTTGGATTTCGCCTGATCATGCTGCTTTGCGCGGGGCTTGCCGTGGCAAGTGCCGTGGTTGCGTCTCGAATGATTCCTTCGCGCGCTGTCACTTAGGCTTTGATCGACCGATTGCTTGTGGGCATCAACCGCCTACTGTAGATTGAAATGCCTGCCACGATCTACCAGGGCTCGGGACCATCCTTTGAAAACGACTGTCCTCGTGGGCCATCGTTCTCCTGAAGCGCCAGACGCGTTGCTTCGATGGCTCCCACTTCTACAGGTTGCGGCCCCTGATTATCGTTCAGGTCGGTCTTTGTGTATCCGGGGTTTGCCGAGTTCACCTTGATCTTCGTGCCTCGCAGCTCGTAGGCGAGTTGCACGGTCAGCATGTTCAAAGCAGCCTTTGACGCGTTATAGCCAATCAGCTTGGTGTTATAGCCTGGCCAGGAAGGATCGCTGTTGAAGGCGAGCGAACCCAAGCCACTGGAGACATTCACGATGCACCCGGCCTCCGATTTATAGAGGAGCGGCAACATCGTCTGAGCCACACGAAGCGCGCCGAAGAAGTTGGTATCAAAAACCCTTTGCACCACGTCGAGATCGGCCGCGCCCGGCAGTCCATCGCCGCGCAGGTTCACGCCCGCGTTGTTCATCAGGATATCGAGGCGGCGGTACCGGCTCGCAATTTGCTTTGCCGCAGCAGTGATGGTTTCCTGCCTGGTAACGTCTAGTTCCATGAAGTGAACATCGCCGAGTCCGGCCTGTCGGAGCCCTTCGACGGCCTGTTGACCTCGCTCCGCGTTGCGCGCTCCGAGCAGCACAGTGCAACCCGCGCTGCCGAGATTGCGGGAGATTTCCAGACCGATGCCTTTATTCCCTCCGGTCACCAGTGCGATCCTGTTTAGAGTTGTCATACGCCTTGAACTCCTCCTGCCATAATGACTGACCTCTTAGAGCGCCATGCCGCCGGACACTTCAATTCTCTGTCCATTGACCCAGCGGTTCTCGTCCGAGAGAAGCGCCGCAATCATGGGTCCGACATCGTCGGGCACGCCGGCACGCCCTAGCGCAGTCATTTCCGCTACACGCTTATTGATTTCGGGATTGTCGCGTACCATGCCGCCGCTGAAGTCGGTTTGGATCGCGCCGGGCGCGACCACATTCGCGGTGATCCCGCGTGGACCGAGTTCTTTGGCGAGATAGCGGGTCAGAACCTCAACCGCTCCCTTCGCGGCTCCGTACGCGGAGCTGCCAGGCAGAGCGAAGCGGGCGAGCCCCGAGGAAATGTTCGCGATGCGCCCACCATCGTTCATCAAGGGCAGGAGCTTCTGCGTCAGGAAGTAAACACCTTTAACGTGAACATTAAAAATCTCATCGAATTGGCTTTCGGTCGTTTCTTGAATGCCGGCATGCAGCGAATTGCCTGCATTGTTCACCAGATAGTCGAACCGGTCACATTCCCAGCTTTGCAGCGTCTTACGGACTTCAAAGACGAAACCGTCAAAGGCGCGAACGTCGCCGGTATCGAGGCGGAATCCTGCCGCTTTCCTTCCCGTCGCTTGGACTTCGCGAATAAGGGACTCCGCTTCCTTCTGATTCGAGCGATAGGTAAAGATAATGTCAACGCCCCTCCGGGCAAGATTCACCGCTGTGTTGCGGCCGAGGCCGCGGCTTCCACCCGTGACAATGGCGATCCTACTCGTCATGCTTTCATCTCCTTGGCTTGCTTAGATACGTTCTCCTGACTCAAGGTTGGGAATAGCGCATGTTCTCGAGATCGGTGATGAGCGTGGGCCCCGTCGGATTCCATCCGAGCTTTTCTCGCGTTTGTGCGCTGGAAGCCGCGATGTCCCATCCGACGAAGTGTCCGAGCCAGCCAAAATGTCCAGCGGCCTCTTCGGGCGCGATGGAGACCACCGGCACTTTGAGGCCTCTACCGATGGCCTCCGCGATGTCTCGGACGGGCACCCCTTCTTCGGCGACGGCATGATACGTGGCGCTTGCGTTGGTCTTCTCAAGCGCCAGACGGTACAGATGGGCGGTATCGAGAAGGTGGGCCGCAGGCCAGCGGTTGCGTCCATCGCCGACGTACGCCGAAACACCCTTTTCGCGCGCCATTTGGATCGCGTAGGTAATAAGGCCCTGCTTCACCGTGTCATGAACCTGGGGAAGCCGCACGACGGCGACGCGAACGCCTCTCGCCGCGACGGCTCGAGCAGCTTCTTCGGTAGCTGCGCGGGGAACTACCTTCGCACTGACCGGCGGATCGTTTTCGGTTCGCAGCTGGCCTGACCCTCGGTTCCCCATCCCGGTCCCTGAGGTGACCATCAGCAGTCTGTCTGAGCCGGCAAGCACGGCGCCCAGGGCCTCGATGACCAGCCGATCGGCTTCGCAGTTCGCTGCGAACCTTGAAAAGTCGTGATTGAAAGCGAGGTGCATCACGGCATCGGAGTTGGCTGCTCCGCTGCGCATGCTTTCGAGGTCTTCGAGGTCACCCCGGTGCGCCTCGGCACCAGCAGCGGTAAGAACCTGGGCACCTGCTTCACTACGGGTAAGGCCGAGCACCTGATGCCCCGCATCGCGTAGTTCCCGGACGACCGCCGAACCCACAAAGCCGGTGGCCCCGGTAACGAAAACGCGCATGTCTTTTTCCTCCTGAGGAGCTAGTCTCCAGCTCTGCATGCATCGCGACCCGTGTTGACGAGCCCCGCAAATCCCAGTAAAACGGAGAGTGACTCCGCATCGTTAGATAATCGGAGGGTGTCTCCGGTTACATCGGTTAGCATCATTGGGGAAAGTAACTTTATGGCCGAAAAGCGTTCTGCTGCCCGACGAAAGCCGCGGACAGATGCCCAACGCAACCGCAAGCGCATTTTGGAAGTGGCGAAGGAGGCGTTTACGCAGTCCGGCGCCGATGCCAGCCTCGACGAGATCGCCAAGCAAGCCGACGTAGGACCGGGAACGTTGTACCGGCACTTCGCAACCCGCGATGCGCTCATTGAGGCCGTGTATCACACCGAGGTGGATAAGCTCGCGGCGGCACAACGGGAACTGTCCGCAAAATTACCTCCCATTGCAGCGTTGCGGGCATGGATGATGCTTTTCGTTGACTACATCGCCGCGAAGCATATTATTGCGCCGGCGCTCAATAGCGTTGTGGGTGGTCCTTCGCGGCTGTACGAATCTTCGCGCGCTAAGGTCGGGGGAGCTGTCGAGGCGCTTGTAAAGCGCGCTATCAAAAGCGGCGAGATACGCAAAGACCTGGAGTCCTTCGACCTCCTTCGCGCGCTGATCGGGGTCTCGAACGTAGCGACTGGCCCCGAGTGGCAGCAAAGCGCCCGACGTCTTGTGGACATCCTTATCCATGGTTCACGGCCAAGCAACTAGCCCCGTGGTTGGTGCGCCGCCCAAAAGAGAATCTGAAGCGGCAAGTAAAGACCAGGCCGTCGCCTCGAGCGACCGGTCGACGCCGTTTTCCTGCAGCCCGTAAGCAACCGTTCCCGGCAAGCGCGGTCGACAAGGGACGAAACGGGCTCTCGTGCGCCCAAAGTGAACGAGTTGGCCAGACGCTAGAAGTCGAGCGAACGAAGTCGAACGTTGCGCCAACGCTGCGACCTCAAATAGCGCTAGGAGCCTGCTCGTGCGGACCCCAGGGAGCTAATTGTCTTCAAGGTACCTTTCCTTTCCGGCGATTTCCTTCTAACATTGGGGACGCGAACCCGTTTGGCGAGCTCTCTCATTTGCAGACTGGGAAAACGCCTAGAATCGCTTGCTCGAGGCTGGCGCTTCTCTGACGCGGTTGCTAAGACTGCCGTCGTTTGAGACGGACCAGGCGCGAAACATTTTGCCCGCCGCTACCGTATCTATGGGTGCTAGCGAGTAGCGCGCTTGAACGCTCGTCCGGGAGGTGGTCCCGGCAAGCTTGGCGATTCTTGGTAAATCACGGGCACTTCGTTACCTAGGCTTGGCGGCCCACGTGCGCCGGTGCGAATACGTTTGTTGGATTTTGCGGCTGGCGGGCCATGTGCGTGTGTCTGAAGGGGAATGGAATGAAGACGTGGAAAAAAGTTTTGATCGGCGTGGCCGCTGTGGTGGTGGTCGCGGTGATCGTGCTAGTCAGCATCAATCAGGCCAACAAGGGCGTAGTGACGGTGCAAACCGCGAAAGTCGCCAATCAGGACACTTTGATTTCTCAGGTGACCGCTTCCGGAGAAATTAAGCCGACCACTTACACCAACGTGACCGCCCAGGGGTTTGGGCGCATCACGGAAATTCTCGTGAGAGAAGGCGATCATATCAAGAAGGGCGACAAACTGCTGCTGCAGGAAAACGTGCAAGCCAATGCCGACGTGCAGGCACAGGATGCCGCCATTAATTCCACGGAATCGGGCGTACTGGCCGCGCAGGCGAGTTACAAAGCCGCGCAAGCGGATTTATTGCAACAACGCGCGAACCTCGAGAAAGCCAAGCTGGACAATGAACGCGGACAAGGGCTCTTTAAGGATGGCTTGATTCCCAAGCAGGATTACGATCAGCGCAAGACGGCGTATGACGCGGCCGTTGCGGGGGTCGCTTCCTCCGAAGCACGCGTGCAAGCGCTGAATGCGCAACTAGCGCAGGCGCGCGCCCAGGTGAATCAGAGCCGGGCCGTGCTGGTGCATACCAAAGACATTCTGCAAAAGACCGTTTACGTATCGCCGATCAACGGCATCGTCAGCTATTTGCCGGTGCGCATTGGGGAATACGTAGTCACCGGCATCCAGAATGCCAACGGCAGTTTTCTAATGACCTTGTCCGATATGTCCGTAGTGACCGCCGAAGTAAAGGTCGATGAAACCGATATCGTGAACGTGAAGATTGGTCAGGACGCGGACGTTACCATCGATGCGGTGCCGGGGAAAATATTTAAGGGCAAAGTGACGGAGATTGGTTCGCAAGCGGTGCTGCGCAGTTCTGGTTTAGCGACCACCCAGAGCACTACGAGCACGCAAGAAGCAAAAGACTTCAAAGTGGTCGTGACGCTGGCGGAACCGCCCGAGAACCTGCGTCCCGGACTTTCCACCACCGCGAAAATCAAGACTGCGGAAAAGAAAAATGTCGTCGCTATTCCCATCCAGGCGCTGGCCGTTCGCACCCGCAAAGATTTGGAAGAAGCGGCGAAAAATGCCAAGAAGGGCGGAAGCTCTAGCGTAACGCTGGCCGCTCCTCCTCCACCTGCGCCGACCGATCCGAAGAAGGATGAAGTGCAGGGCGTATTCGTGGTTCACGGAAAGGAAGCAATCTTCCGCCCGGTGGAAACGGGCATCGCCGGTGTGACGGATATTGAAGTTACCAAAGGCTTGCAGGCTGGCGACGAAATCGTGATCGGAAGTTACAAAGCGCTGCGCACGCTAAAGCCGCAAGCCAGCATCAAGATCGACAATACTGCGCCGAAAAAACTGGACGATCAACAAAGTTAATTCGTCGTGAGCGGTAAGAGCAATGCAGGGGAGCGTTCCATGCCGTTAGAAGCGACGTCCACGGAATCATACCGTGAAGATCTGGTGCAGACCGGCGTAGTAATCAAAACCGAAGCGCTCGAGAAAACGTATCAAATGGGCGCGGAAATGGTGCACGCGCTCAGCGGCGTGGACTTACAGATTCGCAAGGGCGAATATGTCGCGATCATGGGCCCTTCCGGTTCTGGAAAATCGACGCTGATGAATCTGATTGGGTGTCTGGATTCCCCCAGCGCCGGAAGATATTGGCTTGCCGGACGCTTGGTAAGCGATCTCGACGACGACGAACTCGCGTACATCCGGAATAAGGAAATTGGATTCGTATTCCAGACCTTTAATTTACTGCCGCGCGCCACCGCGCTGCACAACGTCGAACTACCGCTCATTTACAACGGCACGCCTTCTCTAGAGCGCATCGAAAAAGCCAAAAAGGCTTTGGAGCGCGTGGACCTGACTTCGCGTATGAGTCACAAGCCCAATGAATTGTCCGGAGGTCAACGGCAGCGCGTGGCTATTGCACGGGCGCTGGTGAATTCGCCGTCCATCGTGCTGGCGGACGAACCCACGGGAAACCTGGATTCCAAGACTGGCGAAGAAATCATGACGTTGTTCGAGAATCTTCACAATCAGGGCAATACGATCATTGTAGTCACTCACGAACACGACATCGCGCAGCATGCCCACCGCATTATTTATATTCGCGACGGAAAAATCGCTTCCGATGAAGCGGTAAAAAAATCCTAAGCGGGATTTCCCGGCAATTTTTTCTCTGCAATTTTAAGTGCTGGCCGGAGTCTAGCGACTCGGCGCGGCGTCCGGAACGTCCGCTTCCGCGTACGCGTCGGTCTCGTGCAAATACGTGCGTGAAATGCGGTCGTGCCACGTGAGTGTATCTTCGTCCCACATGGACCAAATAAATCCCATAAAAAATGTGGCCGCGGAGAGCACGTAGCCGGCGCTGCGCAGCAGCATTTGCCGCGGCGTGGGAGTTTCTCCCGTAAAACTGACCACCTGCAGTCCGCGCATCATCATTCCGGGCGTCGTGCCGCCAAATACCGTAAACAGCGCAAAGTATTGCAGGTAGACCATGGCGAAGGTGGCCAGGCACACCGCTCCGCTGAGTTTACTGGCCGTAAATTCGCCAACGCAATTAAAGAGCGCCAGGAAAGCGCCATACGCGAACGCGAGGCAAGCTGCGTCAACGAGAGCCGCCAACCGCCGTTGTTCGATGGAGGCTGCGCCGTACAAGCCTTGCCGCTCCATGGCCGCGGAAACCAGCTGTTCGTCCGGCAAAGCGGCGGGATTCTCTGGCGGCAGGGAAACGTCGATGACCATGCGCGTTTCGTCGTCGCGCTTTTTCGGCGGACGGCCAATGGCGATGGTGAACGAGAATTCTTCTCTCGGCCGCGGTTCGGACGTCCCGGGAATTTCCGCGGTCGCCGCCTCGATGCGGTCCGGTGGCACTCCCGCTTGACGTGCGGAGTTGCGGTTTACCGGCGGAGGCGCTGCAGTCTCAAATGGCAAACGGGATTGGTCCGCGTGGCGTTCCGGCTTGCGCCGCCGGCCGCGATAAACTTCCAGCCGACGCGCCAACTCATCCCGCCACGCGGCATTTTCTTCGCCGAGAAGCGCGGACTGCGCGTCGAATCTTAGAGGCGTCGCCGCCTCCTCTCGGAGGGGCGGCTTCAGCGCGGCAGTTTCACAGAAATAACAGGCGCCTACGCGCGAAGGCAGTATGGCGCCACAAAGCAAGCAGGTTTTAGTCACCGGTTAGTTTTGCGCTGCGGACGCTCCACTCCGGTGAGGAGTGTACCGACGAAGAATAGCACGCGAATGAAAGGAGGTGGATAGCCGGAATTAGAAATGTTGCGAAAAAGATATGGCCGCGGCCGAAGGGCGGCGTCAAGCGTCCATTTGTTGCGCGAACATATCGCGGCTAGAGGCGATGCGCCGCTCCAAGGCTACGGCTGCAAAGTAGGCGCACTGCGCGCGCTCAAATTCGGTCCAGGCTTCGAGCGAAGGCAGCACACGAGCAACCGTGGAGCGCACAAAATTGAGCATTCGGAAATAAGCGCCGACCGCTTGAATGCCGGCGCGGTCTTCGGGGCTCTCTGGGCACAGCTGCAGAAGTTGTACGACGCGGGCGAAATCTTCGCCAGACGCCGACTGGGCGATGCCGGCGACGTCGCGGACTTCGCGCGACAGCGACTGCCTGGCCGAAGCGGCGATCAGCGACCGGCAATAAGAAATAAAAAACTGCAGCAGCAGAACCACGGAGCAAGCGAAAATAAAGGCGGCCATCATCGCGGCACCAACGCCAGCCGCGCGGGAACGATGCGGTCGTCCGTCGAGAATCTCCAGAAAGCGTAAGTCCACGCTAGCGGCAGAACGAATCCAAACAGTTGCAACAAGCTCAAGAGCACCGAGGTCATGGAAGGATAAAGATTGCGCAGCGCATAAGTGGCGGCGAAAAGACTAAAGTATATGCCGAGCGATAAGACCAGTTGCACGAGTTGCGCGCGCGTTTCCCGCATTTTCAAGATCGCAGCCCACAGCAAATAGGTGAGCACCAAGCCAACGAAATAAAGATTTTGCGAAAGTTCCACGACAAAGTGCGTGACCATTCTGGCGCTGGACTGCTGGACCACAGCGTAAGAAAAAATGGCGGTTCCCGCCAGCAAAACCACGGCGCCGAGTCGCACGAAGCGACTGGCATTCAGCTCACCAAAGACTAGCGCATAAAGGCTGATGAGAGCAAAGTACAACAAGATGGTAAGAACAGCGTCGGAATAATAATAGAAGTACAAATAAGCTGCGGAAGAATATCCGAAGCGTGAGAGCACTTCATAGCGGCCGACGCTCATGACGACGGACATGGCCATGTAAAGATTTAGAAACAGATAACGGCGGAAGGAACCCTTCTTAATTGCGCACACCACCACGCCCGTCTCGCAAAGGACGCCAGCAATCCATAAAATGTAACCGGTTACGCTGAGCACGATCGTCCATTCTGTCCTGGACTAGCTCAGCGTTTCGCGCAGAACTAGCTTATTTCCAGGGCGTTGGCGGAAGAGGTGCGGTGCCGTTCTTCCAAGGCGTTGGAGGAAGCGGCGCGGTACCATTCTTCCACGGCGTTGGCGGCAGTGGCGCGGTTCCATTGGCCATAATTACGGAACCATCGCTGTGTGCGGCAACAACCGTTTTTAGGCCCATAGCCCCGAACAGGACGAGCATGGCTAGGGCGACAACCGCGAGTTTGCGTGACATTGAGTGCCTCCGAGGTAGAGAAAGACCCCGGACGCACTCTATCCTCACCATCAGGAAGAGTCAAGCGAACACTGTAGGAACCTGAAATAAAACGGGTATCCGTTCGCGGGCAACCAGGTTAAGGCCGGGCCGACCACTCACGGGTCTCGTTCCAAGGGAGAATAAGAATCCGCAGGCGTGGGAGCAACGGTACGACGGTACCATACCACTTAGTACCGTCGGGCTGGAACCGTATAGTTTTTACCGCATGCGCGTTGTCAGCGGCGGCCGCAGCTTGGGAATTTCCTCGCAGGTATCGTGACCAAGGGAGTTAACGCTCTTTCGTTTGGGTGCACTTTAGTAAGAGTGTTGATTCCAGGGGAGTTGCTAAATGGGTTCGCCACGGCGCGCGAATCGAGGCTTGCGCGACGATCCGCTTGACACTTCCGCGAGCGACTCCGTAGCATAGAGGACTGCTTTGCGCCGGCGTAGCTCAGTGGTAGAGCGAGGGTCTCATAATCCCTAGGTCGTGGGTTCGATTCCCTCCGCCGGCACCAATGACAAGTTGCACGGTCCGAAGAGATCCTTTGCGCGCGATGGCGAGATTTCGCTTTCCCAGGACGCTTGCCCAACAACCCCCAGCCGGTCGCAACAGAAAAAAAGACAGACGCTTAAGGGCCGCGATCGAATTTCGTGACGGAAACCAGGGACTTCGTAAGGTCGATCGGTGAGCGTTTTTCTTGCTAAGGCTGCTGGTCCGTCTTGTTTTTGTGAATTTTGCGGCGGATATCGGGCCAGAATTCTTTGACGAAGAAGGCCAAAGCATCGTAGGACATTTGCGTGCCCCAGACGTTGGCGGTGTTGCTAAGCGTTTTGTCAGCGTGGGGATGATAGGAATAGGTAGAGATGCCGGCGCCCAATCCGCTTCCTAGAATTTCGGAAACATTGAACTGATTATTGCCAGAATCGCCGCGCGTGATGACGATGCGGCTCACCGCGTAGCCGGTGCGGCGCCAAAAGCCGCCTTTGCCTGACTGGAAGTAGCGCGGATCCTGACGAAACAAGGCAGACATGGCCGCGCCAACCATATACCCCTCGATGACACCGTCGCCGAACGCAGCCCCGTAACGCTTGCCATAGCCCTGGGCTCCCTGGCCATAACCGGGCTCGCTATTTTCCGCCTGACTGATGCCGGAGAGCAGACCATACCAGGCGAATTGCGCAGGGTCGAAAGAAGAGCGGGTGACGGCTCTGAACTTCTCCCCCGCGCTCATCGGCGGAACCTGACCTGCGTTCTCGAGGGTAAGAAAATTGGGCAGGGTGTAGAAGAGACGATCCTTGGAAGTCGCTTGACCGGTGCTTTCAGCTTTGTTCTGGGTCGGCTGCGCCGGCTGTGTGGCTGTTTGGTTAGCGGGGGTGGAAGACGGCGCTGTCGTTTGTGGCGTTGTTGCGGGGGTACTTGGAGAGGAGGCATTTTGCGGTGCGGTGTTGGCTTCGGGATCCGCAGCTTCAGGAATACCTCTGCCATCGGGCGAAAGCGTGGAAGCGCTAGAAGCTGTGGCGGGAGGCTGGCTACTTTGCTCGGGCGGCGGGGGCGTGATCGGCTGTTCCTGCGCGAGGCAGGCAGAAGCAATTGAAGATAGGGTGAGGGCCGCTAGCAAACTGAGTTTTGAACTCTTTCGGTAATTCCGCATGCTTCTCCCGAGGGCACAAGAAGGCCGGTTGAATAGGATGACGGCCCCCATGAAGGGGTTACCTCAGTCTAATGCGTAGAGGAGCGCGAAATGGTTGCGAATTCGGCGTAGTTTCTATCGTGTAAGCGCCCAGGCGTCCGCAGGTTCGTCGCGTCGGAATGCGTCAGGTCAATCTTTTTTCTTATCCAGCTTCAGATTGAGCACCATGTCTTTGCGGCCATCGAGACTTGAGATGGAGCGCAGTTGAGATTTCGCTCCGTCTTTCTCGGCATGCAGCTCGTAGTCAGCGTTGGGATCGAGGCCGCTAAAGCGGTAATTTCCGGTGTCGTCGCTGATGTAAGTGCGCACGGCATTGGTGCGGGTGTTTTTCAGAAAAACGACGCCAGCCTGAATGGGACTGTCGCTTTTATCGATGACCTGGCCGCGCACGGTGCGCAGTTCCGGCTCATGCTTGGAACTCTGAGCAACTGCGGCGGAAGCAAGAAATGCCAGGGCCGCGAACAGCCACATCGAGCGTCTGAGTGTATTCATTTCTTTTTCTCCGCGGGAAGCTCCAGCCGGACCACCACGTTCTCATCACCGAGGCCACTCTTGGCGTCCACGGAATGCGTGGAATCCGAGAAACCGCGGACTTGCACAAAAAGTTCGTAGTCATTTCCGGGGGGAACGCGAATGGCAAATTCGCCGCGCGAATTGGTGCGCGTAGTCCAGCGATATTTCTTTTCGCCGCTGCGGCGGATGCGCAGCTCGGCTCCGGGAACGGAAAGCGCTTTATCATCGAAGACCGTGCCGTGAATCAAAAAACCATAGGGAGCGCGCGGATGCAAGGCAACTGGCGGGGCGCTACGCGACTCCGGGGCGGGCGCCGGCGCAGCGGGAGGCGGTACCGGCTCCTGCGCGCGCGCGCCGAGCGCAAGAGCTATGAATAAAGTAGCCGCGAAAATTCTCGTGCGTAGCAACGACATAGGCATCGGTGGTATTCGATAGGATGTGCGAGCGCAAGCGCGAGATGCTCAGCGCCAGACCGCGGAACGCGACGAAGACCGGCTATTCCTCGTCCTCTTCTTCATCGTCGTCGTCATCATCATCATCATCGTCAAGCAAGTCGCCGTTTTCTTCGGCGGTGTCCGCTTCTTCCTCTTCTTCCTCCTCTTCATCATCGTCGGAGATGCGATTGAGATGCACGGGATGCGTTTGAGAAACTTCCAGTTCAGATTCGCATTCCGGGCACGTCAAGATTTCGCCTTCTTCGACTTCGTCTTCGTCGACGTCGATTTCGGTGGAACATTTCGGGCAGCGGATCACGGCTCCATCCTCCGTTGGAATCTTCGCACCATGGGCCGAACGAGTGCGCCGGCGCCATGGAGCGTATTATATACCGCGGTGGATGAAGTCAACTGTTGTTGGTGAGCTCGGCGCCAGCGGCGGAAGCGTAAACCTAACCGTAGCGGAACGAAGAGAGAGCTTCGAATGGCGTCTTCGCGCGAATATCCGGAACGGCCGATGATCGGCGTTGGCGGCGTGGTCATTTACGATGACCGGGCGCTGCTGATTCGGCGCGGAAGTGAACCGCTGCGCGGGGAATGGTCGATTCCGGGGGGCAGCTTGGAATTAGGGGAGACGCTCGAAGAAGGCGTGGCGCGCGAATTATTGGAGGAGACCGGGCTGCAGGTGCGGGTTCGAGGGATGATCGAAATTTTTGAACGCATATTTTTCGCGGAAGCGGAGGGCAGCGACAAGAGCAAGCCACGGTTTCACTATGTGATCGTGGATTATCTTTGCGAGCGGGTTGGCGGGGAGATTGTGGCGGGAGGGGATGCGGTGGATGTGGCGTTCGCGCGGGAAGAGGATCTGGAGAGTTTTCGTTTGACGGAGACGGCGCTGCGGATCTTGCGGAAGGCGTTTACGATGTACCGGACGAAGAAAGAGACAGGCTAAATTAGAATCGGCCGAAAATAGGAGCGGGCCCGGCGTGCCGTGCCCCTAGGCATGGGCGGGGAGGGCGCCTTGGGTGCGTTCGCGAGCGTGAAATTCGCGGACGCAGCGGACCAGATCGTCGGCGGTGAAATCGGGCCAGCGTTTTTCGAGGAAGACGAATTCGGCGAAGGCGCATTCCCACAAAAGAAAATCGGAGAGGCGCTGCTCGCCTCCGGTGCGGATTAAGAGATCCACTTCCATGGAGCTGCCATGGTGAATTTCCGACAGGGTGTCTTGGAAAGATTCCGTGGAGAGCTGCGTAACTTTGTAGAAGCGACAGGCGGCCTGATAGATGGCTTCGCGAGAGGAATAGTCAACGGCGAGGCGAAGATGGAGACGCGTGCCGCGGGCGGTGGCGGCTTCGGAATTGGCGATGAGCTGGCGAAGAGACTTCGGCAAACGATCGCGGCGGCCGATGATGCTGAGGCGGATGCCTTGATCGAGGCAGTGCGCGGTTTCAAGGAGCAGGTATTCCTCGAGGACCTCGAGAATGGCGGTGACTTCGTCGGCGGGGCGTTTCCAGTTGGCTGCCGAAAGCGCGAAAAGCGTGAGGGTGTGCACGCCAAGATGCGGAGCGGCGGCGATGACCTTACGCGCGGCGGCGGCTCCGGCGCGGTGGCCGGCGCATCGCGGCAAACCGCGGGAGGTCGCCCAGCGGCCGTTGCCATCGGAGATGATGGCGACGTGCAGGCGCGGGTGCTCGGCGGGAGGAAGTTGCGGAGCGGCGAGAGCGGTGGTGAGCAGCGAAGAGTGCACGGCGATAATCTCCTTGCGGGTGTCGGCCCGCATCAAAAAGTACTTCTTATTACAAAGTGAACGGGCAAAAAATTTTCCTTTCCTAGCGCTCGCGCGTGGCACGGATGAGCGCTTCCATGTGATTCAGATAACGTTCGAGCGCGCGACGGCCGGCGGCGGCCAGGCGATATTCGGTTTTCGGCAGGCGGCCGTCGAAAGATTTCGTGCAGGTGATGTAGTCGGCTTCTTCCAGTTTGCGGGCGTGAACGCTCAAGTTTCCGTCGGTGGTTTTGAGCAGCGCTTTCAATTCGTTGAAGGTCAGAGAACGATTTACGGCGAGAGCGCTGACGATGCCCAAGCGAATGCGTTCGTGGATCAGGCGGTCGAGGTCGGTGGCGACCGCCTCGCGAGTGCTCGAACGGGCAGAACTCGGCGACGATGCGAGCGCGTCGGAATCCTTTGCGTCGCGCGGGCGAGATGTGCGGTCTTGACGAATTGCCGATGATTTGGGCATGAACCTTGCTCAACCTCCGTAATGCTTGGCGATCCATACGCCGAATGCCATGTGAACCACGCCGAAACCCGCGGCCATCAGAATGTTGCCCCACGCGACGGGCGCAAAAAGCGCCAGCACGCCGAGAGCAATCTGGCAAAGGCCCATTAAGGGAACAGCGCGAACGGAAAATGCGCCGCCGGTGACAATGGCGGTGCCGTAGAGCATGAGCCAGAAACCGGGAAGAGCCCAAAACAGACCGACGCTAGCCAAGACAAAGGTGAGCAGCGCGCCTACGAAAAGCGGAGGCGCGAAACTTAGAATAAATCTGCGGCCGGGTCCCGAGAAAAGCTTGGTGTGGGCGCGGCGCGCTTTGGTGGCTACGGCGGGAGCGGCGATGGCCACGGCGACGAAGGCTTCGGTAAGCCAGACGATGAGCCAGGATCGGGAACTATGCTGGCGGGAAGCGATGACTGCGGCGGCGATGGCGGTGATCCCGATGGCCACGCCACCCCAGCCGGGGACGCCGGTGAATTCGCCGGCTTGTTCCATGGTTTCGCGGATATAGCGAAGGTGATCGGCGACCCGCGCGTCGATGGGGATGGGGTCGGATGGAGAGGAGCGTAGTGGACCGGTGGCGGCCATGATGAGGAATGGTAGAGGGATGCCAGGAGCCTGTCAAGTACTTTGTGCTGCAAAGTAAATGCTGCACTTTACGCGCGCGGGGGGAAAGCCGCAAGGCGCGAGAGGCCATCGCCCCTCGCCATAGGCGCTCCATGGCCGCGCAATAGGAGTTCAGCGCTTGCGGCGGTAGCGGCCCCAGAGGGCGTTCCAGCGGATGATGAAGATGTCGGCGAACATCTGGAGGCTGTCGCGAAACATGCTGACTTTGGTTCCGGGAGAATGCGCCCAGCGCACGGGAATTTCCGTGGCGCGCAGGCCGTGATGGCGGGCGAGGTAGAGGAGCTCGGGATCGAAGCCGAAGCCTTCAATGGTTTGCTGTTCGAAAATAATGTTACAACGTTCGCGCTGAAAGGCTTTGAAGCCGCATTGCGTATCGACGAAGGGGAGGCGCAAGCAGAGGCGAACAACGGTGTTGAAGATCATCCCGGCGATTTCGCGAAAGCGCGACTGGCGAGCACTGATCAATTTGCGATTGAGCGCGCGTGAACCGATGGCGACGTCGAAGCCATTTTCCAGAGGCGCGAGGAGTTTGCCGGCTTCGTCGATGGGAGCGGAAAGGTCGGCATCCGTGAAGAGCGCGAGGCGGCCGCGCGCTTCCAGCATGCCGTGGCGGACGCTGTATCCTTTGCCGCGATTGACGCCATTCGGAATGACGCGAAGGGCCGGAAGTATGGCGCGCATCGCTTCGGCGGCGGCGGCGGTGCCATCCGTCGAACCATCGTCTACGACGAGGACTTCGGTGTCGCGGGAAGAGGTTTTGATGTAGGCGGCGATTTTTTCCAGAGTCTCGGGAAGGCGCGATTCTTCGTTGAATGCCGGGATGATGATGGAAAGTGCGGGACCGGTGGCGGTCATTCCTCTGAAGTCTCCTCCAGCGCGCGAGAGAATACCGAGCAGCATAATTCAGAAACGCTGGCGGCTCCAAAAAAGTTCGCTGGTAACCGGGTCCAGGAGCCATTTGCCGGGGCTGTTTCCCGTAGCTAGTTCATGGTGGCGGCGGTCTGCGGAGCGTGCTTCTTCCAGGCTCCGGTGCGGAGGATTTCCGCGATTTGATCGAGAGCGAAATCGCATTCTTCTTCGCGATTGTAGAAATGCGGGGAGATGCGGACGCCGGCCTTGGGGCGATAGTCGACGAGGATTTCGCGGGCGAGGAGCTCCTGGCAAACTTCGGCAGCGTGCGGGCAGTCGATGGAGATGGTGCCGGCGCGCTCGGCGGGATTTTCGGGGGTGTTCACGCGCCAGCCGCGCGATTTGGCGCCATCGAACAATCGCGCCGTCATGCGCATGGATTTTTCGCGGATAGCGGGTACGCCAACTTGATTGAGGATCTCGAGGCCGGGACGACAAGCATAGAGCGCGGGGATGTGCGGCGTGCCATTTAGAAAGCCGAAGGAGTCTTCCCGGCGTTGGATGGCGCCGGTTTCGAAAGCGAAGGGACGCTGATGCGCTAACCACCCGGTGAGGGCGGGGCGAAGAGTGGTGCGCAAGTCTTCGCGGACGTAGAGATAGGCGACGCCAGGTCCGCCGCAAAGCCATTTGAGGACGCCGCCGACGGCGAAATCTACGCGGAGGTCGTGGACGTCGATGGGAAGGACGCCAGTGCCCTGGAAAACGTCGAGGATTACGTGAGCGCCGACCTGGTGAGCGCGTTCGATGATGGCCCGGGCGTTGACAATGTAGGAGCTACGGAAGAGAACGAGCGAGATCGGAACGAGGAGCGTGGTTCGATCGATGGCGGCGAGGAATTTTTGGAGGTCGAAGCGGATGTTGTCGGTGGAGGGGACGATTTCTGTGCGGGCACCGTTGCGGATTTGCTCGTGATAGAAATATTGCACGGAAGGAAATTCAAGATCGACCATCACGATTTTGTTGCGCGGTCCGCGCAGGTCAAAGCAGGAAGCGATGACCGCTTGGGTGAGCGTGACGTTTTGGTGGAGGGAAATTTCTCCGGGGTGAGCGCCGATGAGCGGAGCGATTTGGTCGCCGACGCCGACGGCCAGGTCCCACCAGCCTTCTTCCCAGGCGCGGACGCCGCGCGCGGCCCAGGAATCGGCGTAGGCGTGGAGAGATTGGTAGACGCCCTTGGGCATGGCGCCGAGAGAATTGTTGATGAGGTAGGTGGAACGATCAAGGATGGGGAACTCGGAGCGCCATTTTAGAAGATTGTCCATCGCGTTGTTCGGGAGTCGCGGTTTTTGCCACGAAACTTCTCGAGACAAAGTAGCACAGCGCGAGTGGCGCGAGCCACCGTGGGCGCTTGCCGGGGTAGGTGAAGGGCAAGAGTGCGACTGCGCTCGACGGGGTTGGCGGGAATTTCCGTGTTCGAGAGCACCTGTCCGCTAGTACGGTACGCGACTCGGCACGACTGTACCTTGCATTACGAACCGCAAGCGCCGGGCTTTTCTAGAATGGGGGTGCGGCGAATAACGGATGCTAGCCGCGGAGGAAGTTATGAAGGCGGCTTTGGCGTTGCTGGCGATTTACATCGGCACGTTCCTCGTGGCGATTCAGGGGGCATCACAAAACCCGGTCGAAGCGGCACAGGGAGCGGCGCAAACCGCCGCAGTTAAGGCGATCGACCCCGTGAAAGAAGCGGATATCCGCGCATTGATGGAATTGATTGGCGCACGCGACCTCGTCGAGGACGGCGTGACGAGTTCGTCAGAGCAATACCGCGAGAAGTTGCTGGCCACGGTGCCGAACAGCGAGCAGGGGCAGGCGTTCGTGAACGCGTTTGTTGCGAGTTACGAAAAGAAGTTCGACGCGGACGAGGTGACCGAGCAAATGGTGGGCGTGTACAACAAACATTATTCGGAAGACGAAATTAAGGGATTACTGCAATTTTACGGATCGCCGCTCGGCCAAAAAGTCGCGGCGGAAATGCCGAAAATTTCTCGCGAGATTCAGGCGGTCAGCCGCACGGCGAGCGCCAAGGCGGCGAAGGAATCGTTGCAAGAGGTGAAGGAGTTGCATCCAGAGGTTGGGCAGGCCGCGCGACTCGGAATCGGGCAGCGGCGTGGGCAGCAGCGTGGAGCGGACACGGCAACCGCGCAGGCCAGTCCGGCGGATGCGCCGAAGCCCTGAACTTCCCACATTTTGTGGGCGCGCTCCTGCGTCTTGCGCGATGGGGGCGCGTGCCGCGCGGGCCTTCAGTTAAAGCGCTTCTTGATCACCAAATCGATTCCGAAGGTTCCGTTGTAATCGCGCAACGCGACCACGGAAATGTTGCGCGTGACGTTGTATTCCACCTGGATGACCTGCTGTTGCGTGGAACCCACGTTCGAAACATAAGTAATGGTTAAATTGCGCGAGACTTGCTGTTCGACAGTCACGCGGGCGGCCACGTTTTGGTCGGTGGTCGAGCCGAGGGTGGTGAGCCCGGGATCGACTCGGAATCGCGTAATGCCAAACAATCTTTCCAAACGACCGCCTAACTGACTGGAGATGGCTTCCGAGAGGAGCGCGGTGGCTCCGAGGCCCGAGCTTTGGTTGGCGCCCGCGGAGCGTGCAGTGCCTTCCGCGGAGGTTTGCCCTATGGCCAAGAGGGTGATGATGTCGTTTGCAGGTAGCGGCGGATCAGAGCGGTACGCGAGGGAGAGCTTGCTCGAAGGGCCGGTGAAGTCCAGCGTGACTTCATATTGTTGAATCGTGGTGGTGGCTTCGACGTTCAAAACCGGGTCAAGTCGGAAGGGGTCGGCGAAATTGATATCGCCGCGAGAAACGCGGTAGCGATTGCCGCCGAAGAGAAGATCGCCGGAGAGAATGTGCAGGTGCCCGAGCATGATGGGATGGTCCCACGTGCCGCGCACACGAAGATCAGCGTCCGCTTCGAGCTCTGCGCCCGGCCATTCCATGCGGGCATCGGGAGCGGACTGCGCGGTGATATCGAATTGCAAATTTCGCAGAAAAGAGGAACCGCCGGAAGGGCCGGAGATTCCTTCTTTACCGGAAAAAAGCACGGAAGCGGTTTCGACGCCCTGCGTGAGATTTACGCGCTCCACGACAACTCTTCCGGATAAGAGGCCCGAATCCGGAGTTCCGGTGAGACGCAGTGATCCCCCAACGAGCCAGCTCATGCCTTCGGGGTAGCGGATGCGCACGCGATCGGTACGCGCGCTGATGTCGTAGCGCAGCGGGCGATCCGCGTAGCTGACGCTGCCCGACACATTCAAGGTGCCGCCGCCTACTTCGGCGGTGAGACCCTGGAAGAAAGCGCGGTTGGCGTCGAAAATCAGGTCACCTTTAATGGCGCTGAGGCCCGTCGTGAAATCGACAGCGCGCGCGGAAGCATTGTCGACGTGCACTTTGCCGGTGATGCGCGGGTGATCCATGGTGTTTTCAATCGCCGCGTTGATCTGCGCGGGTCCGCGGGCATCCACATTCGGGAAAAAACCGGTCAACAAACGCAAATCGAGAGCGCCGTTCAAGTGCAAATTCACAGGCCGGCTGCCGCCGAAGCCCACAGAACCCTCAAGCTGGAGATTGGTGTCCGCGCCATGCAGAGTTGCCGGATCGATCTCAAAGAGTTCCTTGGAGGAGCGAAAATGGATGGGGCCAACATTCTCGAGCTGCACACTCTGATAATTGAAAATAAGATGCGAGAGACGCGCATCAAACACCAAGCCCTGTGGCTCTTTGAGGGCGCCGCTGACCGTGACATCTCCGGCCACTTCGCCGCGACCACTGAACTCCTTCAGATGCAATGCCGACAACAGAAACGGTGTGAGGTCGATATCCTTGATAGATGCCTTGCCGTGCAAAGGGAACGGAGAGGTGAGACCGAGGGAGAGGTCGCCGGTAAGTTCTCCAATGCTCATCGCGGAATTCAGTTTTAATTGTGCGGTGTGGCCATCGGAATTCAGCTCGCCATCAAAACTGCCGATGGGATGCGCACCAACGCGCAGGTCCACTACGCGGATGGTGCCTTGCCCCTCGGGAGCCTCGACCGGGCCGTTCAGCTTGATGCGAAAGCTCACCTGACCGCCGATCGGAAAACGGGCAGATTGCAGTTGCTGGAAATTTTCGAGCGGCAGGCCGGCCCCAACCAGGTCTGCGGAGATCGACTTATCCGCAAAGCGATAGGCGGCGGAGCCCGTGACGATGCCGGCGCCGCGCCCGGCTTCGGTGCCCGGAGCAAAAAATCTGAGCTCGGCGTTGGCAATGCGGATTTCGTCCGTTTCCATGTTTAGCTGTCCGCGCAGGCGGTTAAACGAAAAGCCATAAGCCGTGGCGTTAGCCAGATCGACGAGTCCGGTGATGGCAGGCTGTGAACGAGTGCCGCCACCGTGAAATTGGCCGCTCAATAGGCCGTCAACAGGATAATGGGCACCCAAAAGTTGTTTGACATCGTCGAGCGGCGTCTTGTCGACGCTCGCTTCCGCCCGCCAGGTGTTGTCCGGCAGGAAACTCCAAGCGGTAAGTTCGAGCGTGGAAGAAATGGTGATTTCGGTTTGACCGCGATGGGCTCTGCCGTTGGCCAGCGTCAATCGGTCCGGAGAATAAGTAAGGTCACCGTCAACGGTATCGAGCGCGACGGTTTCGTATTGCAGGTGTTCGAGGTGAACGCGCCCCTCGAACGTTGGGCCACCGAGAGGCCCGAGAATCTTGCCGTCCCAGTGCAATTTACCGGAAATGATTCGCGTGGCGTCGATGGAACCTGGTTTGGCGGTCTGGATCATGTTGACGAAGTCGCGGTTCATCTGAATCGTGTCGGTATCAAGCACGATGCTTAAGTTCGAATGGCGAGGCTCCAGCGTTCCAGAAAGTGTGGCACTCAGCACGGGCGTAACAAATTCGCCGGACTCGAAGGTGAGAATGTTGGGATCGGCGAGCCAACTGAACTGAAAATCCGCGGTGACCGGTTGACGGCCGGCGGGAACGGTGTCCGGCGGATTCCAGTGCGTTTCGCCTTTGATATCGAAATGCTGGAACGGACCGGTCCAATTTTCGACCGTATCGCCGCTCATGATGCCGTCCCAATGCAACTCATCCACTGGGAAGCTGGGTTCTTCCGCGGCGCGGAGGGCGCTGGCCAGGCCGACGTTTTCGATGTGCGTTTCGGCGCGAAATCTGGAATCGCTGAAGCGCATGGTTACGCGCCCGGTCACCTGTCCGCCGAAAGCTCCGGCATGGAAGTCCGGCACGACGAGCCCGTGATTATCGATTTGATAGGAGCCGCGGCTGGTAAGGCCCGGAGTATGGAATTGAATATACGGAAGAGCGATATTTTGTCCCGCGTAATCGCCGTGGCCATGGTACTGCCCATTTTTGAGGGCGCCTTCTCCGCGGATCTCGACGACGCCGGTGGGCACCATGGGTTCGCGCAGCATTTCCCGCACATCAAACAGGTCGGCCCAGGCGCGGTAGCGGAAGGTCCATTTGGGTTCTGCGAATCCGTTCATCTCGGCTTGTGCGTCGATATGCGAACGGCCGGCATCGAGCACCCCTTGTTCAAGGGCGAGACCGTCGCGCCACAACGTGAACTTGGCGGAGATATTCATAGGCAGGGGCACGTAACGTAGCGCAGTAAAACGAATGGACTGCCAATTTAAATTTCCTAGGTACAAGGGATGATCCGGAGAACCGCTGCCGTCCATAACGAGTGACAGGTCGCCGCCCTCGACGGCCAGCGGAGTTTTCACATCGTTGTACAGCACCCAGCCTTCGGTAACTTGAAACTTTCGAACATGTAGATTGAATAGCGTCTGACGCACCGACCGATTGCCTGCCTGAAGTGGTGGCGCGGGTACGTTGCTCTGGCCATCCTTGCCGACGCGAATGTGAACCATTGGCTGGCGAACGATCAATTCATCCAACGAAATTTTGCGCCCCCAGAAAGAGTCCACACGCAAACCGACAGCCACTTCCTCGGCGAAGAAAAACGGCTGGGTGGCGGAGGGCTCCCTCCCGTGGATGATCAGACCTTTGAGCGTGGCGTGCAGGGAAAGCCAGCCGATCGAAACGGTGCGCAGCTCGGCGCGCCCTCCGGTCATTAAATTGATGCGGCTGACGATCAGCCGGCGCAGCAGCGGATTGGCGGCGCCGCTTCCGAAAAAAAGCACCAGCGCCAGCAAAACCAGGAAAGATGTTATGCCGGCGACCCAAGCAACGTGCCGCAGCCACCGCCATTTGCGCTTAAGATCCAGTTCCTTCATTTCGTCTCTGCATGCAAGAGTTTCTCTACGTGCAAACGGCTGCGGCTTTCTTTCAACCAAATATCGGCCTGGTCATTAATGCCCTGCTGCACCAGAAATTCCTGAATATATTCGCGGGAGGCCTCTAAGGACGGCGGCTCCTGTCCACGGGCTTTGGCGCGAACCACCACGCCATTCTGGTAATAATCTTCCACAGCTTTGGCATCAATTTGCACGGAAGGCCGGAAGCGCGAATCAAGATAGTTGCTGAGATAGAGCTGCGCAGCGGAAATTGCGCGCAACTCACTGTCAGTGAGTCCGCTCTCCTGCTTGCGGGTTTCATATTCCGCGGGCGAAGCGAACGATTTTTTCAGACGGTCCATGCTGCGTTGCACGTCGGCGTCGGAAGGCAATGGAAACCGAGCCGTCTCAGCCTCCGTGCGCACCACCCATTGGTCGATAAGACGGTCCAAAATCTGTTCATCATTTTCGGACTTCCCGTCGACCAGTTGTTGATAGCTGCGCAATTGCCGGACTTCGCTTTCGAGGATCACGTCGTTCTCAACACGCGCGGCGATGCGGTCGACCACTTCTTGGCCGGCTAATGGCCCGCAATAAGCGAACGTTAACAGCACCAGCGTGGCGCAGCGCAGGGAAGTAGCCATTAGAACGATGGCCCCAAATTAAAGAAAATCTGCAGCTTCGGAAGATGTGTGCCTTGGTACCCTAGCGAGCCGACGATGCAGGTTGGCGCGGTTGTAGGGCATGGCACGGGAATTACAAACAAAGGACGATTGATCTGATAGCCAAGATCCACGCGAATGGGTCCGACCGGCGTGGCATAGCGCACACCAAAACCCACGGTATGAGAAAAATAATTGAGTTCGTTGGTGCAATTGTATTGGCAATGCGTAAGCGTATCGAAAATCGGTGTGGGCGGCTTATAGCGCAACGTGATCCGCGACAACCGGCTAAATACGTTGCCGCCATCGTAAAAAATTGCGCCCCCGAGCGCCGAGCCGATGAATGGCAGATGCATCGGAAAGCGAAATTCCTGATTCAAAGCCAGCAGCGCCTGGCCGCCGACGGGAAAACCGGTGCCAGCATCGCGCGGACCCGCCTGATTTAATGCGAATCCTCGCAGCGAAGTGCCGCCGCCGGCAAAAAATCGTTCAGGCAAGGGGATCAATTCCGGAAGCACCGGGCCTTGTTGCGGGGGAAAAGTTAAAGAAACAGTGTCGCGATAGGGTTCGAGGATTCCGATACGGATGGAACGCGCAAAACTGTAGTTGCGGTTAATGCGGTAGTAAGTGGAGTTCTGATAGAAGAGGCGCAAAAAGCTGGCGCTGGAACCGATTTTTGTGTCCGCGAGGGCTACATCGGCGCTGTTGAAGGTGCCTTTCGTGGCATCCGCGGGATTGTCTCGGGTGTCGCGAATCCAGGTGGCGCCGAATTCAGACACCAGAGTGGGCTGTTCGAAGAGAGGAATTTCTTCCGGTAGCACGTGCGAATTGAGGTTGGAGACCACCACCTTGCGAAACACGTAGCGGTACACCAGCGTGGTGTGACTGGTGGCCACGTCGGTGAGTTGCACAGAGCCTTCGTAGCGCGTCTGCGTGAAGGTGTTTATGTCCTGCGATTTTTCCGTATATGCGGAGACTTGAAAACCCAATTTAGGATCGCTGAGAAAATTCGGATGCGTATAGCCGAGGAGCACGCGATCTTCAATGGTGCTGCCGCGAACTCGCAAGGAAAGCGCGTCGGCGCGCCCGGTAAGATTGTTGCGCGTAATTTCAAAAATCCCGCGCGGGGCGGCCTGCAGTTGGCTGCCTGCCGGATTGGTGGTACTGGCGAGGCGCTGTACTTCGAAACCGCCCCCGTAGGCGATGGTGTAGCGCTTGGCTTCTTCGACGAGCACGACAATATCTTTGTCCGGGTCGGTGCCGTCGGGATTCTGCGGTTCAATCGTGACGCGATTGAAAATTCCCAGGTTATATAACCGCCGCTGCGATTCGACGACTTCGCTCTGACGCAACGGCGCATTCGCTTTGACGCGCACTTCGCGCTGGATAACGTTTGCCCGGGTGTGTTCGCGGCCGCTGAGCAATACACGCCGCACCAGCGTTTGCGGGCCTTCCGCGATGCGATAGACCAGGCGCACCGGTTCGGCTTGGGGGACTGCCCGTTTCTGCAACCGCGAGCGGGTCTTGGCTTCCGCGGCACTTACCGGCGCTTCCTTTCCAGGAGTTTCAGCCTTGCCGTTGATGGGGATGCGGTCCGCAGAGGAGGTAAAGGTCGCCTCGGGAAATCCCTGGTTGAAATAAAGCGCCAGAATATTGTCGCGGTCAGTGGCGACGTTGGTCTCGGAATAGGGCTGTCCCGGCAGGGAATTGACAACCCCCAGCAAATCTTCTTCCTTAAAGGCGTGAATACCTTCGATGGAAAGCGTGGCCACGCTGGTTTGCTTTCCCTCAACGATGGCGAATCGCGCCAGGCGGTTGCCCGGTTTTCCCTTGTAGTTGTCTTGAATTTCTGCCTTCACGGTGGAATCGAGAAAACCGTTCGACACATAAAGATTGCGAATGGATTGCGCGTCGGCGTCCAGCAAGCGCTGGCTGAATCGTGCCTTGGTTCCGAAAGAGCCCACATAAATTTGCAGCCGGCTTTTCAGCAGGTCGCTAGGGAAATAGTGATTTCCCGCGATTTCGATGGCCGCGAGTTTGTGCCGCTCGCCGCGTTCGATGTGATAGGTGATGGTTTCGTCCGCGCCCTGCCAGCCGGTGGCGTTGGGCTTGGCGGGTTGCGTATCGGTTTTGTAATCCACGCGCGAATCAAAATAACCCAGGCGTTCCTGGCGCTCCCGCAGGTTGCGCTTGCCCTCTTCGAGCAAGTCCGTGTCCACCGCGCCTTCTTGATAAATGGGTACGAGACGTTTCAATTCGCCTTTGGAAATTTTGGCGCCGGTAACCACCACCTGGATGCGCGGGCCTTCGGTCACATCCAAGTTAATCGGAATGGAATTTTTTGCAGGGTCGTATTCTCCGCGCCGGATCACGGCGCGCGCGCTCAGATGACCTTTTTTCACAAGGTATTTGCGAATGCGGTCCGTGGCGCGTTGCAAACGGGCGGTGGTGACCGGATTCCCCATTTTCATTTTGGCGCGCGCCAGGAGCTGCGGAGCGGGAAATTCGGTACCGTTCTCGAGGTGAATCTCTCCCACGCGCGCGCGCGGACCAGGCTTCACGGTCACCGCGATATCCATCTGGTGGGTGGCGGGATAAGGGACGTTCTTGGCGCTCTCCTCCGCTAGGTACAAACCTTCGTCGCGCAGAGCATCGCGCAGTCTTTGCAAGCCCTCGTCGACTTTGCTTTGCTGGAAGGCTTGACCCAGATTGATTTGCATGGATGCAGCGGCCGAGGCATCACTGGGCGGCGCGAACAGCCCTTCAATCAACACACGGTTAAAAAACAGATTTTCTTTGGCGACAAAATCGAGGCGGATGCCGCCCGCGACGGGCACGATCACCGCGCGAAGATCAGAGTAATCGCCGGTGCGGTAAAGCGAACGCAGACTTAAACCCACGTCGGCACGATTCAGTGGTTTGCCAGTTTCGACGGTTACCCCGGAGGGGCAGTCAACGAGAACGCGGCCATCTTCGGTGACCACGCGAATGTCGACGACCGGCGCTGTCGCCCAGGAAACCGTTTGCGGCGGCGATTGGGCGCGCGAATTCGCGGCGCCCCAAAGGAGCGCAACTCCGGCGACCGCCCGTAACCCATTGGCCCAGCACCATTTCATGCGTCTCAAGGCTCAGACGAAGCGTAGCACAGCGGCGTTGCCTCGCTCCCGGACATTGGAGCTATCCTATAGTTCAATGGTTGCGCTGGAGTTTTCAGAGAGGTCGTCCCCGTAGTGAGCGAAGCGCTGCACGAAAAATACTCACGGCAAGTGTTGTTTGCGCCCCTGGGGCGAGCCGGACAGGAGCGGCTGCTCGCCGCGAGCGCGGTGCTGGTGGGCTGCGGCGCGATTGGAGCTGCGGCAGCGATGTTGCTGGTGCGCGCGGGCGTTGGGCGGGTGCGCTTGATTGACCGCGATTTTGTGGAAGCCTCCAATTTGCAGCGGCAAATACTTTATGACGAGCAAGATGCGCGCGAAGCGTTGCCCAAGGCGATTGCTGCAGAACGCAAATTGCGAGCGATGAATTCCGGTGTGCACGTAGAAGGGGTTATCAGCGATGTTTCTGCCCGCAATGCGCGGGAGTTGCTCTCGGGATTCGACGTCATCCTGGATGGCACCGACAATTTTGAGACGCGGCTGCTGATCAATGATTTTGCCGTGAAGTTTTCGCGCCCGTGGATTTATGCGGCGGCGGTCGCAAGTTATGGTTTGACGATGCTGGTGCGACCGGGCTTGACGGCGTGCCTGGCTTGTTTTCTCGATGAGCAGACCGGCGCGGGGCTTGCAGAAACTTGCGACACCATAGGAGTGCTCGGACCAATTGTGAATTTGATCGCTTCGCTCGAAGTGGCGGAAGCTTTGAAGCTGCTCAGCGGGCGCGCAGAGGATTTGACGAATCGCTTGCAATCTTGCGATGTGTGGTCCGGCCATTTTCAATCGATACGCTGGGAGCGCAATGCGGAGTGCCGCGCTTGCGGGCGGCACGAGTTTTCTTACCTGGAGGGAGAGGCGCAGCCGCACATCACCATGTGCGGGCGCGACTCTGTGCAAATTCACGAGCGGGGGCGGGCGCTAGATCTGGCGGCGCTGCGGGCGCGGCTCGAGCCGGTGGTCAGCAATGTTTGCCATAATGATTTTTTGTTGCGGTTTGGGGTTCCGCCGTATGAGATGACGGTGTTCGCGGATGGCCGCGCAATTTTGAAAGGTTCGAAAGATCCCGCCGTAGCTCGCTCCATTTACGCGCGGTACATCGGCGCCTAGATTGTTTCACGTGGAACATTCCTCGCATCCGCGGTTTCCGCGGTGCAGCCGTTCAGCGAGGGTGCGAAATGCGCCCGAACGAACTGCGCATATTGGCGCGATCGAGATTTTCGCGAAGATTCATCAGCGTAAGAAACGTGCTGAGGATGCGCGCCTTCAGATCATCGGTGAGGTGTAAACCGCAGGTTGCCACGCGGGCCAGGGCTTCGCCATTCTTGGTGATGAAGGCCATGATTTCGCGTTGTCGCTCATGGGGCGCGTTGCCCAGCGCGGTTTCGCGGCGCATCTCCGCGCAACTGGCTTCCAGCGACAGCGTGAAATGCAGCAAGCAGAGGCGGTGCTCTGCAAGCACCGCTGGCGCCTCATTTTTGCATCCCGAAATTTGGCAGGGGGTGGGCATGGAACCCGCACGAGATAGTTAACATTCCTGTGAAATAAAATCCAGTCGCGTGCGCGAAAGTGCTGCGAATGCTGCATGGGGTGCGTTTGCGGGTCTTTTTCCGAGTGGAGCAACGCTGGCCCGGCGAACCCTATTGACAGGACGTGCGCAGGAATGTATAAAAATACAGAGGCCTGTATAACGAATTGAAATGAGCGCGACGAAAACATTCCGGCACGGACAAATCCTGCGTTTGGTGAGCGACGCGCAAATCGCCAGTCAAGAAGATCTGCGGCGCCGCTTGGCGACGCAAAAACTGCGTGTCACGCAAGCCACGCTGTCGCGCGATATTCAAGAACTGCGCCTGATTAAGACTCAGGAAGGCTATCGTTTAGCGGCCGCTGCCTCGCCGGACGCCGCGCCTTTGCCACAACTCACGCGCGCGCTGGCGGAATTTCTTCGCGACATCCGGCCAGCGATCAACATGCTCGTTTTGAAGACGCCTCCGAGCGGTGCACAGCCGCTTGCTGCGGCCGTCGATGGCGCCAAATTCCCGGAAGTCGCCGGCACCATCGCGGGGGACGACACAGTGCTCATCATCACTCCCAGCAGAAAAACGCGGGAATCTCTGCAGAAGAAAATTGAAGCGCTGGTGAAATGAGAGATTCCGGCCAAATCGCCGTCCTTGGCGTCACCGGCTACAGCGGTTTGGAGCTGGCGCAACTGCTACTGCGCCATCCCTCTGCGAAGTCTGTGGTCTTTTATGTGCGCGACACACAAGGTGCCAAGTGCCTTTCGGAATTGTTCCCCAGGTTTCGCGGTTGGGGAAATGCTCCGGTGCGTGAACTTCCGGGTGGACGTTCCGTAGATGCAATCGCAGCGGGTTCTTCTGGCACGGCATTCTTGGCTACCCCCCATGAAGCTTCGGCGATGCTCGCGATCGAGTTGCTCGGCGCCGGTCTGCGAGTCGTGGATTTAAGCGGGGCGTATCGCTTTAAGGACGCGGATACCTACCATTCCTGGTACCAGGCGCCGACACTGCACAAGCAGCACCTTGCGGAGGCCGTTTACGGATTGCCGGAGCTTTATTCCACTGTGCAATCTGAGAATCCGCTGTCGGAAGCGCGCCTGGTTGCAAATCCCGGTTGCTACGCCACCAGCGTGATTCTCGCGTTGCGTCCTCTGACGCAAGCTGGCTGGCTCGCTGCCGGAAGCTCCGTCGTTGCTGATTGCAAATCTGGTGCCAGCGGCGCAGGCAAAGAACCGCGCAAGGACTTGCATTTCGTGGAAGTCGACGAAAATTTCAAAGCCTACAATCTTTTTTCGCACCGCCATACGCCGGAAATTTTGCAGCACACCGGCCTCTTGGCCGAGCAACTCACATTTTCCACGCACCTCCTTCCGATATCGCGTGGCATCTTATCTACAATTTACGCGACGCTCGGCGAAAAGCGGAATCTCGAAGAGGTCGCGACATTGTTTCGACAATTTTATGCGGGGCGGCAGATGGTGCGCATCAGCGCCGAGGGAACGTTGCCGGAATTGCAGCATGTGACGCACACCAACTTCTGCGATTTGGGTTTTGCCTTGGATGCGTCGGGCCGCCGCCTGATTGTCGTTTCTTGTCTCGATAATCTCGGCAAAGGGGCCGCGGGCCAAGCTGTGCAGAACTGGAATCACATGCTGGGGATAGAGGAGCACACCGGACTGCGATGAGAACCATTATAAAATTTGCGGGAGCTTTGCTGGAAGACGAAACGGTGGTCCGGGATCTCGCGCGCCAGGTCGCCACCCTGGCGCGTGAAGGCCACGAAATCCTCATCGTCCACGGCGGTGGCCGGCTGTTTACCGCCACGCTGAAGCGCATGGGAATCGAAAGCAAGTTCAGCGCGGGTTTGCGTGTCACGGACCGTGCCACGCGCGATGTGGCCGTGATGGTTTTTGCGGGACTGCTCAACAAACGACTTGCCGCTGCCATCTCTGCCGAAGGTCAGCCGGCCATCGGTATTTCCGCGGCCGACGCTCGCTGCTTCTCCGCAGAGCCCATGGTCCACAACGAAATCGAAGGCGGTTTGGGTTACGTGGGCTATCTGACGGGGCTGAACGAAGATTTTATTGCGTCGCTGTGGCGAGAAAATCTTTTGCCCGTCGCGCCGTGCCTCGGACTCGGTTTGGACAACGAGTTGTACAACATCAATGCCGACCACATGGCCGCTGCATGCGCCGAATATTTGGCAGCCGACCAGTTGATCTACCTGACGGACGTCGCCGGTGTGCTGGACGGCGAAAAAGTGCTGTCAACGATTACCTGCGAGGAGGTGGAGCGTCTGGTGCAGTGCCACGTGGTGTCTGGCGGCATGGTGCTGAAGCTGGAAGCCGCCAAGCGCGCCATTGAAGGACATGTTCGCGATGTGCGCATCGTCGGTGGCACCGCGCCCGATGCTTTGTTGCTAGCGGCACGCGCCGGCGAGTTTGCCGCCGAGAATGCCGCTGGCATTCCCGGTACGCGCGTGCTGCGCGAACCTCTTTCTACCGCGCAGGCGGCGCTTTCAGCGGCATAGCACATTTGCCATGATACGCAACCGCAAAAAATCGCAAACCGTTTCCCGGCCCGTTCCTAAGCAACGCGCTTCTCCTTCCGCGCGAGTTCCTGGCGATGCGCGTCTTCGGGACGCCGATAAATTTCTTTTGCCCACTTACAAGCGCCCGCCCATCGTCTTCACGCATGGCAAAGGCTGCTACGTTTACGATGCCGCGGGCAAAGAGTATCTCGATTTTCTGGGCGGGATAGCCGTCAACGCGCTGGGCCACGCGCATCCGCGCATCACCAAGGTGATTCGTCGCGAAGCCGGGCGCGCCATCCACCTTTCCAATCTCTTCCATAACGCTTATCAAGGCCCGCTCGCGCGCAAACTTGCCGAATGGTCCGGCCTCGACCGCGTCTTTTTCGCCAATAGCGGCACGGAAGCCATCGACGGCGCACTGAAGCTCGCGCGGCTTTGCGCGCGACCGGCGGATTCCGCGGCCACCGGACCGGCGCCCAAACATCGCATCCTGGCCATGGACAATTCTTTCCACGGCCGCACCTTTGGCGCCATCAGCGTCACCGCCACGGAAAAATATCGTCTGCCCTTTGCTCCCGTGGTTCCCGGCGTCGAATTCGTGCGCTTCAATGATGTCGCCAATCTGGAATC
>Ga0182024_10003580_pt1 | contig 36763 bp, 34 predicted proteins | sample P32metaG_FD_120480 | JGI IMG/M metagenome (GOLD analysis project Ga0182024, IMG submission 120480) | Permafrost microbial communities from Stordalen Mire, Sweden - P3-2 metaG (Illumina Assembly) | ecosystem: Environmental > Terrestrial > Soil > Wetlands > Permafrost | place: Sweden: Stordalen...
AAGGCCGGTGTGTGGTTCCGGCGGGGTCGTCTCGTCATGGTCTCTCCTGTCAGGCGACAATCCTCGCCGCCGTCAGGCAGAAAATCCACTTATCACCCTGCTCAGATTCCCGGAGCCAGCTCTGCCTTCGGCCTTGCTTAACCCGCTTTGGCATAGAGGCAGAATGGCATATCTTAAGGCTGGATGCGAGTCATACTCATGGACATCGACCAGCAGACAGCAACGGACTTAGGCTTTCCCCAGTCGCAATATAGGTCGGTGGAGCGAGAGCGCCGCTGGCTATGTAGCCGGGTGCAGCATGAGCGCATCATGCAGACAGAGGCGATCACAGACCTCTACGTTACGGGATCGCGATTGCGGCTGAGAGAAGCGCGCCCAATCGACGGCGGCGCACCTAGGCTACGTTTTAGCCGAAAGGCTGATATTGACGCCTATACACGGCTGATTACGTCGATTTATCTGCCGGAAGAAGAATTTGCTGTTTTAGCGACCTCGCTGCCGGGCGTTCGGATAAAAAAGCTCCGGCACAGATTACAGCCCCTTCCAAGCGCCGTAATGTCGGTTGATGAGCTTCAGGGCGATCTAAACGGCCTCATTATGGCTGAGGCAGAGTTCGAGACGGCGGCCTTGTTGGCCGCTTTTCCGATGCCGGATTTTGCTGTGCGTGAGGTCACTGACGATTTTCGCTTTACCGGCGGCTACCTCGCCAAAAACGGCCTTCCAAGGTAAAACTTCAAAGTAGCCCACTACCCTGGGGAACAAATAATTGACTACTTACGTGAAATGGACTGATTGGCTCGTTGACCGGTGGCATGCGGGGGCCTGCCGCTACAGCGTCCGCCGGCTCAAATGATTAGAATATTTGAACAAATCCCTCATGGCCACTTTCATCTGGCCGAAATGAGGTTTCCTGCACAGTCAAGGCTGACAGGCGGGAGCTCCCTTGCACACGATCGTGATTGCATCTCAAAAAGGGGGATCGGGGAAAACCACCCTCTGCGGGCATCTCGCCGTGGAAGCCTGCCGAGCCGGAGTTGGTCCTGTTTCCCTGATCGATACGGATCCTCAAGGCAACTTGGCACAATGGTGGAATGCCCGCGTCGCCGCGGAGCCGCATTTTGTCAAGGCCGGCGGCTTTGCTCTCGGGGAAACGCTTGCTGAACTGGACCGGGCCGGATTTCGCCTTGCCGTGATCGACACACCACCCGCGATCACTCAGTGTATCTCTCAGGTGGTAGCGCATGCCGATCTGGTGATCGTGCCCACCCGTCCCAGCCCGCACGATTTGAGAGCTGTCGGCCTGACCGTGGACATCGTCGAACGTCATGGCAAGCCCATGATTTTCGTGGTCAACGGGGCCAACGCGCGTGCCCGCATCACAGGGGAATCAGCCGTGGCGCTCTCTCAGCATGGGACCGTCGCTCCGGTGATTGTGCACCACCGGGTCGATTTCGCCGCCAGCATGGTGGACGGCCGCACGGTAGGGGAAATCGTTCCCGACTCGCCCTCGGCGCGTGAGATCTCGGGGCTTTGGATTTATGTGCAGGACAAATTGTCGAGGATTGTGCGCGACACCCAATTGATCCCAGGGCTGCGCCCCGGGAGCAGTCCGCTGATCGCGGCCGGTGACGAGGATCTGGCGGTGGAAGATCGCGTGCCTCCCCCGCGGCTCGCGAGCGCCGCTCCGCGCCCAGAGGCTGGCCTGCGTGCGGGCATGAGAACATTCAAAGCACCCGATCACCGGCTCTATGTCTTCGGACGCCGGCCGAGCGGTCAATAAGACAGAGGGTCATGAAAAAAGCAAAATTCGCACCCGTCACCGCGGCGCTTCTGGCGCGCAAGGGAGAGACGCACTCTTGGAACGATGGCAACGCTCATGCCGAAGCCGCGCTCGAGACGGTGGATTCTCTGTCTCGCTCCTTAGGGCGGGCAGCCAAGAACGTGGCAAACGACAAATCAGCGGTGCCGCCCTTCACGATTGGCGCCTCCCCCACGAGACTGCGGAACGTTACAATCAGGTTGTCTCAATCGGACTATGAGCACCTAAACCGCCTGATCGCCGCCAAGCGCGACACCACACGCCAGTGCGACAGCCCGGATAGTAGGCCACAGCTTGCCAACGGCGGTACGAAAACGGAGAGCGCTCAGATAGTTTCGAAGTGGATGTGGCTTAAGGCAGTCTGGTCGGGTTTCCAGGCCTTCGGGCACGGACCCAAGTGGTAAAGCCTGTCGGTCCGCAGCGCAGGCGCCGGCTCTCAATAGGATTTCGCCGTCCTCTATTAGCTTCGGGTTTCCTTCAAGAACATAGACAAAATCATCTTCGTGGCTACAACCCTCGATGGCAACGAGCGCTGACTGCTTAACAGCTTCTTGAGAACTGAAGATTAGATTCCAATGTTATGTTTGTAGCGGACCGCCGAACATGGGCAGCACCAACGTCGGATCGGCAAAATGCAGAGCAAAGTATCCAATGCTACGGAATTTGTTGCCGCGGTTAGAGCCCACGAGCAATTTGTTCTAGGTCGCCCCGGCGGAATGCGCGCCGACTTGAGGTTTGTAAGAGCCCCAGGCATAGACTTGAGCAGGCGCCGTCTGGACGACATTGAGTTCTCAGGAGCTGACCTCTCAGGGGCCAATCTCGCGCGGGTAAATCTCAGCCGGGCATCATTGAATTGTGCCAACATCACCAAAGCAAATCTATCTAGAGCGAAATTAAATCGCGCAGACCTTCGGGGTGCACGCGTTCAGGGCGCGAATTTCGAGTTCGCGGACATGGACGGTGCCGATTTTCGTCAGTCAACGATTGCGGTGACTGACCGTAGCGGCAAATGGACACCCGCTGGAAACGGGAACGCTGGTTCATTTGTCAGCTTTGCGAACTGTTCGCTTAAAAGAGCGCGGTTGAACAACGCGAGCTTGAAGAATGCCAAATTTGATGGAGCGCTGCTGAACGAAGCCTCTTTCGCCGGTACAACGCTAGATAACGCAACCTTCGATGGGGCAGTCTTGATTGGTGTGAAGATTTCGGACCTTCGCGTTGCGCCTGACCGGCTAAAGAATTGCATAACAGAGCCAAGTCCTGAATTACGGGCGCACCTTCCTGAATACCTTGCTTTGTTGGACGATGCGCAAAAGTGGGCGGAGACAGCAGGTCGCCAGGGCAAGCCGGCGAGTTTTGAGGGCGAAGATATTCGCCTACTTGCCCCACACATGAAAAAAAGAGTGCTGACCGGAATAAATCTTAAAATGACGATTGCGGTGAACACCGACTTTACTGACTGCGAGCTTCAGGCAGCTAAGTTTGACGGTGCTGACTTGCGGGGAGCGATATTCACTGGCGCCGACCTTCGAGGCGCGTCCTTTGCCGGCGCGAACCTCGCTCACGCAAACTTCGACAAAGCCAATTTGCTTCCCCTGGAGCTTAACAGCGGGGCAAGCATTCTCACGAATTTCGAGGGGGCTTTACTCGACCGTGCTGCTTTCCACGAGGCTCGCCGCCAGTAATAGCTCACGATGGAGCTGAATTGGACTGCTGGATAAGCGCATGGCGGCACCCAGAAGCTCAGACAAGCTAGCTCGCGCCTTCCACAGATTAAGTGTGGTGCCCTCTTGGAGAGATAATAGTTTGCCCTTTGCCGGACACCATAGGCCCCCTTACGGTCATCGGCGACGCTCTTCAGGAACGCCTGTAACCCTTCTAGGAAGCCGGCCCGAGATTGCCACGGTATCGGACCATTGTAACGCATTGGCGAGCCAATTGCCGACATCCTGGCGTTCGCCGAATTCGAGGGATCGGCTGCGGCTACGAGCGCGACCCGAGCTTTCTTCATGTCGTCAGTCATCGCCGCTCCGTTGCGTATTTTGGTGCCAAGTGTGGTCCCAAACTCGCCAGCGCTCTAGGTTAGCACGGCGCCCAAAATAGCCGTTGCCGCTCAATGGTGCCTATTCTGTGCCCACCTTGCCGCAAGCGATTGATTGTTCTAGGAGTGTGACATTTTCCTAGGGCGCGCCAAAGTCCAATTTCGGCCTGTTCAAAAGGGCTGTTACCCGACGAGCGAATCGGACAACGTCATCGGTGCTCGCCCTGACCTGAGGCCCAGCAGCTGAAATGTCCAACTCGGCAAGAAAGCCCTGGCCCAACCGGGGGGTTTTCTGTTTTCAGTCCTCAATCGTCAATTGTTCGAAGGCGGGGATGTATCCAAAGATGGTGTGTATAGTCCGGCCGATCTCTAACGCGAAGTCGCGATGCTCCCGACTGTGATTGCTGTTCTGGCTTTGGTTGTGTCTGCCGTAGCTGTCTCGGTGGCCATTTGGGCGTTTTTGGAGGCTCGGATGGCGCGGCGCGAAAGCATCCCGCGTCCTTTCCACCAGCGGCACGGTTTTGAGCGCATCCGGCTATATTATCCGCCGGAGATGGCACTCAGGTATGGTATTGAAGCCATCACTTGCCCTGATCCGCATGAACTACGGCGCCTCGATTCCTTGACCGTTGAGCAGGCCGCTTCTTTGCCTCTACAGGAAGCAAGAGGAACAAGGCTTAGCTATTCGCCCATCGCGCCGGAGATTAACGTGGGGGTCAGCCCCCATTGTCGCTTGATTACCGTACGCTGTCGGCTGCTCGCCAATCCTTCGATGTGGGTTGATCACGTGCTGGCGATTTGATGGCTGCAAGCCGTGCCGCACAATAAAAGAGAGGTTTCCCAAGTCGGCTTCCGAACGGTTGGCCTACTAGGCTCAGGACTCATTGATTGATCCAGAAAATGACGGTTGCGGCGATGCAGATGGCTGAGAAGAAGGTGTGTGCGCATCTGTCATAGCGGGTATGGATGCGTCGCCAGTCTGGGGTTATAGCCCGGCCGGATAAACCGCAAATACCGGGCTGTCCCATGACCAGCAGGATGACAAGAGGTGTGGTTGGTGCGCTGACCACCATTGGCAGCAACCTCAACACCGACTTTAACTCCGTGGCGACCGCGCTGCGCTGAATCGCATGAGCAACAGAACCGAGCGCGCCGCGCTGAACGCGACAATGCCCAAGCTCCCAGAGCTAAGGGAGGCGCACACCGAGCTTGCTCTCGCGGAGGTAGCGCGGTTGAGGGGGACGCCAGGGCCAGGCGTAACGCTTTGTCAAAGGCATTGAGTGTGGACGAAAGGCGCATCGGTGCCATGCTGGCGTTCACGTTCGAAGCCGTGGTGGATTACCGATGAAGCAAAGAGCCGATGGCGTCGTCACCCATCGGCTCTTCGGGGGTATCCGCTGTGCGTGCAGCGGAAACTGCGTTTGTTAGCTGGCCAGCATCGGCGCCAGAGCTCGAATGCGTTGCGCTTCATGCCTGTGATCGTATTATCGGGCTAAACTGAGGCAAAGTTGATCATGGCCGCCAGAGACAGCGGCGCAAATTTCGTAGTCCGCAAACCTGCCTCACCCCAGGTCCTATTCGATCGGACCAATTGGGTGGCGAAGGTTTCACGCTCTTACTTGGAAGCCTCGAATTACGTCGGCCCGGATCGCCGCTTTCTCTCTGGCGATCCAGCCGATGGCAAATGAAAGCAGGCTTCGGATAAACCTCCGAAATCAGCAGAGCCAAAAACGGATTGCCCCCTCCAACGCCAACATAACCTGGAGCCGAAAGCTGGTGCCAGGTGTTCCGCTCCACTTCGCCATATTCCGGCAAAGAAAAAATGGGCCCGGCATTGACTAGAGTAAGTCTTTAACGTCCTCGACTGGAGAGCCATCCGGTGCGGTCACGCTAACGATTGAGCCTTGCTCCCTAATCGTTGTCGCTGCGGCCAAGGCAAGTTCTCGAGTCTCGTATCGCAGAGTCAGTATCTCGGTGCGAGACGGGTCACGTTTGGCCATGAGGATGAAAGCGTCATTCATCCATAAACCCTTAGCATTTTGGTGCGGTGGTACAACCAATGCCTAAGGTCAAGGTTAACGGTAGCGAGCGTGATGGCAGCCGTGACTCTCGAGCGCACGCCACGGAAAGCGGGCCAAAATTAAACGTTGCCCTGGTGCCTACATGTTGCACAAACTCCGCGAGCCGGTGCTGCTATGCCATTAGAGAGCCTCTTCACTGTCGTTTGGGGCCCTGCCTCTTCTGGGTCTGGACACGCGGGAGCAAAATCGCCCGCTAGGCCGTCTCTAGAGAATGCTGCAAGGAACTTCTCGCGCCTGAAAGGTGCTCCTCTAGCGGTTCGAAATCGACCGTAAATATAGCTGAACGACTGCCTCGAGATGATTATCTGGGGACGCTGCGACCCAGCGAAGTAGGCTGCAAAGCAACTCCATAGCCGCCAGTTCATCCGGCTGCAGCTTTCCGGTGGCGCGCAGCACTCGAACGATGTCTTTGACCTCGGCGGGAGTAAAGCTTTTGGCGTTATCCATTTCGAGTCTATCGCGAACCCTGTTTTGACCTAGTCGCTCAAGTGAGCGGCATGGAGAGTGCCTTTCGACGGGCTCGTCCTGCACAATTACTAGTTTAGGACGTTAACTCTTTCAATGACACCTAATGCATATCCGATGAAAGTGTCAGGGCCGTGCAAGGCTGGGACATTTCACTCGAAAAAACCAAAATTGGTGTGCATCCGCGGGCCCTCGGCACAACTGACGGGCAATGTCAACTCGGCATCGCCCTGCTGATCAATGCGTCGATCGCGATCGCCTCCGGCACCGCGCCATAGGCGAGGCCCGGCTCGTCGCAAAGGCGCGTCTTGCAGAACGCGTCGGTGACAAAGTCGGGAGCCGTGTCGGCAAGAACGGTCCCTTGAAGGGCAAGCGCCATCTTCTCGACCAGGCGGCGGGCGCCCGCCTCTTCTTGAGGCTTCAATAAAGCGGTCTTGACCTTGTCGATGGCGATGTCGAACAAAGGCGCATGGCGAAGCCCTCGCTCCAATTCCGCGACAAATGCATTACGCGCATCGGTCGCGCGCGTCAGGGCCCGAAGCACGTCGAGACAAATCACATTTCCGGAGCCCTCCCAGATCGAATTGAGCGGGGATTGCCGCTAAAGGCGCCGCATCACGCTTTCCTTGATGTATCCCGCGCCGCCGTGAACCTCCATCGCCTCATAGACAAGATTCACCACCCGTTTGTTGATCCAGTATTTGCCGACTGGCGTGGCGATGCGGCGAAGTGCGCGGCGCCGGCACCGGCAGCGCTATCATCGAAGCTGCGAGCGATGCGGAAGGTGAGTGCGGTCGCCGCTTTCGACTCAATCACCATGTCAGCCCGCACCTGGCGCATCAGCGGTTGATCGATCAATCTTTTCTGGAAGGCGCTGCAGTGAGCGGCGTGCCACAGGGCATTTGCCACCTCCTGGCGCATATAAGCGGCGGCCGCCGGCGTGCAATCCAGCCTGGTATGATGGATCATCTCGATGATGGTGGCGATGCCCCGGCCCTCCCCGCCCACCAATTGGGCCTCGGCGCCGTGATACTCGATCTGGCGGAAACATTGGCGCGGTCGCCCAGCTTGTCCTTGAGCCGCATGATTTGGATGCGGTTGCGCTCGTTTTCCTGCGTCCAGCGGGGCGCCAGGAAGCAGCTTAATCCGGCATCCGTGTAGGCGAGCGTGAAGAAAGCGTCGCTCATCGGCGCGGAGTAAAACCATTTGTGGCCTTCGAGCGAATAGGTGCCGTCGTTGCGCACCGCGCGCGTGGTGTTCGCCCGCACATCCGAGTCGCCCTGCTTCTCGGTCATGGCCATGCCGATGGTGACGCCGGATTTCTCGGTCGCGGGCCGGGAAGACGGATCGTAGCGCGACCCGTTTATCTTTTCGGCCCACAAGGGCGCGATTTGGTCTTTATGCCGCAATACCGCGCCCGCCGTGTAAGTCATGGTCATGGGACAGCACACGCCCGGTTCGGCCTGCGCCATCAGGAATTCCAACGCGGTATGCAGAACATGGCCGGCGGCAACCCCAATCCACGCCACCGAGGCGATCCCGCCTCCAGCCCCAGCGCCATCAGCTGGTGATAGGCGGGATGAAACTCCACTTCATCCAGCCGCGCGCCATAGCGGCCGAAGCTCTTGAGTTGCGGCGGATTGCGATTGGCCTGGAAAGCCCATTCCTGCACCTCACAGAATCCGGCGCACGCGCCGAAGCGCGCCAGACGCTTTTCGTGCGCACCGCCTCCGGCAGCCATGACGGCCGCCTGGAGCGCGTGGTCGTTGGCGAAGAGGTTTATGCCCTCAAACGGCGGCCGCTGATTGGTGACGTCATGGGTCTTAAGATGCGTGGCTGGGCGCAGCGGACTCCTGCCACCCGAGCGACCCTAGACTTGGTCCAGCCCCGGTGGCGCCAGCTCCGGCATGCCGCTGGGCGCCAATTGATCGACCGTGGGAAGCGGCTTGGGCGCCTTTCGGGCCACTTTGCGCGCTTTCTTGGGCGGCTTCCTGGCGGCGGCCCGCTTTGTCGGCTTTTTGACCTTCCCGGCTTTGGCGCGCTTTTTCGAGCCTCTAGCTGCCGACTTCCGCGTCTTTTTCACTGCCGCTTTTTTGGCTTTCCGTTTTGCTTTTTTCGCCATCGTCATCTCCCTTGAAGAAAATTCGTCCCGTGCAGATACGCGACCATACCACCAATGGCTCTGTTGCCTATCAGGCCCGGCTTGTATCGGCGTTCCCGCCCGCGGCCATCACATGGCGGCCACGGCGGAACAACGCGTAAACAATAATGAGCGCCGCGATCAGGGCAAGAGTCGAGTAAAGCTGGCTCTTCAGGTCCGGGATGAACGCCATGGCGGCCAGCACGCCGATAATGCCGATTTGCGTGAGATAGCTAAGTCCCGGGAACAGCCACATTTTCAGGGGCAATTGCGCCCGCGCCTCTGGCGACATCCTGTTGCGATGACGGATCTGGGCGGCGGCGATCATCAGATAGAGAAACAGCATCGCCGTGCCGGATGAATTGTTCAGGAAGACGAACACGCCGGTAGGCGATTGGATCGAAGCGAAGATCGCCCCATAAGCGAAGATGGTCCCGGCCAGGATGGCGCGGGTGGGGACCTTGCGGGTGCTGAGCGCGACCAGCGCCTGCGGCGCGTCGCCATGGGCGGCCAGCGCGAACAATGCCCGCGATGTGACATAAAGGCCGGAATTGAGGCAGGACAGCACCGCCGTGAGCACGATGATGTTCATGCCCAGCGCCACGCCGGGAACGCCGATCTGGGCCAGCGCCGCGACAAAAGGCGAATGGCCCGGCTTGATCGTGGTCCAGTTCACAGCGGCGATGATGAGGAAGATCGACAGGACATAGAACAACACCACCCTGAGCGTCAGGGTGGTGGTCATGGAGGCGATGGCGCGCGCGGGCTCCTTGGATTCCGCCGCCGCGACCGTGGTGATCTCAGCCCCGGTCAAGGAGAAAATCACCGTCGCCACACCCGCAAGGACCGAGAGCGGGCCATAGGGCGCGAAGCCGCGATGGGCGGTGAGGTTTGAGAAATCCATGTCATGGCCCGACATCAATCCCAGCACATAGGAGCCGGTCACCAGGATGAAGGCGATGATCGCCGCCACCTTGATGGAGGAAAACCAGAATTCGAATTCGCCGTAGGAGCGGGCCGACATCAGATTGACGGCGGTAAGCGAGACCAATAGCACCAAGCCGATCAGCCAGGCGGGCACCGCGATCCATTGGGCGATAATCGAGGACCCGGCCAGGGTCTCGACCGCCACCACCACCATCCAGAAATACCAATAAAGCCAACCACCCACGAAGCCGTATGGGTGGCCCAGCACTTTGCGGGCGTAGTCGGTGAAAAAGCCGGTCTGGGGATTGGCCACCGCCAGCTCGCCCAGCATGCGCATGGAGAGAAAGATCAAGATGCCGGCCAGGATGTAGCAAAGGATTATCGCAGGCCCGATCGAAGCGATAGCGGCGCTGGAATTGACGAACAGGCCCGCGCCGATGATGCCGCCGATGGAGATCATGGCGACGTGCCGGGGTTGGAGCGAAGCGCTGAGGCGGGGCGCTTCCCTCAGTAAGGGATCGCTGCTCTCGACGAGGGGCGTGTCGGTCATGGGCGCTTTCAGAGAGCGGACGATTTGCGCGGGCGATGTTGCCATGGCGGCCGTTCATCGCCAACTCGTGTGGCTGCGCTGTCTACAAAAAGGCCCCCCGGCGCGAGGGGTAGATCGAGCCAATTGGGATGAATGCTCGCGAGAGTGGCTTTGTTCTCAATAACATTAACCAGTCGATTTGTAGCGCCTACCCGCCTCCATGTGGAATAGGCCTGAGATCAGCGGCGTGATGAAGTCGGCGACAAACTCATTAGAGATAGAAAATACGTTGAACACGTTCTTATCACTGCGGAGTCCCTATCTGGAGTGATACAGCGCAAAGTGGAAGAGGTTGGCGGGCAAAAGCGGACATGTGAGGGAGTGGGTTACTGTGATCGCCCACGGCCATTAACTTTTGACCGCACTCTTTTTGGGTGCGGCTTACGATTCACGGCCTCGGGCATCGCGCGAAATCGCTTTCGTCCGGCCATTTTTTCGGCCGGTGCTGCCGGGGCATCCCCGGGCGCCCGGCCTTGGTCCCGCCATTAAGGATCGGAACTCCACTCCCTAAGTTCCTGGTAACCTTGGCCAAAAAGCCGGTTGGGTACGGAACCGAACTTGCGGTCCCGTGTTTATGGTCGAACGGCAGGCCGCGAGGGAAAGTGGGCAGGCGAGAGCAAACAATTCTGGTGGTTGAGGACGAGGCCAGCATTCGCCTGGCGATTTCGGAGTACCTTACCGAGCAGGGATTTACCGTGTTTCAAGCAGCCGGTGCGTCCGGCGCGATCGACGTGATCTCACACCATCCCGAAATCGATCTCGTGTTCACCGACCTGGCGATGCCAGGCGATATGGACGGTTTGGACTTGGTGGACTGGGTCTTGAAGCGCCGCCCCGGTTTGCCGGTTTTCGTCACCAGCGGGGTGTGGGGGCGGGTCAGCACGATGGCGGAGTACAGCCGCAACCAATCTCTGTCGTATTTCGTCAAGCCCTACCCGTATGACGCCTTGGCCAAAAAAATTCGTCAGGTGATCGAAGAACGAGGGCACTGACTGCGCGATCAGAGGCGAAGCGCGCAGCCGCTCTACCATGGCACACGGGCCGGCTTGAAGCCGGGGAGACATGATCGGGCCCGGGTGGACCTCCAACTACGGCAAGAAGAAGAGAGCCCCCTACATCTATTTGACCGGCGCCATGGATGCGGCCCCCTGGGGGGCGGAGCTGGCGCTCGGCGACGGTCCCGGCAGAATCTACATGGTGGAACCGACCGGGCCGATCATGGATGACCCCAATCTGACAGATAAGAAATACCCCGGTAATCCGACCAAGTCATACCGCTCCCGCAAGCCGCTGCGGGTCGTGGGCGAGGTCACGGATTGGCGGGGGCGCTCCCCCGAAGCGCTCAAGGCCATGAAGGACCACATCGAGCGGCTCAGGCAACAGGGTGTCGAGGCAATCGACGACTAAGCACCGTCAGGGCAACTTCGGCCCGACGGACACTTACCTCACCGCATGTGGGCTCACTGCATTTTGGGGGCGGATGTCCCGTCGGACCAATGTGTCACCGGCACCATGATCACGCTCAAAGCTTCCGGCGAATCCTGGAACTGCGGGTTCAGCATCGGCGGTGCGCCGGGCCGATCAGCGCCCCATGTCGAACCTTGCGCGCGTAGAAAATAGAACATGAGATGGGGCACCCAATTGCGCGCCTGATCGTTCAGATAGCCCTGCTTGGACATCATGTAGGTCATCGCGCCCGATTCCGGAGGCGGCAACGCATGGCTTGCGATGGCATCCTTGATCGCGGCGATCATCTCCGGCTTCGAACGCCCCGCCAGAACCAACTCCGTGCGTTTTATCGTGTAGGGCAGGATCGAACGCACCGCCGGAGGATTGTAGCATAGCGGCCCGCGCATATGCGGATTCCAGAATTGTGGGAAGTCGTATTGCGACATCCATCCGCGCTCGACCGCGCAAACGAATCCGTTGCTACCCTTGACCGCGGGTTCGTAGCCGTGGCGCGTCAGCACCAGCACCGTCGCCCTATCCGCGATGGAGGGCGGCGCGGCGCTCTTCGCCAGGGCGATTTCGGCGACGGGATCCATCATGTATTGATCCTGAGGCGCCATCGCCTGGTAATCCGCCGCATGCGCAACGGATGTGCAGAACAATGCCGCACCGGCTATGGAAAGGTATCTCATCTCATTGAGCTTTCTTGGCGTGCGAACTCATTGGGCCGGTCTGGCTTTTACCCGATCGGTCGCAACTAGAAGTAAGAATCGGTATTGGCTTGGTCCAACCCCGCCCAGTCCCGGAAGCCTTTTCGTTTTTTCCTGACCGGGCCGTTAAGCCGCCACCACCTTGTTGAAAGCGTCGAAGAAGCCTTCCATGTCCTGCCGGGAGCCGATCGAGATGCGCGACACGGTGGGCCAGATCGGCCAGCGGCCGCCGGCGATCTCCACGCTTTGCGCCCGGAAAGCGGCCTGCATTTCCTTGGCTGACCTGGTCTTCCAGTCGATCATCACGAAATTGGTCTGGCTGGGTCCGATCAGCTTGAGACCGCGCTTGGTGAGGAAATCCACCGTCATGGCGCGGGTCGCCATCAACTCCTTGCGACGCTTGGCGACCTCGTCATGGGCGGTGAGGCTTGTCGTGGCGCAGACCAGGGACGGCATCGGCAGCTGGCCGGACAGCGTGCCGCCGTCATACATCTGCATCCTCTTGACCAGGTCGGGCCGGGCCATAAAATAGCCCATCCGCGCGCCCGCCATGCCGAAGATCTTGGAGAAGGTGCGCAGGATGATCACATCCTTGCCCGCCGCCGCCAGATGCGACGCGGAGTTGTTGGGATAGGCGTCGCTCCAATGGATATAGGCTTCGTCGATCAGGACGATGGAGCCCGCCGGCTTGTTGTCCACCAGCCATTCGATATCGGCCATGGGCGTCATGGTGCCGGATGGATTGTTGGGATTGACGATGTAATAGATGCCGGCATTGGGATTGGCCGCCAGCATGCCGCGCACGTCATGGCTGTAATCCGCCTTCAGTGGCACCGCCTTGACGGGAATTTCCAAAAATTTCGCGGTACGGCCCGGCGTCTCATAGGTCGGGTCGGCGGTCACGAGGCCCTTGCTAGGCGAGCAAAAGACGGCGATCGAGCGGGACAAAGGCTCGCCTGAGCCGGGCCAGGGGGAAACATGGTCTTCGGGCACATTCTCGATCTGCGAGATAGTGCGAATGAAGTCGCCGCGCTGGTCATCGGGGGCATAACGGTTGCTTCTGGACAGGATCGCCGAGCCCGCCGCCACGCCTACTGCGAAGGGGCCGGTCCAGCATTCATTCTGGCCGATGCGGATCTTGGCGTGCGTGTGCTCCGCCTTTACGTCATCGTCCTGGGCCCACGCCCCCTCGGGGCTGAAGCCCGCCAGAGCGGAGGCGCCTCCCATCAGGATGGCGGTACGCAACATCTGTCGGCGCGAAAAGCCGCGGCTGAGAAGATCGTCTTTGCCTTCTTCGGTGATCAGTCTGGTCATTGCGGATTTCTCCTGAAGAGATTTCGGGTTGGAACGCGACCTCAAGCACAAGATGCCACTGGGAAGGGTGGTCGCCGCTCCTTGCGATCAAATCCTGGGCCGGCACCATCGACGCGAAAGGTTACATCCGCAGCCCTCGCACTTCAAGCCGATGGCACTCAACACTTTGATCGAATGAGAAAAGCTGGCGCCCGGGGAAGCCCTATTGGGGAACTTGGGCGCCGCCGAGTCGCTGACAGGCAAGCGCTGCGAAATAACGCGCGCCCTTTTCCAGCAGGCCGTCCTGGAAATCATAATGGGGATTGTGCAGTGGCGTGCCGCCCGGCTCGTCGCCCACGCCGCTGCCGATGAACATGTAGTTGCCGGGGATGACTTTCAGGAACGCGCCAAAATCCTCCGATGCCAGCAAGGGCGCGCAGTTGCCGTCCACCTGATCGGCGCCCACCGCCTCGGCCGCGGCGCGTAGAGCCGGCGTGACATTCTCCACCCAATTCACCGTGGGCTCGAATTCGTGGCTATAGGAGAATTTATGCTTGGCGCCATGCGCCGAGGCGATCCCGGCGACCAGTTGGGCCATGCATCGTTCGATCAGGGCCCGTACTTGGGCCGAATAGCTCCTGGTATCGCCTTTCAGGATCACATTGCCGGGAATGGCATTGCGGACGCCGTCGGTGAAAATCTCCGTCACCGACACCACGCCCTGATCCACCGGATCGAGTTTGCGCGCCACGATGCTCTGCAGGGCCAGCACGATTTCAGACGCCGTCACGATGGGATCGATGCCCATATGGGGCCGTGCCGCATGGGTGCCGCGGCCCTCGATCTCGATCACGAAATTGTCCTCGGCCGCCATGATGGGCCCTGGCCGGGTGGCGAAAGAGCCAAACGGCAAGCCCGGCATGTTGTGCACGCCATAAATCTCTTCCATGGGAAAACGATCGAGCAGGCCGTCATCCAGCATCGCCTTGGCGCCGCGGCCGTGTTCCTCGGCGGGCTGGAAAACAAAATGCACAACGCCATCGAAGGATGGCTTGTTCGCCAGCAACCTGGCGGCGCCCAGCAGCATCGCCATATGCCCGTCATGGCCGCAGGCATGCATTTTGCCGGCCGTCTTGGAAGCATGAGGGCACTGGGCCGCTTCGTGGATATTGAGCGCGTCCATATCGGCCCTAAGTCCGATCGCGCGATTGCCGCCGCCGGCACGCAACGTCGCCACCACGCCGGTGCCGCCGATCCCTCGCTGCACGTCCAGGCCGAAGGATGCCAGCCGCTCGGCGACAAAGGCGGCGGTGCCATGCTCCTCGAATCCCGTTTCGGGATGGGCATGCAGATGATGGCGCCAAGACCGCATCTCCGCTTCCAGCGCTTGAGCTCCTGACATTCGGTCAACCTCTTTGGTACATAGTCGAGAATGGGGCCGGGCGCGACGGCGCGGAAGGGGTTTCCGTGGTCTCCTGCGTCGCAACATGCGAGAGAAGCTGCGGCGACGATGCGGCGCCAAGCGTGTTGCAAAGCACCTTTTCCCTATGAAAAGGTGCTCCGGATAAGGATGGGGGAGATGGATTTACCCCTTAAATCCAACAGGGGGTTAGTGGCATGTCTCACAAGGTTTAGCACGGCGCTTGGCGTCGGTGGCGGCGATTGCCTTGCTGCCGGCTTTGTTCGCGGGTCCCGCGGGCGCACAGGCGACGGGCCAGCCTTCGACCGCCAAGGGCGATTGGCCGATGTATTTCGCCGATCCCTCGGGATCGCGTTATTCACCGCAAGATCAGATCAATGCCTCCAACTTCAACCAGTTGCAGCAAGCCTGGCATTTCAAGACCGACAATCTGGGCGGCCGGCCGGAATTCAAGCTGGAAGGCACGCCTCTGGAGATCAACGGCACCCTCTATACGACGGGCGGCTCGCGCCGCGACGTGATCGCCTTGAACGCCAAGACCGGTGAGCTCAAATGGGTCTATGGCATGGATGAAGGCATCCGCGCCGCAGTGGCGCCGCGCCAATTATCTGGCCGTGACGTGTCCTATTGGACCGACGGCAATGGCGATGACCGCGTCCTCTAAATCACGACCGGCTATCGCCTGGTCGCACTCAATGCCCATACCGGCCGCCCCGTCGATTCCTTTGGCGATCATGGCGTGGTGGATTTGAAAGTGGGCGCGATCTCCGGCGCCAATCAGCAGATCGACCTCGTGACCGGAGAGATCGGGCTGCACACCACGCCCACAGTGGTGAACAACGTGGTGATCGTGGGTTCATCCTTCAAGGAAGGCTCTCAGCCACTGGAAGTGAACAACACCAAGGGTCTGGTGCGGGCATTCGACGTTAAGACCGGCAAGATGCTTTGGACGTTCCGCGACATCCCGCAAAAGGGCGAGTTCGGCTACGACAGTTGGGAGAATGGTTCGGCCGACCGCAACGGCAATACGGGCGTGTGGACCGGCATCACGGTGGATCCCGAACTCAACAGCGTCTATCTGCCGGTCGAAGACCCCACCAATGATTTTTACGGCGGCGCGCGTCCGGGCAACGACCTCTACGGCGATAGCCTGGTGTGCGTGGATCTCACCACCGGCAAGCGGAAATGGTACTTCCAGATCGTCCACCACCCGATCTGGGACTACGACCTCTCCTCCGCGCCGCTCCTGGTGGACATCACGCTCAACGGCAAGCCGGTCAAGGCGGTGGCGGTGCCCTCGAAAGAGGCGTTTCTCTATGTGTTCGACCGGGTGACGGGCAAGCCGATCTGGCCAATCGTGGAAAAACCCGTGCCGCAAAGCGACGTGCCGGGCGAGAAGACGTCCAAGACGCAACCCTTCCCGACAAAACCGGCGCCTTATGCGCGCCAACAAGTAACGACCGATGACCTGATCGATTTCACGCCCGAGTTGCGGGCCAAGGCGGTCGACATCATCAAGAAATACTACAAGATGGGACCGATGTTCTCGCCTCCCATTGTCAGCAAAGTAGGTGGACCTTATGGGGTTCTGGACATCGGCAACACCACCGGCGGCACCAACTGGCCCGGCGCCGGATTCAATCCCGAGACTCATGTGGTGTTCGCGCCTGGAAACAACGCCAATGTCTCCATCATGGGGTTGGTCGAACCGCCTCCCGGCCTGACCGACAATCGCTATCTGGAAGGCACGGCAGGTCAGCCCTTCCGCATCAATGGCGGTCCGGGTTTCGGTTCGTCCTCAGACGCGCCCAAAGTGAGCGCCGACCAGGCCAAGCTCAATGCCATCCTTGCCGCTCATCCGCCGCCTTCGACGACGCCGCCGCCACCGCGCAATGTGGATGGATTGCCATTGGTCAAGCCGCCTTATGGGCTTCTGACCGCCATCAACCTGGATACCGGCGACACACTCTGGCAGGTGCCCCATGGCGACACGCCCGACGAGATCCGCAACAATCCGGCGCTCAAGGGCCTTACCATCCCCAAGACCGGACAGGCTGGAAATGTCGGCGAAGTGATCACCAAGTCTCTGGTGGTAATGGGCGATCCCACCTATTCCACCTCGCCCGGTCATCCGCGCGGGGCGATGTTGCGCGCTATGACCAGAAGACCGGCCAGCAAATGGGCGAAGTGTGGATGCCCGCGCCGCAGTCCGGCTCGCCCATGACCTATTCAGTGGATGGCAAGCAGTACATTATCGTCGCGGTAAGCGGAGGCAATTACTCGGGCGATTACATCGCCTATAGCCTGCCTTCTGCGAATTAATCGCGTGACAGCGCGGCGGGTCGTCGCAAGACGGGCCGCCGCAATTCACGCCGGGTGTGATCGGGGTTATAGGTCTCTCATGAAAACCAGCCTGTTTGCGATTGTGGCCGCTGCGGCCCTGCTCGGCGCGTCCGGTGTTGTATTGGCGCAAAGTTCCACCCGTTCCATCTGGGACGGGGCCTACACCACGGCCCAGGCGGCGCGCGGCAAGGTGGCCTATGGCAACAATTGCGCCCGCTGCCACGGCTCGTCGCTGGAAGGCAATGACGAGATTCCTGCCTTGCAAGGCGCTCATCTGATGGTGGATTTCGACGGCCAGACCGCGGGCGATCTGGTGCACCGCATTCAGACCACCATGCCGATGGATAATCCCGGCACGCTCAGCATGGCCACGGTGACCGATATCGCCACCTACATCCTGCAATCGAATGGGGCGCCGGCGGGGAACACGGAACTGCCCGCCGATCCTTCGGCGCAAAGCCTAGTCGGTTTCCAGGCCGTGAAACCCGGCTCCCGGTAACTCAGGAATTGAGCAACGCCGGATCGCCGCCTTGGGCGGCGATGTTCACGCTCACGCTGCGCTCAACCGCGTAACGGGTGAGGGAATAAGGCCCGCCCGCTTTGGGACCGGTGCCGGAAAGACCTTCGCCGCCAAAAGGCTGCACGCCCACCACCGCGCCGATCATCGAGCGATTCACATAGGCGTTGCCCGCCGGGACCAGGCCGCGGACGCGGTCGGCAAAACTGGCCAGGCGGGAATGGATGCCCAAGGTGAGGCCATAGCCCTTTTCCGCCACCGCCCGGCCCGCTTTCTCCAACTCATCCGATCCGTAGCGGATCACATGCAAAACAGGGCCGAAGATTTCGCGGTCCGGAAGCTGGTCCAGGGAAATTTCCGCCATCAGGGGACCAAACAGCAACGGCCCGGGCACGGCCGGCTTCAACGCCTTCAATATCTTCGCATTGGTCTTGAGATGGACCATATATTTGTCCAGCACCGCTTTCGCCTCGGCGTCGATCACGGGGCCGATATCGGTGGCGAAATCGGACGGATCGCCGATTTTGAGAACATCCATCGCGCCCTTCAGACCTTCGATCAGCCCATCCGCGGTTTCTTCCGGCAGGAAGAGAAGCCGCAGCGCCGAGCAGCGCTGGCCCGCCGAGCCGAAAGCGGACGCAAGCACATCGTCGATCACCTGCTCGCGCTGGGCGGTGGTGTCCACGAACATGGCGTTGAGCCCGCCGGTCTCGGCGATGAAAGGCAGAAGCGGCCCCCGGCGCGCGGCCAGCGCACGGTTGATGGCCCGCGCGGTCTCGGTGCCGCCGGTGAAGGCAATTCCCGCAAGCCCTGGATGCGCGCAAAGCGCAGCTCCCACCGTTTCACCTCTTCCGGGCAAAAGATGCAGCACCTGGGGCGGTACGCCCGCCCGATGGAACAATCGCACTGCCTCAGCCGCGACCAGCGGCGTCTGTTCGGCGGGCTTGGCGATCACGGCATTGCCTGCCGCCAGCGCCGCCGCCACCTGTCCGGTGAAGATGGCAAGCGGGAAATTCCACGGGCTGATGCAGGCAAAGACGCCCCGGCCATGCAGCTCCAGGGCGTTGCTCTCTCCGGCCGGCCCCTTGAGGTTTTCCGCCCCCGCGAAATGCCGTTCGGTCAGGAGCGCGTAATAGCGGCAAAAATCCGCCGCCTCGCGCACTTCGCCGATCGCATCGCTCCAGGTCTTTCCCGCTTCGCTCACACAGAGCGCGCTCAAGCGATTGCGATGTTCCTCTAACGCGTCGGCCATGGCGCGCAAGATGCCCGCCCGCGTCCCGCCGCCTTGGCCGTCCCAGCTTGGCTGGGCCGCGCCGGCGGCAGCGAAAGCCGCATGGATTTGACCCGGGCTGGTCTCGGCGCTGCGCCCCACATCGGAAAGATCGAATGGGTTTTTGATTTTATGCGGCGGCGCGGCCGCGACCGAAACGCCATGGATGATCGGCTGCCCATCCACGTCTCTCACGCCCGCCAAAGCCGCTTGCAATTCTTCCCGGCGCGTCACGATGCTCAAATCCACGCCGATGCTGTTGAGGCGGTCGCCATAAAGATGTCTCGGCAGCGGGATGCGTGGATTGGGTCCCGCGCCCTTCTCCTCAAGCAGCGCAATGGGGTCGCGCGCCACGTCTTCGGGTGGCGTTTTGTCGTCCGAAAGCAGATGCACGAAACTGGTGTTGGCGCCGTTCTCCAGAAGGCGGCGCACCAGATAGGGCAAGAGATCCTCATGCGCGCCCACCGGTGCGTAGACCCGCAAGGGAAACGGGCCGAATTGCCGTACCGCCGCGTCGTAGAGCGCCTCGCCCATGCCGTGCAGGCGTTGATGCTCGATTTTCACCCCTGCTCCTGCCGCCATCGCCCGCACCGCCGAAAGCGTGTGCGCGTTGTGGGTGGCGAATTGGGCGTAGAGATGGGGATGCGCCGCGATCAGCTTTCGCGCGCAAGCCAAATAACAAAGATCCGTGGCCGGTTTGGTGGTGAACACAGGATAGCCGGGATCGCCCCCAATCTGGGCCCGCTTGATCTCGCTGTCCCAATAGGCGCCCTTGACCAGCCGCACCATCAGGCGCCGGCCGGTTTCCTGCGCGAGTTTCGCCAGCGCCGGTATCAGCTCGGGCGCGCGCTTTTGATAGGCCTGGACCGCCAAACCCAGGCCGCGCCACCGATCCAGCGCGTCCTCGCGCGCCAGGCGGTCCAGCAGCTTGAGCGAAAGCACCAGCCGGTCGGCTTCCTCGGCGTCCAGGGTGAAATTGATGTCGGCCTGCGCCGCCAGGACCGCCAGACGTATCAAGCGCGGATAAAGCACCTCCCAGACGCCCGCTTCCTGGACCGCCTGGTAGCGCGGCGACAGCGCCGACAGCTTCACCGAGATGCCATGGGCGTGCTCGGGCCCTTGCGCGCTTTTGCCGATGGCCCCGATCGCATGGGCATAGGCCGCTTCATAGCGCTCGGCATCGGCCTCGGTGCGGGCGCCCTCGCCCAACATGTCGAAGGAGCAGATCTGACCGTCTTTCGCGGCGCGGGCCAGTGCCGCTTCGATGGTGCGGCCCAGCACGAATTGCTCGCCCATGATCCGCATCGCCTGCGCCACCGCGGCGCGCACGATGGGCTCGCCTACCCGGGCAGCCAATCTGCGGATGGTGCCCGCCCCGTCATCCATGCCGCTCACATCGATCAGCCTGCCGGTGAACATCAGCCCCCAGGTCGAGGCATTCACCAACAGGCTGTCGGATTGACCCAGATGCGACGCCCAGTCGGCGGCGGCGATTTTTTCGGCGATCAGCCGGTCCTGGGTTTCGGCGTCGGGCGTGCGCAACAGCGCTTCCGCCAGGCCCATCAACGCCAGGCCTTCCGGGGTGGTGAGCGAGAATTCCTGGAGGAAGCACTCCACCACACCCTGGTGGTGGGCGGCCCTGCGCGCGTCTTTCACCAGCGCGATCGCCCTCTGCTCCACCGCCGCGCGTTCGGACGGGTCGATCGCCGGAGGCGCCAAAAGCGAGATCATCGCTTCGCGCTCATCGCGGTATTTGAGAGCGTCCAGCGCGTCCCAATCCACGCGGACCGTCGAGTCCCTATTGGAATTTTCCGCGATAGGCATGGTTCTGCGTGCCGCGACTCAAAATCAGGTCGGACCCTATCACGGCGTCCGGCGCCAGATCCGGGAGCTTTCCCAGTTGCGCGTAAAGCGGGGTGAAATCGGCATCCCGGGTCTGATGGAGAAGTTCCTCGAAATTGTCGATCACGAAATAGGTCTGTTGATAATCATCGATGCGATAGCGCGTGCGCATCACCCGCATCAGATCGAATTTGACGCGATGGGGTGACGAATCGTCCAGCGCGAATTGCGATTCGCCGAAGCTGGAAAGAATGCCCGCGCCATAAAGGCGAAGCCCGCCCGGTTCGGCGATCAGGCCGAATTCCACCGTGTACCAATAGAGCCTGGCGAGCTTTTCCAGGGCGTTCAGGCGCAACGCCTTCAGCCCGCCCAAGCCATAGGCCTGCATGTAATCGGCGAAGACGGGATCGGACAAAAGCGGCACATGCCCGAACAGGTCATGGAAGACATCCGGTTCCTGCAGATAATCCAGCTGTTCCGGTTTGCGGATGAAGCGGCCCGCCACGAACCGCCGATGGGCAAGATGCTCGAAGAACACGTCATCCGGCACCAGGCCCGGCACCGCCACCACCCGCCAGCCGGTGCGTTTGGAAAGCCGCTCGGACAATTCCTCGAAATTGGGGATGCCCCTGTCGGACAGCCTGAGATGCTCCACCCCGCGGCGGAAAGCTTCGCTGGCGCGGCCTTTCAACATGTCGGTCTGGCGGGCGAACAGGAGGTCCCAGACCGTATGCTCGCGGGCGGAATAGCCGGCCCAGTCCTGGGGGATGGTCCAGTCCGGAGCGGTTCCGGGCGGCCGGTCGGTGACAGTGAGTCCCATGTCGTGCGCGATTTTAGTTGCGGGTGAAACTATCTTGGCGGTAGATAGTTGCATCTGAAACTATTTCCCGCAAGGGACAGGGCGAACTCCTATGGAACTCTGGGACAATCCCATCGGCACACATGGTTTCGAGTTTGTCGAATATACCAGCCCCGACATCCCCGCCCTGCACCGCCTGTTCGAGCGCATGGGCTTTCGCGCCGTCGGCCGCCATCGCTCCAAGGCGGTGACGCTGTACCGCCAGGGTGACATCAATTTCATCGTCAATGCCGAACCCGGCAGCCATGGCGCGCGCTTTGCCCAGACACATGGGCCCAGCGCCTGCGCCATGGCGTTTCGCGTCGCCGATGCGGGCGCGGCCTATCGCGAGCTCCTCGCCCGAGGCGCCAAACCCTTCTCCGGGGTGGTGGGGCCGATGGAGCTGAACATTCCCGCCATCGAAGGCATCGGCGGCAGCGTGATTTATCTGGTGGACCGCTTTGGCGAGCATTCCATCTATGACGTGGATTTCGTGCCCACCGACGCGGCTGCGGGCTTCGCGCATCAAGGCGCGGGCCTGTCCCGGATCGATCACGTCACCCACAACGTGTTTCGCGGCAACATGGATCAATGGGCGGGCTTCTATGAGCGGCTCTTCAATTTTCGTGAAGTGCGCTATTTCGACATCGAAGGCAAACTCACCGGCCTCAAGTCGCGGGCCATGACCAGCCCGGATGGCGAGATTCGCATTCCCATCAACGAATCCGCCGACGACAAATCCCAGATCGAGGAATATCTGCACGCCTATCACGGCGAAGGTATCCAGCATATCGCGCTGGCCAGCGACGATATCTATTCCTCGGTCGAAGTGCTGCGCGAGTCCGCCGTGGCCTTCCAGGACACGCCCGATACCTATTACGAGCGTCTGGACAATCGCATCAAAGGCCATGGCGAAGATGTGAGGCGGCTCAAACGCGACCGCATCCTGCTCGACGGTGAGCCGGACGAGAAGACCGGACTTCTGCTCCAGATCTTCACCCAGAATGCGATCGGCCCCATCTTCTTCGAGATCATTCAAAGAAAAGGCAATGAAGGCTTCGGCGAAGGCAATTTCCGCGCTTTGTTCGAAAGCATCGAGGCCGACCAGATCAGGCGCGGGACACTTCAGGACGTGAAAAGATGACCCGCGACTGGATCGAATTTCCCCGCATCGAAGGCAAGGCGTCGCATCAGGCCCATGCCGATCTTCCCGACGGCGTGTTCGAGCGGGAGATCGGGCGCGACGGTTTCTATGGTCCGGCGGCGCATCTCTACCACCGCCATCCCCCCACCGGCTGGACCTCGTTCCAGGGCCCGCTGCGTCCCCGCGCCTTCGACGCCAAAGCCGCGGCGCCCGCGGGCGCGCCGTTGGAAAGCGCCATTCTCCTGTCCAATCCGCATTGCGCCATGTCCATCTGGTCCTGCACGAAAGCACTGCCTCACCTGGTGCGCGACGCCGACGGCGATCTGCTCCTTTTCATCCATGAAGGCGCGGGCGATCTGTTCTGTGATTTCGGCCATTTTTTCTATCGCGAAGGCGATTACATTCTTCTGCCACGCGGCACGATGTGGCGGATCGAGCCGTCGGCCGCCACCACCGCCTTCCAGATCGAGGCGCGCAACGGCGGCTACAAGCTGCCGGACCGGGGCCTTCTGGGTCCGCACGCCCAGTTCGATCCCGCGACGCTCGAGACGCCCACCTTGGACCAGGCCTTCCGCGAACAACGCGACGGCGAATGGTCGGTCAAGGTGAAACGCCGTGATGAGATTTCCACCATCCGCTATCCTTTCAATCCCCTGGATGCGGTGGGCTGGAAAGGCAATCTGGCTCCGGTGAAGCTCAATTGGCGCGACATCCGTCCCGTCGCCAGCCACCGTTATCATCTTCCGCCCAGCGTGCACTCGACCTTCGTGGCCGACCGCTTCGTGGTCTGCACCTTCGTCCCCAGGCCTTTGGAAAGCGATCCCGGCGCGCTGAAAGTGCCGTTCTTCCATTCCAATGACGATTTCGACGAAGTGATCTTCTATCACGCGGGCGATTTCTTCAGCCGCGACAACATCCGGCCGGGCATGATGACATTCCATCCCAGCGGCTTCACCCATGGCCCTCATCCCAAGGCCTTCGCCGCGGGCGCCAAAGCCGCCAGGACCATGACCGACGAAGTGGCGGTGATGATCGACGCTCGCGACGGACTGGACCTGGGAGCCGCCGCTGAAGCCAAAGAGGACAAGGGTTACGCCGACAGCTGGAAAACCAAATGAAGCTGGCCTCGCTGAAGGGGGGCCGCGATGGCCGCCTGGCCGTGGTGTCGCGCGACTTGACGCGCGCGGTCCTGGCGCAGCAGATTGCGCCCAGCCTGCAGGCCGCTTTGGACAATTGGGACCAACTCGCGCCGCGGCTCGAACAGCTTTATCGCGCGTTGAATGACGGAAAAGCCGAAGGCGCCTTTGCCTTCGATCAGGGCGCCTGCGCCAGTCCTCTGCCGCGCGCCTATCAATGGGCTGACGGCTCGGCTTATCTCACCCATGTCGAACTGGTGCGCAAAGCCCGCGGCGCGGAAATGCCCAAAAGCTTCTGGACCGATCCCTTGATGTATCAAGGCGGCTCCGACGGTTTTCTGGGACCCAGGGACCCAGTCCTGGCGGCCGACGAGGCCTGGGGCATCGATTTCGAAGGCGAAGTCGCGGTGGTCACGGGCGATGTGCCCGCCGGCGCTTCCGCCGCCGAGGCGGAAAAATCCATCCGGCTGGTGATGCTGGTGAACGACGTCTCCTTGCGCAATCTGATCCCCGCCGAATTGGCCAAAGGCTTCGGCTTTCTCCAATCCAAACCCGCCAGCGCCTTTTCGCCGGTAGCGGTGACGCTTGACGAATTGGGGAGGGACTGGCGCGACGGAAGGTTGCATCATCCGCTGCTGGTTCATTGGAACGGTCAAAAATTCGGCGCCCCCGACGCCGGCTCCGACATGGCGTTCAATTTTCCCGAATTGATCGCCCATGCCGCCAAGACTCGCTCGCTTGCGGCGGGCTCCATCATCGGCTCCGGCACCGTGTCCAACCAGGACCGCTCGGTGGGCTCCGCCTGCATCGCCGAGCGCAGGATGTATGAGCATTTAGACAAAGGCGCACCCCAAACGCCTTTCCTGAAATTCGGCGACCGGGTAAGGATCGAGATGTTGGACCAGGGAGGGCGCAGCATCTTCGGCGCCATTGAACAAGATGTCCGTGCCGGCTGATCTGGTCCTTTACGGCTATTTCCGCTCCTCGGCGGTGTTTCGCGTGCGCATCGCCCTGAACCTCAAGGGCCTCAAACCCGAGCTGCGCTTCGTCCATTTGCGCAAGGATGGCGGCCAGCATCACAGCGAAGCCTATAAGCGCGTCAATCCGCAGCAATTGGTCCCGGCGCTGATCAGCGGCGGCCACACCATCGGCCAATCGCTGGCCATCATTGAATATCTGGACGAAGTGGCGCCCCAGCCGCCGCTGCTGCCAAAGGATGCCATCGCCAAGGCGCGGGTGCGCCAGATCGCGCTGGGCGTGGCCTGCGATATCCATCCCCTGCCCAATCTGCGCGTGTTGCAATATCTCAAGAACCGGCTGGGCGCCGATGAAGAAGCCCTGCTGGAATGGCAGCGACATTGGATCGGCGAAGGCTTCGCCGCGCTGGAGAGATTGCTGGCCGGCGACCCCGCGACGGGGAAATTCTGTCATGGCGACAGTCCCACCTTGGCGGATATCTGCCTGATTCCGCAGATGACCAATGCGCGGCGCGTGGAATTGGAGCTTGCGCCCTATCCCACGCTTCTGCGCATCGAGGAAGCGGCCTACAGGCTTCCGGCCTTTGTCGCGGCACGGCCCGAGAACCAGCCCGATGCCGAGTAAAGAGCGGCTCATCCTGGACAGTTTCCTGCCTTACCGGCTGTCGGTCCTCACCAATCGCGTATCGGCGGCGATCGCCCTGCACTATTCCAAGCGTTTCGGCCTTTCGATTCCCGAATGGCGGGTGATGGCAGTGTTGGGCGAGACACCCGGCCTGTCGGCCCGACAGGTGGCCGAGCGCACCGCCATGGACAAGGTCCAGGTGAGCCGCGCGGTGCAGTCGCTGCTCGCCGCCAAAAGACTCACCCGCGACGCGGACAAGGACGACGGCCGCGTCGGCCGGCTGTCCTTATCCGAGCGCGGGCTTGCCATTTATCGCGAAGTGGCGCCCCTGGCGTTGCAGCTGGAGCGCGAATTCCTTTCCGTGCTGAACGGAAAGGAAAAAGCCGCGTTTGAAGCCACACTGGGCAAATTGTCGCTCAGTGTGGGCGGATTGCGCAAAGCCTAGCTCCCGATCATTTTTCCTCCGCGACCGGCAGCCAGATCGCGCTGGCCTGCGAGCCGCCATGGAAGATGGTTTGGGTGGCCGCTTTATAGTCCTGCGGCTGGGCCAGGAAAATGTTCGGCACATAGGTTTGCGGATTGCGGTCATAGAGCGGGAACCAGCTCGACTGAATCTGCACCATGATGCGGTGCCCCGGCTGGAAGACATGGTTGGTGGGGGTGAGCGTGAAGCGGTAGCGCTGCGCCTGGTTTGCGGGAATGGGACTGGGGTCCGAGAAACTGTTGCGGTAACGCCCCCGGAAAATGTCCATCGAGATGGGAAGCTGATAGCCCGACATTTCCGGCCTTGCCGCCAGCATGTCGGGTTGGACGTCGATCAGCTTCACCACCCAGTCGCTGTCGGTGCCGCTGGTGGCCGCATAAAGATCGGCCAGGGGCACGCCGCTGATCCGCACCGGCGAAGTGAGCACGCCGGTCTCGAACACCAGCACGTCGGGCCGGTTGGCGAACGGCCGCTGATCGGTGGTGAGCCAGGTTTGCCAGCGCGGCGTGTCTGCGAAACGCACCGGCCGGGGCACATAAGGCACCGGCTTGGCGGGATCGGAGACATAGAAGTCCGAACCCGTGGCGGGGGCGGTGAAGGACAGGCCGGTATTCGCCGCCATATAGAGCGGCGTGAGCGGCTTGGCGCATCCCTTGTCGCATGCCAGCGGCCAGCTCTGGAAATGGTCCCAGTGGTTCTCGCCGATATTGTAAATCATCACCCGGGGCGTGTCGGGCTTTGCGCCGTCTTTCAGATAGTAATCGAAAAACGGCTTGAGCACTTCAAGGCGCCATTGCAGCGCCGTGTCACCGTTGAATTTGAGCTCGCCCAATGTGGTGCCGTCATAATTGGCGCCGCTGTGCCGCCAGGGACCGATCACCAGATAGTTATTGTCGGCGTGGCCCGCCTGTTTCAGCGCCGTCCAACTGTGGATCGCGCCCCACATATCCTCCTGATCGAACTGGCCCTGCTCCCACATGGTGGGAACCTGCGAGGGATGCTGCACCAGAAGTCTGTCCAACGCCTGGCCCTGCCAGAACGCATCATAGGCGGGATGCTGCACCTCGCGCTGGTAATAAGGATATTGCTCCAGCCCGTGCGCCTTGGCCCAGCCATCCACCGAACCGGCGCGCAGGAAGCCGTCATAATCGTCATAAATTTCGCGCGGTACATCCTCGCCTTCTCCGCGGACGGTCGATTCACCGGTGATGTAATCGAGATTGTTCTGGCGAAAGGCGCCATAATGGAACCAGTCATCGCCCATCCAGCCGTCGATCATGGGGCTTTCCGGCGCCGCCACTTTGAGCGCGGGATGGGGATCGAGCAGCGCCATCACCACCGTGTAGCCTTCATAAGAAGAGCCCACCATGCCGACCTTGCCGTTGCTTTCCGGCACATTCTTGACCAGCCAGGCGATGGTGTCCCAGGCGTCGGTGGTTTCATCGGTAGTAGTGGGATTGAGCGGGCCACGCACCGGCCGGGTCATCACGAATTTGCCTTCCGAGCCATATTTGCCGCGGATGTCCTGAAAGACGCGGATATAGCCTTCGTTGGTCATCCATTCGTCACTATGGGCCAGCGCCACGGTGCGGTAAGGCGTCTCGACCGCCTGGGCGCGCTTGGCGGCGTTGTAAGGTGTGCGCGTGAGCACGATGGGCGCGTTGCGTGCGCCCTTGGGAATGATCAGCGCTGTATAAAGCTTGACCCCGTCGCGCATGGGAATCATCACCACGCGCTTCTCATAATCGTAACCGGCCGTGTCCTTGACCACCTTGGCGGGCATGTCGTCCAGGTCGGGCGCGATCTGGGCCGCGACCGGCGCAACCAGAAGACACGCCAGGGCGAGAAATGTAAGCGCGGCAAGCAGGAATTTCGGACAGGTCAATTTTTCCTCCAACACCCGTGGGCAGCGTAATTCAATTCCGCAGCGATGTCGCTTTGGCCGCGCCAAGCTCTTTGGCCAGGAAGGCGACAGCGGCGATATCGGCGCGTGTCCAGGAATCCCATCTCAGGAAACCGTGAATCTCATTGGGCAAGATCAGCTCTTCATACGGGACATGATGCGCGTCAAGCCGCGCCGCCAGGTCCACCGTCTGCTGGAATTCCACATTGCGGTCGTCATCGCCCTGGATCAGAAGCACGGGCGATTTCCAGTGCGCCACATCGGCGTCGGGAGACGATTCGAACGCCACCTTCATGGCCTGGTCCAGATCGCCTTTTTCATAGCGTGAACCATTGATGGCGCCCAGACCAAGCTCCGCGCCCAGATCGGTCTGCAGCACGCGCGACCAGTCATGCACGCCCATCAGATCAACGCCCGCCTTGAACACATCGGAATTGCGCGCCAAGGCCAGGCCGGTGAGGTAGCCGCCGTAAGAGCCGCCCCAGATGCCGATGCGCCTGGGATCGACGTCTTTCAATCCCTGCAGGAATTTCGCGCCTGCCTGCACGTCTTTGTATTCCGCTCCGCCCTTGGCGCCGGCGTGATCGGGATGCTGGAAGGCGTGGCCATAACCGATCCCCAGGCGATAATTGACCGACAACACCTCAAAGCCATGGGCGGCGAGATACTGGTTCACCGCATAGCCGTTGGCGTAATAGTCCATATAGTGCCAGCCCAGCAGCATCTGCCGCGACGGCCCGCCATGAACAAAGATGATGCCGGGCTTTGGCGTTCCGCTGCCATCATCGAACAATTGGCCATGGATGGTGAACCCATCCGCGGATTTGAAGCTCACGGATTTGGGGACAATCAACGCAACGCGGGGAAAATCCGCCGGCAGGCCGCCGCTGTTCAATTCGCGCCTGGCTTGGCCATCGCTGCCGGCGAGCCCGATGCCGTTAGGCGCCTTGGCCCCCGCGTCGATGAACGCGACATGCCCGTCGTCACCCAGCACCGGCTTTAATTCCAGGCCTTCGCCTGAAGTGACCGCGACCGGCGCCGCCGCTTCTGTGGCCACGCGGAAAATATGGCGGCGGTCGTCATCGTCCTTAGTGGTCCCGGTATTGGCGCTATAAATCAAAAACCGTCCATCGCGGCTTTCCGCCACGTCCTCGACCATGAAGGCACCGGGCGTGAGCAACAGCGGCGTTCCCCCACTCGCGGGCACGGAATAGAGATGCGGCCAGTTGTCGATCTCGGCGAGGAACACCAGCCGGCCGCCCGCCCAATGAAGATTGGCGCCGCCCTCTGTCTGCGGGTAAGAGCCCAACAATGTGTTGGGACTTTGCCAGACAAGATGGCCTTGGCCCGTCACGGCATCAGCGGTCCAGATCGACCAGGGGTCCGGCGTTTGAATCAGGATCGGCTTGGGCGCGCCGCCATTGCCGGGGCGGCGTACAAAAGCGACCTGTTTTCCGTCAGCGGACCAGCGCGGCATCGAGGCCTTGTCGGTGGACGGGGCAAGCCAGGACAGGAATTTGTCCTTCACCCGATAGACGCCGATCAGGGCGTGGTCGTCGCGGCTGGAAACGAAAGCGAGTTCGCTTCCGTCTGGCGACCATTGCAATCCGCTATCCTTGCCGTGATCGAAGAACAGTTTCTGCGGATTGCCTTTGCCGTCCAGCGAAACCGTCCACACCTGATGCTCGGCGATATAGGCAAGCTGCCCGCGGGAAGAAATTTGGGGCGCGTCGCCTTCGGCGATTTTGACCGGCGCCCCTCCCGTCATGGAGGCCAGCCAGATCGTTACTTTGGGTTGATCGGTGGAGGAATCTGGATCGGGCGCCAGATCGCCCGGCGCGGCCCAATTGGCGTCGTGGTCGCCGCCGCGCACATAGATCAAGGTCTTGCCGTCCGGCGAGAAAGTGAGCTGGGTGATCTCCTGCCCATCGTCATTCTTATATTGAGTGATCTGGCGCGGCGCATAGGCGGGCGCATCGGCAACCCAGACATTCCTGGCGCCATGCAGGTCGCGGACGAAGGCGATGTGGCCGCCATGTTCATTGGCGTCGAGTTCGCTGATGAAGGGATAATCGCGCACCTGCGCCATGGTGAAATCCGGCGCGGCCAAAGCGACCGAAGGCGCCGTGAAAATCGCCAATCCCGCAAACAGTCCCCGCCAGCGCGCCGCCATCGCCTACCCTTCCATATCCCGCCAGGAACCATAGCGGCTGCCCACCACCCTGACAAAGGCAGGCGCTGATTTCACGGCGGTTTTGCTCTAGGCTTCCGCAGGCGGAGGTTGGGGGCGGCATGAATCACGGCAAGGGGGACAGGTTGAGGCGCGCGGGCTTGTTTCACGCCCCGGACGGGACCGATTATGTCCGCATCTTCCTTCTGGTGTCGTCGCTTTTCCTGCTGTGGGGCTTCTGCAGCGGGTTGTTGGACAATCTCAACAAGCATTTCCAGAATTCGCTCTCGCTTTCCAAATTCCAGTCGGGGTTTGTCCAGAACGCCTTCTATATGGGCTATTTCCTGATGGCGCTGCCCGCCGGCTGGATCGCCCGGCGTTTCAGTTACAAAAGCGGAATCCTCACCGGCCTGGTCCTCACCAGCGCGGGCGCGTTCTGGTTCATCCCCGCAGTGCGCATCGACACGTATTGGGCGTTCCTCACCGGGCTGTTCATTATCGCTTCGGGGCTGGCGTGCCTGGAAACGGTGGCCAATCCCTACACCACGGTGCTGGGACCGCCGGCGAATGCCGCCACGCGGATCAATCTGGCGCAGATGTGCAACGGCTTGGGCTGGATCTCCGGCATGTTCATCGGCGCCCATGTGATCCTGTCGGCGACCGCCAAGGTCAATACGGGCAATGACGATCTCTATATTCCCTACATGATCATCGGCGCGGCCGCGCTGGTGTTGATCGTCGCGTTCAGCGTTTCGGAAATTCCCAATCTGCGCGCGCCCGAGGAAGCAAAAACCAACGGCGCGGGCAGGACGGCCTTGCCGCTTTTCAGACGAACCCATTTCGCCATGGGGGTGGCGGCGCAATTTCTCTATGTGGCGGCGCAGACCGGCATCTTCAGTTTCTTCATCAATTATTCGGTCGCCAATATCGCCGGCCTCAGTGACCGCGCGGCAGGCAATCTGCAGACCGCGGCTTTTGCCCTGTTCGCCTTGGGCCGGCTGATGGGGAGCGCGGTGGTTGGGATGATCAAGCCGCAATCGGCGCTGGTTCTTTACGCCCTCATCAATGTGGCGCTGATGCTGGCGGCGTGGGGTCTGGGCGGAGTGATGGGCGTGGCGGCGGCGATGGCCAGCTTCTTCTTCATGTCCATCATGTTTCCCACCATCTTCGCGCTGGGCATCGATGGAATCGGCCAGCAGACCAAACTGGGATCCTCGGTGCTGGTAATGTCCATCGTGGGCGGCGCGGTGATGACGCCCCTGATGGGGCTGGTGGCGGACCGCTTCGGCATGCGGATCGGCTTTCTTATTCCCCTGCTTTGCTTTGCTTTTGTCGCGCTTTACGGCGCCCTGTGGCGCATGTTGAAGGCCAGGGACGGACGGTCGCCGCTGCTGGCGCCGTTCAGAAGCTGAAGGTAAGGCCGATGGTTTCGGCCGTCATGCGCGCCAGAGGTGTCTGAAAGCGATAGGCGGCGCGGATTCCCCAGACTGGGGTGATGTCGTATTCGAAACCGGCATCGGCGCGGAAGCCCGACGACCAGCGTGTGAAGCCGCCGGTGTTCGGCGTCTCGCCGGTCAGGACCAGGCCACCGCCATCCGCGAACGCTTCCAGCCCGGTGTTGCCAAAAGGCAGATAGAGCGACCCGACCAGATAGGCGCCATTGAAGGGAATATTGCGGTAGGCGCCTTCATATCCGCCCTCGAAACCGAAATATTGTCCCGCGCGATAGCCCATGCCGGCATCGCCGCCCGAGACGGTATTGCCCGGCTCATGGAGATTGTCGTAATCGGCCGCGATGTAGACTTGGGCATACGCGGAGGACAAGCCGCAGGTCAGCGCGATGGCCGCACATGCTATGATTTTCATGGCTGCTACCCTCCGCCTCCTCAACGTCAGCCATTGGCCTTTGTTCCCCGCTCTCATCCTGTCGCAAAGCCGCCCGCTTTCGGATAGTGTGCTAATTTGATAACCAGGACACGATCAGCTTTTGCCGCGCCGACATTACCGCTTATTTAGGGGAGTCTCCTACGCCCCCTTTCTACGTTGCACCATCACCGGGGGCGAATCTTGTTTGCCATGAAATCCAGTCTCGTTATTGCCGCGGCGTACTTGCTTTTGTGGTCGTCGGGGGCGGATGCGTCCCCCTATGCCGGCGTTGACCTGAACAGCGACCTTCTCAATTTGAATTCGGCCGATTCCTCTCTCTTTCCTCAATCCATGGTCGGACCCGATTTTCATGTCGGCTACCGTTTTGACGGTCTGAACCTGGCAGCCGAATTGGGCTATGGCACCGGCCGGGGAAAGCAGGACCCTGATATTCTTCGCCTCAATAGGTTGAGCGCGGACGGGCTTTATTATGTGCCGGTCGGCGGCTTCTTGAGCCTGGTTCTCAGCGCCGGAGGGGCGGAAGTGAATTACGGCGACAGCACGGCGACCTTTATCGTGAATCAGACGAACGGCGTTACCAAGACCTTCCGCCAGGGAAATACGGTGTTCCACGGCGACGAGTTCGATTGGCGCGCCGGTGCCGGCCTGTCCTTTGCGCTCACCGATAGTTACGAGATTCACTTCCTCACCCGCTATCAACCCGTCTCGATGAAGGGGTTGGCCGATTATTCCCTCTCGCTCGATTTCGGGATGAATTTCTACTTCGATCTGTGATCGCTGGTCGCGGGTTCGACCGTGCGGACTGCCCCTGCGCGGGGATAACCGGAGCCGCCGGTATGTTTCAGGTAACGCGCGCCCGTTTGCGGAACCGGTCATCGTCCCACTTGCGGGTCGCCAGCACATCGCGCAGCGCGGCGGCGGCCTGAAAAACCTCGGCATAGCTCAGATAGAGCGGCGCAAAACCAAAGCGCATGATGTCGGGCGCGCGAAAATCGCCGATCACGCCCTGGGCGATCAGCGCCTGCACGATGGGATAGCCATCCTTGTGACGCAGCGAGACATGGCTTCCCCGCGCCTTGGGATCGCGTGATGTCACCACCTCAAGACCGGGGCAGGATGAATCGATCAGTTCGATGAACAGCGAGCACAGCGCGCGCGATTTCTGGAACAGCGCTTCACGCGGCGCCGCGGCCAGAAGATCGACCCCTACCTCCAGCGCCATCAGCCCCAGGACCGACGGGGTCCCGCTGAGGAATTGGCTGATGTCGGAAGCGGGCTGGTAGGTCTTGGCGAAATCGAACGGCGCGGCGTGGCCGAACCAGCCGGTGATGGGCGATTGCAGGTCCTTCTGCAATCGCCGCGCGACATAGACAAAGGCGGGCGCGCCGGGACCGCCATTGAGATATTTATAGCCGCATCCCACCGCCAAATCGGCGCCCGCCGCGCCAAGATCGATCTCCACCGCGCCAATGCTATGGCTGAGATCCCATATCACCAACGCGCCGGATTCATGCGCGCGCCGGGTGATGCGCGCCATATCGTGCTTGTGTCCGGTTTTGTAATGGACATGAGTCAACAACACCACGGCGACATCTTCGCCGATGGCGTCCCATATCCCGTCGGTGCCGACGGCACGAAGCGACAGACCGGGCAGCAGCGCCGCGATTCCCTGGGCGACATAGAGATCGGTGGGAAAGTTGCCGGCTTCGGACAGGATGATCTTGCGCCTGGGCCGGGCCGCGGCGGCGGCGATGAGCAGCTTGAAGAGATTGACCGAGGTCGAATCGGCGACCACCACCTCTCCCGCATCCGCGCCGATCAAGGGAGCAATCTTGTCGCCCACGCGCCGCGCCGCGCCCACCCAGTCATGGTCGTTCCAGCTCCGGATCAGGCCCTGGCCCCATTCCTTGGCGATGACCTCCGCCAGCCGCGACGCGGTCCGAACCGGCAAGGCGCCCAGGGAATTGCCGTCCAGATAAATGACGCCGGGCGGCAGCGCGAAACGCGCGCGAAATTCCCGAAGCGGATCCTTTTCATCCAATTCTCGAACCGAAGCGGGAATGCCGGCGCCCATCGCTCAATCCTGACCGGCCAACACGCGCCGATCCGCGCTCAGCAGATAAAGGATCATCACGAAAGCATAAAAGCCCGCGACGAACCCGATCGGCAGATACATTTGCAGCATCGTCGCCATGATCAGGGCAATGCCGGCAATGAACGCCAGCACGATCCAGCTGGCCCAGGGATAAAGCGGCATGGGAAAACGATGGGCCGCGCCGCGCGTGCGGCTACGAAAACCGATGTGACTCACGATAATGCTGGTCCAGGTGCCCATCAGCAGCACCGCGGACGAGATGATAATGTATTCCAGCACTTTTCCCGGCACGAAATAATTCAGGATCACGCCACCGAACATCGCCGCGGCAGACGCGCTGATGCCGCGGACGGGAACGCCGCGGCTGTCCAGGGGCGAAAGGACCCGCGGCGCCTGTCCCTTTGCCGCCAGCGAGCGCAAGGTCCGCGCTGCCGCGAACAAGCCGCTGTTGCAGGAGGAGAGCACGGCAGAAATCAGCACCACATTGATGATTGCGGCGGTGGCAGGAAGGCCGATGCGCGCGAACACCAGCACAAAGGGGCTTTCCGTCGGTACGATCTGCCGCCAAGGAATCAAGGCCATGATCACTGTGAGCGAGCCGATATAGAAAATGAGGATGCGCGCGATCACGCCATTGACCGCCCGCGGCAGGGAGCGTTCAGGGTGCTCGGCTTCACCTGCGGCGAGTCCCACCAGCTCGCTGCCGCCGTACGCGAAGAACGCGATGGGCAGGGAGGTGAGGAAACCTTTGAGCCCGGTGGGAAACAATCCGCCATCACTCCAGATATTCGTGAGCGTGGCATGCGCACCGGCAAGACCGATACCGTTGGCCAGAAGGAAGATGCTGGCCACGATCAGCCCCAGGATGGCAAGTACTTTCACCAATGAGAGCCAGAACTCCAGCTCGCCGAATGTGCGCACGCCGCAAAGATTGATGCCATAGATCGTCGCCAAGCTGACCAACGCCGGAATCCATTGTGGCAAATCCGGAAGCCAGAATTTGACGAAGATCGCCACGGCGGTGATGTCCACCATCCCCACCAGGATCCAGCTCATCCAATAATTCCAGCCCACCAGGAAGCCGAAAGCAGGGTGAACATAATCGTCGGCCAGCGCGTCCAATGTGGTGATGCGGGGATGGGCCAGCGCCATCTCGCCCAACGCGCGGACGATGAAAAACACCATCAACCCGCCCAGTGCATAGGCGAACAACAGCGCGGGTCCCGCGCTGCGGATGCCCGCCGCCGAGCCCAGGAAAAGTCCGGACCCGATCGCGCCGCCAATGGCGATGAATTGAAGATGCCGCGCGGTTAAGCCGCGCCGGCCCGGAGCGATGAGATGGGTCAGCCTGGTCTCGGATGCGGGCACAAGCTCGCCCTGGTTTTCACTGGTCACTTATGGGTCCCCCGCGTCAATTCTTGTCCAGCTCTCTCAGCACGGCGCGGACGGGCGAAGCATCCAGACCGACCAGAGCGAGCGGCAGCGCGATCAATTCATAGTCGCCGGGCGGCACATGATCCAGCACCAACCCCTCCAATATCCTCATATCGGAGGGCATGGCGAGGTGGGCGTCCATCGTCTTTGACGTTTCCGGATCCAGCGACGGGGAATCGATCCCGATCAGCATCACCTGGCGCGCCGCCAGCGCCGCGATGGCCTCTTCGCTCACCACGATGAAATGCTCGGGCCAGTGATCGGCCGGAAAATGGTCGAATGTGCGAAACAGCATTCGCGAAACGCCCGGACGCCAATTTTCTTCCACGAAGGACGCGGTGATCGCATCGCCCTGTCCGCGCGCGTCCACCAGACGGGCTAGCCCCAGATACGGCTCAAGCGCCACCTGGTCTATGGCGGCGCCGGCGGGATCGTAATGAAGAGGCGCATCGGCATGGGCGCCCGAATGGGTCGAAAGCTCAAACGAGGCGACATTCACCGGACCGCCGGCGCCATGGACCCAGCGCGGCCGCATCGTGAACGGCGTGTCGCCCGGCCAAACCGGAAGCGCTGGACGAAGCCGTTGCGAAATATCCCAAATTTTCCGTGCCATTCCGCCTAGATCCCGTGCCGGTGTCTTCTCCCATGGGATGCACACTTTGTCTCGGTTTGTCGCGGCGTTCTTTCTTGGTGCAGCGCAGCAGAAGTTTTTGCCTTTGCGAACGGCCGGACAAAACAAGAAAGAACAAAGGCTTGATCGCCCGCTTGTCTCCCGCGCGGTACTGCTCCCGGCATGAGTCTGGACGTGTGGACTACGATTCGCGACAGGCGCTCTCTACTTCCCCGCTATTGGGAATCCAGCTAGCCTCAGCGACGTGGATGAGGGGGGCAATCCCGCATCCGCGGCATGGCTGCTTGGGCTTTCATGCTCTAACCAAACGGAGGGTTTTTATGGCGCGGAGTGATTTGGATAAAGTTCTCGGGCATATCAATGGCGATCGTCGCAGCTTCTTCAGGACGATCCTCATCGGCGCGGCCATCGCGGCCCCGCTGATGACCACCCAGGCGATGGCGCAGGCGGCAGGCGCAGATCCGGGCGAAGGCGGCAAATGCGATGACGGTCTTGTGGTCAGCAAGAAGACCGGCAAATGCGCGGTGCCGAAA
>Ga0182024_10003581_pt1 | contig 36753 bp, 31 predicted proteins | sample P32metaG_FD_120480 | JGI IMG/M metagenome (GOLD analysis project Ga0182024, IMG submission 120480) | Permafrost microbial communities from Stordalen Mire, Sweden - P3-2 metaG (Illumina Assembly) | ecosystem: Environmental > Terrestrial > Soil > Wetlands > Permafrost | place: Sweden: Stordalen...
GAGATCTACGGCGGCTTCAACGGGTTCTTCGACTACGGCCCCCTGGGCGCGGAGTTGAAGAAGAACATCCGCGACTGCTGGTGGAACGACATGGTCCGCCGGCGGGACGACATCGTCGGCATCGAGACCTCCATCATCATGCACCCCAAGGTCTGGGAGGCGTCGGGCCACGTGGCCGGCTTCACCGATCCCCTGGTGGACTGCAAGGTGAGCAAGCAGCGCTACCGCGCCGACCAGCTTTTTTTCTCCCCCGTACAGGTTGTGGAGGAGGAGGTCGCTTTGGGTGATGACCGAGGAAATCCGCATGCGCGCGCTCTGGTTTACGAGACGCATCGCGATTCGTCTACGGTGATTGGTTACGTGTCGGTATTGGAGAGCGAACGAACCGAAGCGGATTTGCAGGAAAAAGCGGAGCTACTTAAACGTAAGCTCAGCAAACGCGGGCATTTGCTCCCGGTGCTAGTCAGAGACATGACGGAGGCCAAGCCCGAGGAAATCCCGCTGATTCCCTCCCCCGCCACGGGCGAAGCCGGCAGCCTTACGGCGCCCCGCTCGTTCAACATGATGTTTCAGACCAATGTCGGCGCCCTGACCGACGCCAGCAGCGTCGCCTACCTCCGGCCCGAGACCGCGCAAGGGATGTTCGTCGATTTCAAGAACGTGGTCGACACCGGCCGGGTGAAGCTGCCCTTCGGCATCGCCCAGATCGGAAAGTCGTTCCGCAATGAGATCACCCCCCGCAATTTCATCTTCCGCTCCCGCGAATTTGAGCAGATGGAGATGGAGTACTTCCTCCACGAGGACGCCGACTGGGCAAAGTCCCACCGCGAGTGGATCGAATGGTGCAAAAGCTGGCTGCGCTCGATCGGCCTGCCCGACAGCCACCTATCCGAGTACAACCATCCGAAGGAAAAGCTGGCCTTCTATTCCCGCGGCACGACCGACATCATGTTCCAGTACCCCTTCGGGGTGCAGGAACTGTGGGGCATCGCCGCCCGCGGCAACTACGACCTCACCCAGCACGCGAACGCCTCCGGGGTGCCGCAGATCATTTTCGACGAGGCCTCGAAGAAGAAGTTCGTCCCGCACGTCATCGAGCCGGCGGTGGGAGTGGACCGGATCTTTCTCGCCCTGCTTTGCGCCGGCTACGCGGAGGAGGAGGTCAAGGACGACAAGGGCAATGTGGAGAAGCGCACGGTCCTGCGCTTCAGCCCGCGGATTGCGCCGGTGAAGGTCGCCGTGCTGCCTTTGCTCAAGAACAAGCCCGAGCTCGTGGCGCGGGCCGAAGCGCTCTACCGCAAGCTCCAGCGCCGCTACGCCGTCTTCTACGACGAGGGCGGGGCCATCGGCCGCCGTTATCGCCGGCAGGACGAAATCGGCACCCCCTGGTGCGTCACGATCGACTTCGACACGATCGAGAAGGACGGCTCCTTCACGCTGCGCGAGCGCGATTCGATGGCGCAGAAGCGGATCACCGAAGCGGACTTGTTTGCGCTCCTGGAAGAACAGGTGTATTGAACCTTCATGACCACGATCGCCCAGTGTTTCTCGGTCGATGAGGCGCTGCTGCTGCGATCGGTGCTGGCCGGCAGCGGCATCGCCGCCTATGTGCCCGATGAATTGACGGCCAGCACGGCGCCGCAGGCGCTGGTCTCCAACCCCAACGGCTTCCGGGTCCAGGTGGAGGACGAGGATGTTCCGGCCGCGCAGGCCGTCCTCGCCGCGCCCGATTCGGCCTCATGAGCTCGGCGGAGCGGGCCCGCCAGCTGATCGACGCGGCGCACGCGCGGGATCCCCGGCGGGGTCCGGACGGGCGGGCCGCCGAGCTGGGTTACGCCGATCGGATGGAGCATTGGGTCGGGCGCCTGGTGCCGGGAGCGGGCGAACTCCTGCGGCTCGCCGCCCGCTGCCAGCATCTGGAGCGCTTCACCGTGCCGCGGGCCAACTTTCCCGACGGCCGGGCCGGCTACCTGAGCTGGCGGCGCTCGCTGTACACCCGGCAGGCTGAACGGGCCCGCGAGATTCTGCTCGCCGCCGGGTATGCCGCGGCGGAGGCGGCGGAGGCCGCCGCCTGGGTCGCCAAGGACGGCCTCAAGACCAACTCGGGCACGCAGGCGCTGGAGGATGCCGCCTGCCTCGTTTTTTTGGAGAGCGAAATCAGCGCCTTCGCCGCCCAGCACGGGGACTACCCCCGCGAGAAGTTCGTCGCGATCATCCGCAAGACCTGGCGCAAGATGAGCCCGCCCGCCCAGCAGTTTGCCCAAGGCCTCGACCTTCCCCCCGGACCGGCGGAGCTGGTGCGCGAAGCGCTGGCGTCTGGGTCGTGATCACGGCCGCGGGCCGATCTTCAGTTCGCGGCTCAGCAGCTCGTACGAGCGCCCGCGAAAGACGACCAAGTCGGAGTGTTCGGCGGCGATCAGCGTGCCGCGCCATTTTCCCGTTTCGTCCGCCAGCGCGTCATCGATCACACTGCCGGCCCGCAGCGCCCGCTCCGGTTCGCCCGGCACGCTCAGGGTGAGCGTCCCGCGCCGGAGGTAATAGATCGCCCGGCTGGTGCTGCCCGCCTCGACCAGAATCTCGGCCGTTTCCAGATGGATCGCGCGCATGACCTCGTCGGGCGGGGGCACCAGCAGGCTGATGTCCCGCGGAAAAAACAGGTCGAAGGTCCAATCGACCATGACCCGCAGCTTGCGCAGGGTCCCGGGCAGCTTGGAGAGGTAGATCGTCCGCCAGAGCCACCAGGCGATGAAGCCGTGAAAATGCAGGCCCATCACCTCCGCCACCGCCTCGCGCTCGCCGATGGCGGCCAATTGCCCGCGGTAGGTGTACCGAAAGGGCCGCGGCGCGGCGCCCCGCAGCGCGCGGGCGAGGTTTGCTCCCGCCTGCTCCCCCTGGCGCACGGCAAACTGCGCGGTCGGCGGCGCCGTTTTGATTTCCCCCCGGTCGGCCCAAGGCACCGCGGCGCAATCGCCGATGGCCCACAGGCCCGCCTGACCCGGCACCTGGAGGGTCGGCTCCACCGCCACGCGCCCCCGCGGCGCCGCCAGTTTCAGCTCCGCGCAGAGCGCCGCCATGATCGGCGCCGGGGCCGTGCCGATCGTCGTGACGACGGTGTGCGCCTCCAGCGCCGGGCCGTCGGAAAAACTCACCCGGCGGGCGGTGACCGCCGTCACCTTGGTGTTCAGCCGCACCTCGATGCCGCGGCGTTGCAGCGATTCCCGCGCGTAGCGGCCGAGGTCGGCTGCGATGTCGGGCAGGAGTTCCGCCTGGCTGTGCACGAGCACAACGCGGATCGGCGCCGACGCGAGCGCCGGATAGAGGCGCCGCGCCTGGCGCAGCAGGTCGAAAATCTGGCCCGCGGTTTCCGCGCCGGTGTAGCCGCCGCCCACGACGACGATCGTCAGCAGCCGCGCGCGCGCCGCCGGATCCTCCACGAGGTTCGCCTCCTCCAGGCGATTGATCAGCGCGGAGCGCAGGCGCATCGCGTCGGCGACGTTCTTCATCGGCCAGCCGTATTCGGCCAGGCCCGGCACGGCCGTGAGATTGGTCACGCTGCCCAAGGCGAGCACCAGCTGCCCGAAGCCGAGGGGCTGGTCGCGGGTAAAGCGGCCGCCATCGACATAGAGCTGCTTCGCCCCCCAGTCGATGCGCTGCACGCTGCCCTGCAGCACCGTCACGTGCCGGCAAAATTGCCGCAGGGGATTGACGACGTCGGTCGGGGTGAGCGCGGAGCCGACGACCTCCGCCAGCATCGGCTGAAAGACGAGGACGTTGCGCTCCGCGATCAGCGCCACGCGCCGGCGCCCCGCTTCGTGCCCGAGCGCGCGGCCCAGCGTGCGGGCGCAATAGGCACCGGCAAATCCGCCGCCGGCGATCACCACGTCGTAGGTTTTCATCGGCGACCGCCGGCCGGCCGGGACGCAGCGGCGGCGCCAAGGTTACTCCGGGAATGCGCTTTTTTCCCGGTATATGTCCGGGGGACGCCGTAACGCCCCGCCCTCCGGGGCGTCAACCCGCTTAACGCCCATATGAACCTGAACCAAAAAGATCCGACCTTCAAATTCGCCTGTCTCGCCATCCTCGCCGGGGTGCTGGCGGCTTTCGGCAGCGTCGTCCATTCCGCCCACGGTCTCCAGTCCGAAATCGCCGTTTCGACCCTCATTCAGCGGTAACGGGCGCTCCGCCCGAGATAATTGAGCATCCAGATTTCCTTCCACACCCGGTAGCGGCCCTCCTGGGTGATCTTGCCCCGGTCGTCGCGTTCGTGGTGGGGATTCAGAAAGCCCAGCTTCGTGTTCAGCCGGTCCAGTTCGAACTGCCGCGCATTGAGTTCCGCCAAGGGCTCGGCGCGGAACGGAATCGGCGCCGACTCGAGCGCCGCCACGCGCGCCCGGTGGCGCGCCAGCAGCCGGGGCAGCGAGCGGGCCCACGGGCGGCGCTCGACCAGCCATTCCTCCGGATAGAAGCCGGCAAAGGGAATGTAGAGATTGTCCGTCACCACCCGGCGGCCGTCCGTCACGGCGGTGGTCAGGGAATAGCAGACCACGATCGCCCCGTTGGTCTGCGGCAAAAAGGTGATTTCCACCCGGGTGATGCTCGGCTCGTCCTCATAAACGGATACGCGCAGGTAGATGCCGCCGCCCACCTCCGCCTTCAGGGCCTGCACCTGGTGGAAACCCCGGCCGCGCAGCCAGCCCCGGATCTTGAGCAGCCGCGGCTGCACCGGCCACTCCTCGCCGCTTTGATTCAGCACGTAGCGCGGGAAGAGCGGCAGCGGGCTCACGCTGATCGCGGAGATCCGCAGCCAGTTGTAGAGCGTCTCGCCGAGGAACCAGAGCAGGAAGAACGACACCGCCAGCACCCAGAATGGGCGGTCGATGAATTCAAAGTGCCGGCACACCACCGCCGCGCCGAAGGCGAAGACAAACCAGCGGCACCACCGGTCGACGATCGACAGCACCGGCGAGGCCGCGCGTTGGTTGATCTGCACCAGCACCAGCGAAAAGACGATCGCCGCAAAGATCAGGTAGGAGGCGGGCACGATGTAACGGGATTTAACCTACAGTAGCCCGGCGGCGTCCGAAGTGCCCCCGGCCGGCGCACGCTCAGCTCAGCCGCACCGGCATGATCACGCAGATGAAGCTGTCCAAGGTTTTGAATACACCGGGGCTGACGTCGTCCTTGAGCTCGAAGAAGACCTCGTCCTTGGGCAGCGCCCGCAGCGGATCGAGCAGGAAAGCCGGGTTAAAGGCCACCTGCAGGTCGGGGCCGCTGTAGCCGATCGCCATCGATTCGTGGGCTTCCCCGAAGTCGGGGCTCTGCGCCGTGATTTCCAGCAGGTTGCTCGAAAGCTTGATGCGGACCGAATTGGCCTTCTCGGAGCAGACCAGCGCCGCGCGGTGGACGCACTGCAGGAAGAGCTCCCGCTCGAGCTTGATGCGCTGGTGCGTCTCCTTCGGCACGACCTGCTGGTAGTTCGGATAGTTGCCCTCCACGACCTTGGAGTAGAGGTAGACGCTGTCCACCAGCCCGCTACCGTCCTTGTCCGTCGCGATCTGGAAGGCGCACCGCCGGTCGTTGAAGTTGATCTTCACCTGGGCGCCCTTGTCGAGCAGGCGGGTCAGTTCCGCCACGGTTTTGGCCGGCAGAATGATGGCGCCCGCGCTGCTCGCCGGCACTTCCATCTCCTTGACCACGACCGCCAGGCGGCGGCCGTCGGTGGCCACGAGCGAGAGCTTCGCGTCGCGAAAATTGAAATAGACCCCGTTCAGGATGTAGCGGGTCTCGTCCGCGGACTGGGCGTAGGCCACTTTTTTCAGCATCGCGCTCAGCTCGGCCTGATCGAGGGTGAACGCCTTCTCGTCCCCGAATTCCGGCAACGGCGGGAATTCCTCGCGGCCCAGGCCCATGATGCGAAAGGTCGAGCCGCCGGAGGAAAGTTTGACCTGGTGATTGGGCGAGGCGTCCACCGTGACGTCCACATTGGGCATTTCCCGCACGATGCTGGCCAAACGTTTCACCGGGAGGGTCACGGCGCCCGTTTCCTTCACTTCGGCCTTGATGCGGCAGCGAATGCCCAAGTCGAGGTTCGTGGTGGTCAGGGAAATCTGGTCCTTCTCCGCTTCGATCAGCACGTTGCTCAAAATCGGCATCGTGGCTTTGGACCCCACGACATTGAGCACCTGGGACAGGCCGTTGGCGAAATGATCGCGGTTGATTTTAAATTTCATGAAGACGAAACAGAAGGGGTGAAGGCAGAAACTAACAAAGTCTAAAAGAGTATGGGTTCAATAAGGATTTAAAGCAGTAGTCATATGGGGTGCGAACAACTGCAGTAACTCCAGTCCGGCGCGGGGAAAAGCAGCCCAGAAATCGTGGTGAAAAACTTCTCGGGCGTTGCGGACAACCGGGTACTTTTTCGCGGCGGGGGAGTTGCCGGCAGGTCCTGCGCAGGTTCTTCACATGGATTTGGTCGCCGCCGCGCGCGAGCGGATGCCCCGGTGGCGCCGCCAATGCCGGATCAAGCCGAAGAAGATGTAAGCCAGGCACGTGCAGATGGCCGCCACTTCGCGGAAAAGAACCAGGAAACCGACGAAGATGACCACGCCCACCAGTCGCCGGAGTTGGGTTTCGGTCTGCAAGTCGACCTTCTTGCCGCTCGGGTACCGGACCGAACTCATCATGAGGATCGACACCATGAGCATCAGAAACGGCAGGACCAGGGCAAACCGGTTGAGCGACTTATCCGAATCGCCCAATTTGAGGAGGAAAAGCACAGTCGAGGCGACCGTGGTGGCGGCCGCCGGCACGGGCAGTCCGATGAAATCGCTGCTCAGCTCCTTCTGGCTGCGCCGCAGGAGGGGATTGGTGATGACATTGAACCGGGCCAGGCGCATGGCCGCGCAGAGGAGGTAAATGAAGCCGACGAACCAGCCAATCTCCCGAAACCAGGGGATGCCCTGGGTGGGAGAAAGGATCAGGAAGAACATCAGCAGGGTCGGAGCGACGCCGAACGAGACGACGTCGGCCAGGGAGTCGAACTCGGCCCCAAACAACGATTCCCGTCCTCCCAGCCGGGCCAGCCGGCCGTCCAGGGAATCGAAGGCGAACGCGCCAAAAATGAACCAGACGGCCGCCCGGTAGTGATCGGGGGCGCTGGCATCCAGGTATTCGCCAGTAAAGGAGGACTCCGCCAGCCGCGCGTGAATGCAATTGAGCACCGCCATGAAGCCGCAAAAGAGGTTTCCGGCCGTCATGAGATTGGGCCAGAAGAAGATACGGCTGGCCCGGGTGACGTGGTAGGGATCCTCCCGATCCGCCAGGCTGGCTTCCGTGTCGCCGTGAGGGGGGATTGGGCTCATTTGGTCAAACTTTCCAGGTACTTCCAAAACTTGGAATGCTGCTCGACGAGCTGCTGCTCGGAAACGGGCAGCTTATTACGCAAGAGGAAATCTTCTAAGCTATTCTTATGCAATATATAGTTAACGTGAACCGTGTCGTCCCGAAACTCGAAATAAAAGCGATAGGACGCCGCTCTCAAGCGGTAGAACGTCTTTCCTTCCCGGTGAAAGCGCCCGATCGGCTCCCGCGGGTGCGCCAGGTCGCCCGGCTTCAGGGTCGTGATCGGCTCCACGATCGTCAGCTGCTGCAGGGTATCGAGCCGATTGAGCTCCCGCATGGCTTGGTCCGAGAAAGTGACTTGGTACATTGGCCTGAACGGGGGCAATTGGAGGAAACAGCCGTAACCGGGGCGGGCATCAGACGTCTAGGCTCCCGGGGCCTATTGGGCTGCCTTTCGACTTCTATTCCCCATGAGACTATCCAGGTTATTGGTGGCGGCAGGCTCGGCAACGCTATTCCTGGGCGGAGGCCGGCTCTGGGGCCAGGACGCGGCTCCGCCGCCCCCCGTGGCCCCCGCGGCTGTGCCGGTGCCAGCTTTGGCGCCGCCCTCCCACGAGGCGCGCCCATTGACGCCGCAGGAGCAGGCGATTCTCGAAAAGTACGATACCAATGGGGACGGAAAGCTGGAACCCGACGAGGTCGCCGCCGCCCACGGCGCGGCGCAGCCGCAGACCCGGGGCCGCGAAGCTAAAGGGCCGCCGGGAAAGCAGCTTTATCTCCGGCTGCTCGCCCATTTCGCCCGGGAGCACAGCGGCTCTCTGACCCCAGCCGAACAGGCCCAGGCGGTCGATTACCTCGCAGCCAACGCCCCGGCCGTGTACCGGCGGGTCTTGGAGCAGTTCGATCAGAACGGCGACGGCAGGCTCGATCCGGCCGAGATCGCGACGATGTTCGCGACGCTGGCGACACTGTCCGGAATGCCGCCGCGCACCGCGGCGGCAAACTGAGGGGCCGAGGTTCCAGGTCGGCGGGCGGCGTGGCCGCCCCGCGGCCTTCGTTCCGGGGAGCGGGTATTGCGCTTGCGCTGCCGCGGCGCGGCAAAATCATCGCGGGCGGATGCGAACTCTTGCGGCGATCCTCCTCGCCCTGCTCACCGCACGGCTCGCTTCGGCGGTGGAACTGGACATCCCTGTCTTTGCCGGCGGCTACGGCACCGATTTTTATGCGCGCAGCGCCCGGGAATTCGAGCGCCTGCGTCCGGGCGTGCAGGTCCATGTGTACGGGGACCCGCGAGTGCAGGACCAGGTGCGCGTGCGGGTGATCGACGGGCACTATCCGGATGCGGCCTGCGTCGTCTATGTGCTCTGGCCGGAGCTGATTCAGGCCGGCAAGGTGAAGGATCTTACGCCCTTCTTGTCCGGGCCGAACTGGGAGGGCGATGGCCGCTGGGGCGACACCTTCTTACCGGGGGCGCTTGAAAACTGGCAGGTCGGCGGCCGGACCTACGGCCTGCCGGTTTCCTACTCGTGCTGGACCCTGTTCTACAACAAAGGTCTGTTTCGGGCGCACGGCTGGACCGTCCCCCGCACGTGGGATGAGTTCTTCGTCCTCTGCGATCGCATCCGGACGGCGGGCCTGGCGCCGCTCAGCGTGCCGGGCACGTTCTGGCTGTACGCCGACGCGTTTTTTCGGTCGGCCTACTTTGATCTGGCGGGATCGGCCGGCTGGGACGCCGCCAACAACCTAGTCCCCGGAGCGCGGCAGAGCCCGGCTTACGTCCGCGCGGCTGGCCTGGAGCAGCGGGTGCTCCAGCAGGTGACGCTGCGCGGCTGGGAGGGGGAAAGCCACACTGGCGCGGAGCTATCCTTTTTGCAGGGCCGGGTGGCGATGACTGTTTCCGGTTCCTGGCTCACCAATGAAATGGCCGGGAAGATCCCGGCCGGGTTCGACCTGGGCGCCATGAATTTTCCGGTGTTTCCGGATGGAGTCGCCGATCCCAGCACGATCCAGATGAGCACGGACAGCTTCTTCGTCTTTGCGACGGGGGATCCGGTGCGCGAGCGGCTGACGATCGACTTCTTGCGCTTCCTCACTTCGCGGGCGCAGGCGGCCGCGTTTGTGCGCACCTTCGATTCGCCCTCGGCGGTGCGCGGGGTGGCGCTCTCGAACTATTCGCCGCGCATGCAGGACACGGTCGAGATCATTGCCGGCGCCCGCACCGCCTTTCCCATGCGCCAGCTGATGCTGCAGCCCCCGCATGTGCGCCAGGCGATCGTGGACGAAAGCGGGCGTTTGACGCACGGGGAGATCACGCCGGCCGAATTCGGCCGGCGCCTGGAGATGGCGGCCGCCGCCGACCGGCAGCAGGCGGCGGATCCGACTTACTTGGAATACATGCATCCGGTGGCCGGCACCCTCTTGCTGGCGGGACTCGCCGGGCTGGCGGGGTTTTCGGGTTGGGCGGCCGTAGCCCGCCGCCGCACCGCGGGCGCCGGCCGGGCTGCTTTCGTCCGCCGCGCCCAGTTTGCGCGCCTGCGGCCGGGCATGGCGGCCGCCTTCGTGGGTCCGGCGCTGCTCGTTTATGCCGCCCTGGTTGTGGGGCCGGGTCTCACCGCGTTCGGCTGGGCCTTCACCCGCTGGAACGGGATCGCGCCGCGGACCTGGGTGGGCCTTTTCAACTTCAAGTATCTCCTCTTCGGGAACGATGTCTTCTGGCTCGCCCTGCGCCACAATCTTTTCCTGATGGTCGTGCCGGCGCTCTTCGTCGTCCCGATCGCCCTGCTCTGCGCCACCTTGGTGCACCGCGGGGTTTGGGGCGGAAAGGTATTCCGGGCGGTGTTTCTGTTTCCTAATCTCCTCGGCGGCATTGCCGCCACGCTGATTTGGATGAGCGCCTATGAGCCGCACGGCGGGCTCGTGAATGCGGGCATCACCGCGCTCGGCCGGCTGCTGCACAACGGCTATTTGTCGGGCTTCGACGGCTTCCCCTGGCTCGCGTCGCAGCATCTCTACACCGCTCTGATCCCGATCTACATTTGGATGGCCTGCGGGTTCAACCTGATCCTGTACCTGGCCGCGATGGAGGGGATCGATCCGCAGCTCTATGAGGCGGCCGCGCTCGATGGCGCCTCGGCCTGGCGCCAGTTTTTTTTGATCACGCTGCCCTCGATCCGCGAGGTGCTGGTGATCTCGGCCGTGTTCCTGGTGATCAGCGGCCTCAACGCCTTTGAAATGATCTGGCTGCTCACCTCGCAGTTTCCGGACTCGAGCACGCACACCATGGGCACGCTCCTCGTGAGCGCGATGTTTCAGGACATGGACATCGGGCGGGCGACGGCGCTGGCGGTCATTCTTTTTGTCTTGGTCGGCGCGGGGAGCGCCATTGTGCTGCGGCTCATGCGCCCGGAGGAGGCCGAGTCATGAAACGGGGCGGCAAGTTTGAACTCAGCCGGCCGTTGATATTTATCGGACTGACTGGCTATGCGGTCTGGCTCGTGTTTCCCATGATTTGGGTCGCCTACTCCTCGCTCAAATCGGACGCGGCGATTTTCGGCCACACCTTCGCCCTGCCGGCGGTAGGCGACCTGCATTTTGACAACTATGGGCGCGCCTGGCACGAGGCGCATTTCGGGGCGTATTTTCTGAATTCGGTTTGGGTGACCGGAGCCTCGGTGACCTTGATCGTGGCCCTGGGTTCGATGGCGGCTTATGCCCTGGCCCGCTTCTACCATCCGCTCGGCAAGTCGGTCTTCTGGCTCTTTCTCGCCGGGCTGATGATTCCGACCCAACTGGCGATCGTCCCGCTCTTCTTCGAATTGCGGGCCATCGGCCTGCTCAATTCGCGGCTGGGGTTGATCCTGGTGTACACGGCCAATGGGCTCCCTTTCGCGATTTTCATCCTGGCCGGATTCTTTCGCTCGCTGCCGCGCGCCCTGTACGAAGCCGCCGTGATCGACGGCTGTGGGGAATTTGCGGCGTTTTGGAAAGTGCTGCTCCCGCTCGCCCGCCCCGGATTGGTGACGGTCGCGATCTTCCAATTCATCGGGGTTTGGAAAGAGTATTTTTTCGCCTTCATGCTGCTGGGCGGCGACACCACGGGCCGGGCCCGGACGCTGCCCCTCGGCTTGGCCAACCTCTCCATCACCGCCGAATACCGGACGGACTATGGCATGCTGTTTGCGGGCCTGGTCTTGGTGACGGCCCCCATCCTGATCGTTTACCTGCGCTTGCAGCGGCAGATCGTGAAGGGCGTGGCTGCCGGGGCCTTGAAGGGCTGACCCGCGCGGTTCGAGATTAAAAGAGGGGAGCGTTGTTCGCCGGATCGGCGACGAGCGCATCGATCCGCGGGTCGCCGTGAAGCGAACTCGGGGCGTACTTGAGCAAGTACACATTGGTTCCACCGGGCACGTGGAGCAGGCGTTGGTATTGAGCCAGGGCCCGGTCTTTCTCTCCGATGTCGGCGTCAATCGTCGCGTGAAAAACGGCGTAGAATGCGCCATCGATGGCATCCGCCGACTCGGGCATGAGTTCCACGCCCCGGTCGGCGCAGCGCTGGGCCTCCGCCGGGTGTCCCAGCACGGCTTCAGCTTCCCCGAGGATCATCCAATTGCGGGCGTTCTTGGGCTCCACGGCCAGGCGCCGGCGCAGATCGGTCGGAACATTGCCGAGCTGGGCGATCGCCGCGGTTTGGTCGCCGTGAAGATGCAGAAGCCGGGCGGCCAAGACGTCCTGTTCCCAGCGGTGCAGAGGGGAAGCGGCATAGTAGGGCTGCAGCCGGTCGAGCCGGATCGCTTCGGCCAGATCACCCCGATTCAGCGCCCAATCCCGCCGCGCATTGATGCCGGCCGGGGAATTCGCATCTTCGGGACTCAAATGCGCGAAATACGCGTCGGTCTCCGCCAGCGAACCGCGGGCGAAAAAGGAAACGCTGGCCAGTTGGTAACCCTCGAAGACATTGTCGGGCAAGAAGGCCACAAGGCGCTGCTGCGCGGCGGCCAATTCGTCGTAGCGGTTGCTGGTTCCTAAGGTCGTGACCAGATTGCGCAGGAACCCGATGTTGGCGGGGTCGAGCGCCAAAGCCTTGCGCTCGCTGGCGAGCGACTCGGCCCAGTGACCCTGGCGGCGTTGAATCAACGCCAGGGAATTGAAGACCGTCGGATCATTGGGCCGCTGCGCGGCCAGGCGCTCATATTGCTCGTTGGCCCGGGCGTAGTCGCGGTAGGCGTAATAATAATAGGTGCCCAAACTACCGATGATTTCCGGATCATCCGGCGCGATTTGAATCGCGCGGTTGATCGCCGCCTTGGCCTGAGCCACCAAGGCGTCGACGCCGTCATCCTCTTGGAACGCACGGAAGGCGTACACATCGGCCAATTCACCCCAGGCCTGGCCGAAGCTCGGGTCCAACTTGAGGGCGTCTTGCAGGAGACTCAGCTCCTTGTCTTCGGCCGCGACGGTCACCCCCTCGCGGTTGCGCACATCGCGTGCACGCAGGAAGAGATCGTAGGCGGCGACGTTTTCGGTGGGGCGGAGCGCGATCAGCACCTTCTCCTGCGGGGAGAGCGCGGCATTGAGGGCGTCGGCGATCGCCTGGGCGAGTTCCGCCTGGATGGCGAAAATATCCGTGAGATCGCGGTCGTAGGCCTGCGCCCACACATGCTCGTCGGTCGCCGCGTTGATCAGTTGGCCGGTCACGCGGACCCGATTGCCCGCCCGGCGGACGCTGCCCTCGAGAATATATGCGACCCCCAACTCCGAGGCGATCTGCCGGATCGGCTTCTTGGTATCCTGATACTGCATCACGGAGGTCCGCGAAACCACCCGCAGGTCATGGATGTGCGCCAGATTCGTCAGGATGTCCTCGTGGATGCCATCGGTGAAGAAGGCGTTGTCCTTGTCGTCGCTCATGTTGGCGAAGGGCAGCACGGCGAGCGATTTGTCGTCGACCTTCGGCGCCGGCGGTCCCACCTCCACCGCCACCGGAGCCGGGGTCGTCACGGGCGCGGCCGGACGCCGCGAAACCACGACCACCGTCGCCGCCGCCACCACTACGGCGACCAGCACCACCCAGGCCCAGCGGGGCATCGTGTTCGCGCGGGAAACGGCGACTTGATCGGTGCGGCCGGTGGCGCCGCGGCGGCGGGCCCCCGCCGGTTCGGCGGCCGGTTTGGCCGGCCCTTCCAACAGGCGCTTCACTTGGTCCACGAATTGCGGGGTGGGCACGCCGCGGGCGAGGCGCGTCCACTGCACGCGCATCAATTCGTCGGGGACGAGCGCCTCGGATTCCAGGGTTTCGTCGATCACCACCGGCACCAGAAACGGCACCCCGGCGGCCATATCGTGGGTGCGCTCGACCCCGAGCTTCCACTCCCGTCGGAAATAGCCCTCCCCGCGCGCCTGAGTATGGGAGGAGACGATCGGCAAAAACAGGGCGCACTCCCGGATTTGCTTTTTGATCTTCGCATCCCAGGTATCGCCGCCGCGCAGTTCGCTTTGGTCGAACCAGACGTCGACGCCAAAGGCCCGCAGGGCGTCGGCGATGCGACGCGCCGGTTCGGTATCTTCCCGCGCATAGCTGAGGAAGACGCCGCCAGAACTGGATAACGGTTGCGGCATAACCTGCGAACCTTGTGCCAGTTGAAGTGCGGGCTGGCCAGCGCAAAGCCGGTCTCTTCCCCGCACTATTAGCGGACGGGGCCTCGGATTTGCCCGGGCTTCATGAAATATTCAGGCTAGACGGGTTCGGGCGGGGTTTCTTTCGGCTCTTTCCCGTCGCCGCGCGAGGGCACCGCGAGCAATTTGCCGGCGCGCTCAAAGTCTTCGGCGACCGCCAGGCAGATGGCGTCGAGATCGTCGTTGGACGCCCCCACGGCGGCCAGAATCTTGGCGTCGGGCAACGCCGGGCGCTCGGTCCGGTCGGGGATGTGCGCGCTGTCCCGAATCCACTTCGCGACATGCAGGAGGCAGGCCATCTTGCGATTCCCGCCCGCCGCGTCCGGCGTGAACTGCCAGCGGATGGGTTCGGTGATGCCCGGCTGAAAACCCCAGGACTTGAGCAGGGCGCCCGCCGCCGAGGCGCTGGTGAAGCCCAGGATATCCCGCTCATCCTCGGTCGCGTCGTTGGGGAAGCCTTGCCACCTGAAACTGATCGCCTCCTCCTGCGCCGTCGTCGCCCAGTGATCCACCGCCACGATGCCGGCGCCGTGCAACAACCCGACCGTGTAGGCGAAGTGGTCGTCGACGTCGATGTACCGAGCCAGCTGCGCGGCCGCCATCGCGCAAGTCACGGACTGGCGCCAGAAATCCTCGGGCTCGATCGCGTACGTCTTCAGGCGGCGCATCAGCAGATCGGCGGCCGCGGCCTGGGCCACAACCTCGTAAGTCTTGAGCATGCCGACCCGGGCCAGGGCCTCCTCCACGCTCTGGCAGCGATAGCCTTGGGAGTAATACGCGCTGTTGCCGATCTTCATCACCCGCGCCGAGACGCCCTGGTCCATCTTCAGCAGCTGCACGATGTTCTCGACGTTCGCGCTGTCGTCGCCGAGCAGGCGCAGCAGCTGCGGCAGCACGGCCGCGGCGGAAGGCAAATCGGCGAGATCCCGCGTGACTTCGTCGGGTCCAAGGAGAGTGGACCGCGGTTTCAAGCGGGAGCGTTTCGCCATGGAATGCGAGAAAAGGTTGGAATTGGTCGCGGTCGCAGGGGGCAAACTTCGCCGCCGACCGGTCTATACCAAACAAATGCCCGGGAATTGCAAACTTTTGAATACGCCCCGCGCCCGGCGGGCGCCCGGGGTCAATACCCCGGGCCGCTGTCCGTGGCCGGCACCTTCCCGCGGTAGTGGCGATAAACAATCAGGGCGTAGCTGACGGCGAGGCCGAAGGCCAGCGGCCACCAGAGCAGGGCCACGCGCAGGCCCGCCGCATCGGTGGCGCCGCCCGCGGCCGTGATCGAGGCGGCCGGATCCAGGGTGGACTTGAGCATGACCGGATAGATCCCGGCGGCCCCGGCGGCCATCAGGCCGCCGATCAGCAGGCAGGACCCGAGGAAGGCCGCCCGCTCGCGCCGCCGCCACTGGCCGATCACCGCCAGCGCGGTCCCCGCGCCGAAGACTCCGGCCGGCAGCCAGGCCAGCGGCCGGCGCCCGATGCCGGCGAACAGTTCCGGGCGCACCACGGCGGTCTCCGCGCACGTGACGACCAAAAGGGCAAGGACGGCGAACCAGAGCCAGCGGGCCAGCCGCTCGCTTCGGTCATGCACGGGCCCCGTGGTCTTGACGGCGAGGTAGGAGGCGCCATGGGCGCCGAGCAAGGTGACGAAGAAGCCGGCGATCGAGAGGGTGTACCAGTCGAGGATGCCGACCGTCCCCTGCACGCGGAAGTTGGTGAAGAAAGCCAGGGTGAAATCGCCCGAGGCGCCCAGCGGCACCCCGCGCAGGACGTTGCCCAGCGCGGCGCCGATCAGCAGCGCCAGCAGCAGGCTGGCCACCGCGAAGGCGAAATCCCACGCCTCCCGCCACAGCGGATCGCGCACCAGGCCGCGGACTTCGAGCGCGACGCCGCGCAGGATCAGGGACCACAGCAGCAGGAACAGGGCGAGGTAGAATCCGGCGAAGGCCGAGGCTAGCACCGCGGGGAACGCGGCGAACAGGACTCCGCCCAGGGCGACCAGCCAGACTTCGTGCCAGACCCAGAGGGGGCCGATGGCGCGGATCACCAGGCCGCGCTCCGCCTCGTTGCGGCCGACGGCGAAGTGGATCAGGCCGGCGCCGATGTCCCAGCCATCGAGGATGACGAAGCCGGTGAGCAGCAGGACGACAATGGCATAGGCGAGTTCAACCATGGTCCGCCTCCGTTTGGCCGTGCAGCAATTCCCGCCAGAATAGGCCGAGGTAGACGACCCCGACCACGAAATAGAGCCCCAGGAAACCGAGGAGGGTGAAGACGGTATCGCCGGAGCTCACGACCGCGCTGCCGCCCTGGTCGGTGCGGAAGAGGCCGTAGATCAGCCAGGGCTGGCGCCCGAGCTCCGCCGCGCACCAGCCGGCGGTGTTGGCGATGAACGGAAACGGAAACGCCATGAGCAGCAGCCAGAGGAGCACCCGGCTCTCGGGCAGGCGCCCGCGGAACAGTTGGGCGGCAGCGGCGAGCATCAGGACCATGAAGACTGTGCCGAGGCCGGCCATGATGTGAAACGAGTAGTACAGGATTTCAATGTCGGTCGGCCAAGTGTCCCGGGCAAAGGAGTCGAGCCCCCGGACGTCGCTTTCGACGTGGCCGAACGCGAGGAAGCTGAGGAGCCCGGGAATGCGGATTGGATTGTCGAGGCGCTGTTCGCGGACATTGGGCTGGCCGATCAGGTTGATTTCCGCCCGGGCGCCGCTGTGAAAGCGCCCTTCCATCCCCGCCAGGGCCGGTCCTTGATACTGGGCCACCAGCTTGGCCTGGGCATCGCCCGTGGGGAAGGCGACGAGGGCCGAGGCGGCCAGGCCCACGATCACGCCGGTCCGCAGAAACAGCCGGGCCGAATCGAGATGCTCCCGGCGCAGGGCGTAGAAGGCCCCGACCGCCGCCACCACGAACCCCCCGGTCACCAGGGCGGCCGCCTGATTGTGCGTGAACATGACGAGCGCCCAGCGGTTCCCCAGGTAGGCGCCCAGATCGGCCAGGTGCAGGCGCCCGTCGGCCGCCAGGGCATAGCCGGTCGGGTGCTGCATGAAGGCATTGGTCACGAGGATGAAGTAGCCGGAAAGCCAGCTGCCGAGCGCGACGCCGACGGCGGCGAGGAAGTGCGTCCGCGGGCTCAGGCGCCGCTCGCCCCAAACCAGCGCGCCCACAAAGGCGCTCTCCAGGAAGAAGGCGAACATCCCCTCCATCGCCAGGGTCTGGCCGATGACGCCGCCGGAGTAACGGGTGAAGCCCGCCCAGTTCGTGCCGAACTGGAATTCCATCGGGATGCCGGTCACCACGCCGACCGCGAACGTGAGCCCGAAGATCTTGGCCCAGAAGCGGGCGGCTTGCGCGTAGCGGGCTTCGCCGGTGCGCAGCGCCCGCCACTTCCAAATGACCAGCAGGGGCGCCAGGCCCATGGTCAACTGGGGAAACAGGTAGTGGTACGTGATCGTGAACCCAAACTGCAGGCGGCTCCAGAAGTAGGGGTCGTTCATGACGGGAGGGCGGAGGCGATGATTGTTCGCCGGATCGCGGCCGACCGCAAGCTGGGCGCGGGCATGGTTTTGATTTGACTCATGCGGACCCGTGTTCGGCCATTTCCTTCCCTCCCCCCTGGAATTCTCCAGTCGCCCTCGCTCCCCATCATGTCCCGTCGCCCCGCCTGGTTTGGGCTCCTCCCGATCTCAGCCCTCGGCCTCCGCCCCCGCCGCGGAACCGGAGGACCTTCCGACCGAAGTCACCACGATGCCCAACCGGGTGCAGCTTTGAGCCGCTTTACCCGCGAACTTTCCGCCCCCCGGTGCCGATGAGCGGATTTGCGGCGATCCGATCGCTGGTGGCGTTGGCCGTGGTGGGCGCCGTCGCGCTGCGGCGCGCGAGCGCCGCTCCGGCGCCGGACCTGATTTGGCGGTTGGACGATCCCAAGGCCGTCGCCGGCCTTCCGGCCGAGGTGCTGGGAGCGCCCCGGATCGAGGGCCCGGAGGGCGCGCGCTATGCCGTGTTCAACGGGCATTCGGATGGATTCATTCTGCCGGCTTCGCCCCTCGCCGGCTGGAGGGCGTTTACGATCGAAGTGCTGTTCCGGCCGGACGCGGACGGGCCGAAGGAGCAGCGGTTCATTCACCTGCAGGATGTGACCACCCGCCGGCTCACGCTCGAAACCCGCATTTTGGACGGGCAATGGGCGCTCGACACCTACCTGGCCGACGGCCCCAGCCGGCGGACGCTGCTGGATCTGAAGCTCCTCCACCCCTGCGACCGGTGGTATTGGGCCGCGCTGCGTTACGACAGCCAGACGATGACGAGCCTGGTGAATGGGAAAAAGGAATTGGCTGGCCCGGTGACCTTCGCGCCCATGGTGGCCGCCCATAGTGGGATCGGGGTGCGCCTGAACCGGGTCTACTGGTTCAAGGGCGCGATCCGCGAATTGCGGTTCTACTCCGCCGCGCTCGCCGACGCGGACTTGGCCGGGCCGCCCTGAGCGCTGTCATCCGCCGATATAGCTCATCTCAATCTTGGTCCGCGTTTCGCCGCTCGCCCGCACCTCCGCCCGCTCGTCGCTGTAGCGATCGAGGCGTCCGGCCCAGATGCGGCGGACATAGCCGGCCAGCTCCGCGCCGTCCGCCCCGGCGCGCAGGCAGCCGAGTACGTCCCAGCCGAGCGAGGCGAAGAGGCAGGTGTAGAGTTTGCCGTCGGCGGACAGACGCGCGCGGTGGCAGTCCCGGCAGAACGGTTCGGTCACCGAGCTGATGAGCCCGATTTCGCCGCGGCCATCGACGTACCGGTAGCGCGCGGCGACTTCGCCGCGGTAGGCGGGGTTGGCGGGCTCGATTGGCCAGAGCGCATGGACGCGGTCCCGGATTTCCTGGGCCGGAACCACCTGGGTCTCTGACCAGTGGTTCGTGTTGCCCACGTCCATGTACTCGATGAAGCGCAGGACATGCCCGCGACCCCGAAAATAGTCCGCTAGGGCCGGGATTTCCTGGTCGTTCACCCCGCGCTGGACGACGCAGTTGATCTTGATCGGGAAACCGAGGGCGGCGGCCGCGTCGATCCCGGCCAAGACCCGCTCCAGTTTGAAGCCAAGCCCGTTCATCCGGCCGGCGATCTCCGGATCCAGGGCGTCGACCGAGACATTGAGCCGGTCCAAGCCGGCCGCTTTAAGGGCGGGCGCGGCTTTTTCGAGCAGCCAGCCGTTGGTGGTCATGGCGACCTCCTTCAGCCCGTGTTCCTGCTTCAGCGCGCGGACAAAATCCGGCACATCCGGGCGCAGGAGCGGTTCGCCGCCGGTCAGCCGGATCTTTTCGACGCCGAGGGCGACGAAGGCGCCGGCGATGCGGCTCAGTTCCGCCAGGGTCATCAGCTGCGGATCCCGCAGGAAGGCGTAGCCCGCGCCGAAAACCTCCTTCGGCATGCAATAAGGGCAGCGGAAGTTGCAGCGGTCGGTCACCGAAATGCGCAAGTCGCGCAGGGGTCGGTGGAAAGGATCGCGCACAGCGGACATCGGACCGCAATCTACCCCGCCTGGGGCCGCGGCGCCACGCTTATTTCCGTGGCGTCGCCGGCTTTAGGGATGCGCTGGGGCGCCTCCCGGCGGATCCAGCAGCGCCCGGATTTCCTGGTCGTTGCGCAAGGGGGCCATGCGGGGGTCGACATTGAACTCGGCGCGGAGCATGTCGCGCGCGCTGGAGGCATAGCCGTCGCGGGTGACTTCGGTCCCTCGGGAGGCGATCACTTTGCCGGCGCCGACGGCGCCAGGCGAGACGGCCTCCCGCAGGAATTGCAAACCCGTGGCGCGGTCGCCGAACAACAGATTTGCGGCGATCGGTTCAAACCACCAGCTGTTGCCGAATCCGACCCGGTAGGGTCGCCGCGTGTCTTCATTGAGGGCCCGAATGATTTTCCGAGTTTCCTCATCCCGGCCCAGGCCGTGGAGGCACCAGGCTTCGACCGCCATTAAGTTGAGGTCACCCGGCGCTTGCGCCTCCTGTTGCCTCGCTTGCGTCAGGGCGGCGGCGTAGTTGATGGCCGCCAGTTCGCGCTGGCCGGCCCGCTCTTGGAGCGCGGCGACCAGCAGCAGCTTGGGGCCGATGTAGTCGTAGTCGTCGACCCAGCTCTCCGGCATGGAATCCAGGTTGTCGAGGGCCTCCTGCGTCTTGCCGGTGGCCATCGCGTAGACCCAACGGGTGAGCACGACCCGTTCGAGGTTGCGGCCGCGGCCGGGCACCCGGTCGAGGATCGCCTTCATTTCCTCCGGGTCGCCGCGCACCCACAGGGCCACCCGCGATTTCCAGACCAGGGCGTTGACGATCGGTTGGATCGCCAGGGTTCGATCCAGCTCCCGCTCCATGTCCTGGAGCCGGCCCACATCGCGGTAGTGGCGCGACAGCTCATAATGGGTCAGCGCGTCCCGGGGAAAGCGCGCGGCGTCGCGCTCCGCGGCGGCAAGCGCGTCAGTGGTCGAGACGCGGTCATCCAGAAAGAGCGCGTCATCCCGGAAGCGGTATAAAATCGGCAGCGTGGGAGCGAGGGCGATCGCGCGATCGAGGGCCTCTTCGGCGAGCGCCAAGTCGGTGGAATTCCTCCTCCCCTGGTCATAGACGCAGATCCCAAAGGCGCCTTGGGCGTACGCATTGTCCGGCGCCAGTTGCACCGCGCGTTCGGCATAGCGCTTCGCGCTGGCGGCGCGCGCCTGGCTTTGATCAAAGCCGCGGTAGATGAACGCGTTTTGCACCCAGGCCATGACGGTGGCCGCTTCCGGATCCATGGGCTTCTGGCTGAGGACCCCCTGGGCAAAATCTTCGGCCAGCGCATAGTCTTCGGGCACGGCCTCGACGCTGTTGACCAGGTACATGGCCCGCCGGAGGGCGAGGTCATGGGGAAAATCCGGCGCCAGACTGTCCGATCCGGTGGGCGCCGATTCCGCCGCGGCGGCCGGCGCGGGGTGAGACCAGGGTCGCAGATAGATCAGGAGAGCGACGGCCACGGCGGCGGCCCCGAGGCCGCCCAGCAGCGCGAAATTAGGTCGGCGGGGCGGGACAACGGTGGCCGGCCGGGGGCTGGGCGGGCGCGCTGGGGGGTGAGGCCTGGGGTTCATCTCCGCACCGCCGGCGACGAGCCGCCGGACCCGTTCGGGAAACGCCGGCGGAACGGCGCCGCCCGCCAAACGCGTCCACTGAACCGCCAGAAAACTGTCCGGCACCAGCGCCTCGCGCTCGGTCGTGTCATCGATGACGACGGGCACCAGGAACGGCGTGCCCCGGGCGATCAGACGCGACCGCTCCTCGGCCAAATGCCATTCCAGGCGAAAATAGCCTTCGCGCCGAACTTGCGTGCGCTGCGAAATCACCGCCAGGAACAGGGCGCAGTCGCGAATCTGCCGGCGAATCTGGCCGTCCCACGCGTCGCCGCCGCGCAGTTCACTGAGATCCAGCCAAACCTCCAGCCCGGCCGCCCGCAGCGCGTCGGCAATTTTCGACGCGGCTTCGAGGTCTTCCCGAGCATAACTGATGAAGATTCCGCGGGGATCTGACATCGACGGGGATTATTTTGCAGTGCGCGCTGCGATGGCAAGACGCGACCCGGCGGCCCCAGGGGACATATTCACCGTTGCCGCGGGCGAGTGCCCTGACTCCCAATTGACCCCATGAATCGCGCCGCCGCGGCGCCGGCCACACGCCACTGGGTCCCTTATGCCATCGGAGCGGCGCTGCTGATCGCGGCGACGATCGTCGCGTATCTGCCGGCCTTCGATGCGGGTTGGTTTATCATGGATCACGGTGTCTTCGTCACCGACAACCCGTTGATCCATGCGGCGGATGGCTTGCGCCGATTCTGGTTCACGCGCGAGGCCACGGATTATTGGCCGGTCACCTCCTCCACCCTGTGGCTCGAATGGCGGGTGTGGGGCATGAACGCCGCCGGCAACCATGTGACCAATCTCGTCCTGCATCTGACGAATGCCTTCCTGCTCTGGGGCCTGTTGCGCCGCCTGAAAGTGCCGGGCGCCTATCTGGGAGTGCTCCTGTTCGCTCTCCACCCCCTCAACGTTGAGTCGGTCGCCTGGATCACGGAGCGCAAGAACCTGGTTGCGATGCTGTTTTTTCTCCTTTCGATCTGGGCTTTTCTCGCCGCGGAGGACGGGGACGATGCCCGGCGCATCCGCCGTTGGTCCACGGCCAGCCTGATCGCGTTCGCGCTGGCGATGCTGAGCAAAGGGTCGGTGGTGTTTCTGCCCTTGGTCCTGCTGGGAATTGTGGCCTGGCGGCGGCGGCCCACGCGAGCGGACCTGGGGCGCCTGCTCGCCGCGGGGGCGCTGACGGCGGTCCTCTGGCATTTTCGCCGCACCTGGAGCCGCCCGGGCCTCTTTGCCTGGGGCTATTTCTGCGCCGCGCTCCTGCGCGCCCAGGGGCCGAAATAGCTCGGATTGGACGTGCCGACCTCTCCTGCGGACGACTAAGATTGCGACCCCGGCCAGCGTGATCCACGCTGGCTCCATGCTGACCCCGGCCGAGGCTGAACAACGGATCCGCGCGGAAATCCGCCCCCTGCCGCGGGAGGACTGTCCCATCGCCCAAGCCCACGGCCGGGTGCTGCGCGCCGACGTCCTCGCCGACCGGGACCTGCCGCCCTTCGACCGGGTAACGCTCGACGGTTACGCGGTGCGCGCCGCCGCGGTGGCCGCGGGCCAGCGCACGTTTCGAATTGAAGGGACGCAGGCGGCGGGCACGCGGCCGGGAATCCTTGGGCCGGCGGCCGACGCCAGCATCGAAATCATGACCGGGGCGGTGCTGCCGGCGGGCGCCGACTGCGTAGTCCCCTACGAGGACACCGTGCGGGACGGGGCCGCCATGCGGCTGACGGGGGCAGCGAATCCCCCGCCGGGCCAGGCCGTGCATCGGCGCGGGAGCGACCACCGGGCCGGCTCGGTCGTCGTGCCGGCGGGCACGCGCCTCACCGGGCGGGAAATCGCCGTGGCCGCAGCCTGCGGCGGTGGGGCGCTGACCGTGGCGCGCATCCCGAAGATCGCCGTGGTGGCCACGGGCGACGAATTGGTCGAAGTCGAAGCGCCGGTGGCGGCGCACCAGATTCGGCGGAGCAACGATTACGCGCTGCGGGCCGCGCTGATGCTCGCCGGCTACACCCGGACGGAGCGCTTCCACCTGCGGGACATGCAGCCGGAGATTGAGCACCTCCTTTGGCATCTGATCGCGGAGTTCGATGTGATCCTGATCGCCGGCGGCGTTTCGAAGGGAAAATTCGATTTTCTCCCGGGCGAGTTGGACCGGCAGCGGGTGCGCAAGGTCTTCCAAGGCGTGGCCCAGCGGCCCGGCAAGCCCTTTTGGTTCGGCGTGACTCCGCGGGAAACGCCGGTCTTCGCCCTGCCCGGCAATCCGGTCGCTTCCTACACCTGCCTCCACCGCTACGTTTTGCCGGCGCTGGATCAGGCGAGCGGACTGCCGCCCGCCGCCGCGCAGCGGGCGGTGCTCACCGCCCCGGTCACGTTTCGGCCGCCGCTCGCCTGTCTCTTGCCGGTGCGCACGGCGTGCGGAGCGCAGGCCCAGCGGGAGGCGACGCCGGCGCCGAGCAACACCTCGGGGGACTTTGCCGGTCTGGTGCAGACGGACGGATTCGTGGAGCTGCCCGCCGCGCCGGACGAATTTCCGGCCGGGTTTGTGGCGCCGTTCTATCCCTGGATCTGATCGCTCGCGTTGTGGAGTTGAATCCCGGCGCCGGTTGCCGATAGTGAGCCTATGTTCTCTCACCTCGACGCGCAAAACCGCCCGCAGATGGTGGATGTCGGGGGCAAAGCGGTCACCGGGCGGACGGCGCATGCGGTGGCGGAAGTCTGGCTGCCGCCGGCGCTGGCGGCGCTGCTGCAGGACGGCGACATCGCCACGAACAAGGGGCCGATTTTCCAAACGGCGATCCTGGCGGGCGTCATGGGGGCCAAGCGCACGAGCGAGCTGATCCCGCTCTGCCATCCGCTGCCGCTGGATGATTGCCAGATCGAGCTCGCCGCGGGCGAGGCGCGCAGCGACGGGTCGGCGGTGGTCGCGATCCACTGCCGCGTGCGCACCGAAGCGAAGACCGGCGTGGAGATGGAAGCCCTGACCGGAGCAACGATCGCGGCGCTCACCCTCTACGACATGGGCAAGGCCGTGACGCACGACATCGTGATCCAAGGCGTGCGGCTGCTCGAGAAGACGGGCGGGAAAAACAATTTCCGCGCCCAATGAAGACGGTGCAGGTCCAGTACTTCGCGATCCTGCGCGAGCAGCGGGGCGCGGCGCAGGAGGAATTGGCGACGAACGCGGCGACGCCGGCGGAACTGTACGCCGAACTCCAGGCCCGGCATGGCTTCTCCCTGCCGGGCGACCGCGTCCGCGCCGCGATCAATGACGAATTTGCCGCCGCCACCGCGGCGCTCCATTCGGGTGACCGGGTGGTATTTATTCCGCCGGTGGCGGGCGGCTAGACGTGGGCGCGGCATTTCAACTCTCCGCTTCGCCGATCGATGCCGGCGCGCTGCGATCGAGTCTGCCCGACGACCGGGCCGGGGCCTGCGTGACGTTCGAGGGTTGGGTGCGCAATCGCAACGAGGGCCGGCCGGTCACGGCCTTGGATTACGAGGCCTACGCGCCCCTCGCCGAAAAGGAGGGCGCCCGCATTCTGGCCGAGACGGCCGAAAAGTTTTCCGTGGTGGCGGTTCGGTGCGTGCACCGCACGGGCGCCTTGGGATTGGGCGACCTGGCGGTGTGGGTCGGGGTCACGGCGGAGCATCGGGGGGACGCTTTCGCCGCCTGCCGCTATATCATCGACGAGGCCAAGGCGCGCATCCCGATCTGGAAGCGGGAGCACTACGCCAATGGAGCGGCCGCTTGGATCAATTGCGCGACGCGCGGCGAGGGAGCGGCGGCCAAACCGCCATCATAACCGGCTTTTTGGCAACGATAAGGGAAACGATCCAGCATTGGGACAGCATTTTTTTCGGCGGCGCAAAAACAGATTGGATTCGGAGCAGAACCGGCTAGGTTGGCCGTCCACCATGGCTAAACCTCTTTCCGACATCGGACTCATCGGCCTGGCGGTCATGGGTCAGAATCTGGCGCTCAATATCGCCGACCACGGCTTTCAAATTTCGGTTTTTAACCGCACGACGGAGAAGACGGACAAGTTCGTCGCGGAAAATCCCTCGACCCCCGGCGGCGTGGTCGGGACCGCGACGCTCGAGGCGTTCGTGAAGAGTTTGGCGAAGCCGCGCAAGATGGTCATCCTGGTCCAGGCCGGGAAAGCCACCGATGCGGTGATCGACGGGCTCGTGCCGCTCTTGGAAGCGGGCGACATTGTGATCGACGGCGGCAACGCGCTGTGGACGGATACGATCCGCCGCGAAAAGGCGCTGCGCGACAAGGGCCTGCGGTTCGTCGGCAGCGGCGTTTCGGGCGGCGAAGAGGGCGCGCGCTTCGGCCCGTCCCTGATGCCCGGCGGCGACTTTTCATCCTGGCTGGAACTGAAGCCGGTGTGGGAGGCGATCGCCGCCAAGGTGGACGCCAAGACCGGCAAGCCGCTGACCGGCGCCTCGCCCGGCAAGCCGATCGTGGGCGGCGTGCCCTGCACGACATACATCGGAGAGAACGGCGCCGGCCACTATGTGAAGATGGTGCATAACGGCATCGAGTACGGCGACATGCAGATGATCTGCGAGACGTACGCCCTGATGAAGGGGCTCCTGGGCATGAAGCCCGTGGAGATGAGCTCGGTTTTCACCGCCTGGAACCAGGGTTTCTTGGACAGCTTCCTGATCGAAATCACCGCGGATATCCTGAAGCAGAAGGATCCGGTCACGAAGAAGCCCTTCGTCGACATCATTCTCGATACGGCCGGCCAAAAGGGCACGGGCAAGTGGACCTCGACCAACGCGCTCGACATGGGCGTGCCGGCCCCGACGGTCGCCGAAGCGGTCTTCGCCCGCTGCCTGTCCGCGATCAAGGAAGAGCGCGTGGCCGCCGCCAAGATCCTCAAAGGCCCCGCCAAGAAATACCGCGGCAGCAAGAAGGCGCTGCTCGCGGCGCTCGCCGACGCGCTCTACTGCTCCAAGATCTGCTCCTACGCTCAAGGTTTCCAGCTCATGCGCGAAGCGCAGAAGGAATTTAAGTGGAAGCTCAACTTCGGCGAAATCGCCCAGATCTGGCGTGGCGGCTGCATTATCCGCGCGGCCTTCCTGCAGAAGATCACCGAAGCCTATGCCCGGAATCCGAAGCTCGCGAATCTCCTGCTCGACCCGTATTTCACCAAGACGGTGAAGAACGCCCAAGAAAACTGGCGTAAGGTGGTGGCGCTCGCCGCCGAATGCGGCATCCCGGCGCCGACATTTAGTTCGGCCCTTTCGTACTACGACGGCTACCGCTCGGCCCGCCTGCCGGCGAACCTGCTGCAGGCGCAGCGGGACTACTTTGGCGCCCACACGTACGAGCGGACGGACAAACCCCGCGGGAAGTTCTTCCACCTCGACTGGCCGGAGCCGAAGCGGCCTCAGCTGGCGATGTGAGCGGGCGGCCCCGGGGGTCCGAAGCGAATTCAGACCAATGGGGGGGATAATCAACCGATCGCGGGAATAATAAAACCGCGAGCCCCGGCAATTCGAGTGCCCAATCGTCCTCGGGTCGTCCACCCGCGCCCCGGCGTAGAAACTCGGCGCGGGTCAGCGGAAGGGTCATGGGCTTGGGCCGCTCAGTGGGGAGTCTTGCTCGGGTCCGCCAGTGTGCCGGAGGCGCCGTTCTCGATCGGCAACGGCGCGGCGTGCCGCACCTCGACCGGCCCGGCAAATTCGAGCGCGACGACGGAAACGTCCGGATCGGGCGCAGTTCCGGGGAGCGTTACCACCAGTCCGGCGGCGGTGGCTTGACTCGTCACCGCCGCCTCGCCGGCAAGCATCCGGCCCGAACGCGGCGTTTGTTGGATGTCGGGGAGCAGAATTTTTCCGCCGGCGGGCCAGTCCCAGACGTGCAGATAAAGCGTCACGCCGGCGCCCGGATGAGGCTTTTGCGTGGTGCGTCCCCACGCCAGGGCGGTGGGATAAACGCCGCCGCGGCTTCCATAGATCGCGTCGCCGTTCACCTTTAGCCACCGGCCAATGGCCCGCAGACGTTCCGCTTCAGGCTCCGGGATGACGCCCTCCGCGGTCGGGCCAACATTGAGCAAATAATTGCCGTCCTTGCTCGTGATGTCGGATAGATTGCGGATGAGCTGCCGCGCCGATTTCCAGTTCAGGTCGTCGGAGCGATAACCCCAGGAATTGTTGATGGTCATGTTGACCTCGAGCGCCCGGCCCAGCATCGCGCTGGCGGGAATGCGTTGCTCGGACGTGCGAAAATCCCCGAGCACGCCGCCGCCAAGCCGGCTGTTGATCAGGAGATTTGGATAGGATGTCACGAGATCGAAAAACGGCCGCGCCCGCTCGGGGGTCATCTGGTATTCGGTGTCCCACCAGAGAATGTCGGGATGGAATTTTTCCAGCAGCTCACGGACCTGGGGCAGGGCGATCTTGGCGAGATAGTCATCGAACGAACCTTGCTTCTGCGCTTCATCCCAGGGCCGGGTGTTGCCTTTGCCCCCGCCGAGATTCACCCAGTCCTGCGACTGGGAATAATACGTGCCGAAGCGCAAGCCGTGTCCGCGGACAGCGTCCGCCAGCGGCTGCAGCAGGTCGCGCTTCGCACCCGACGCCTGCACCGCGTTCCAATCCGAGTAGGCGGAATCGAAGAGGGCGAATCCGTCGTGATGCTTGGCCGTGATGACGACATATTTCACGCCGGCATCCTGCGCGAGCTGCGCCCAGGCCTGCGGATCGTATTTCGCCGCGGTGAAATCCCGCGCGAAGGCGCGATAGGCGGCGATCGGAATTTTCCCGCGATTCATGATCCACTCGGCGGCGACCGGCTTGCCGTGCCAGAATCCCGCGGGGACAGAGTAGACGCCCCAGTGGATGAACAGCCCGAAGCGCGCCTCGCGAAACCACTGGAGCCGGGCCTCGCGCTGTGCGGCGGTTTCGTCCCGCACCACCGCCGGCAACGCCGGCAGCCCGGCGGAAGCCGGCGCCATGCGAATGGCGGGAGGATCCTCCGCGGCGGAAGCGAGCGGTAAGAGCGAAAGCAGGATGCCGGACAGGGGGATGCCAACGAGAGGGATTTTCATGAAAAGCAAACGGCGGGAAATCGATGCGATTGGCCAGAAGTCCACATTGCCGGCACGCGTCACACATGCACGCGCGTTCGTGCCTGACAGTCTGGTTTGCTCCCAAGTCTCACGAGCCAGGGCAGGCCGGAGCGAGTGCGATTAAATCCAGCTGCGAGCCTCGGTGGCCATTTCAGCCCAGGTCTGCTTCTGGAGCCTTGATTAAAAGCTGGGGGTTTGGGTTAACCGCCTGTATATTCCTCAAATCTACGAATGACGCCCCGCCGGATTGCGCTAGGAGGTTTTTGCAAACACTCCCTCGTTTTGGCGAGTACATTGGTCGGCGTTCTCAACGCCAGCCGCGCCCAGCCCATCCGGCCGCCGGAGCAACTCGTCGCCGAGATCTGCTCCAATTGCCACGGCAAGAATCTTACCGGCAGCGCCGGCCCCAACCTGCTCGACGCGTTTTGGAATCACGGCGGCGATGAGGCGAGCATCCGGCGCAGCATTCGCGACGGCTGGCCTGAGTCGGGCATGCCCCCGATGGGTTCGATTCTATCGCCGCCGGAACTGCAAGCCATGGTCGCCTACATCCGGGTGGAAGGGGTGCTATTCGCCCAAGGCAAAATCACGGTTCCACCGCCCCCGGCGGACGTGACCCTCGACAGTGAGTTGCAGCGGTTTCGTCTCGAGACGTTCGTCCCGGACCTCGATACGCCCTGGGGGATGGCCTTCCTCCCGGACGGGAAGATCCTCGTTTCCGAACGCCCGGGCCGCCTGCGGGTGGTGGAGAACGGAAAACTGCGGCCCCAGCCGATCAAAGGCATCCCCTCGGTTTTCCTGCACCAAGATGGCGGTCTTTTGGACGTGATCGCCCATCCGGACTACGCCCACAACGGCTGGATTTACCTGGCCTACTCGGAATCCGGCGCCGACCCCGACACCTCGATGACCGTCGTGGTGCGGGGCCGCATCCGGGACGCCAATTGGGTCGACCAGGAAATCCTCTTCCGCGCGCCGCCCAATTGCTACTACCGCGGCTATATCCATTACGGCTGCCGTTTTTTGTTCGACCACGAGAACCACCTTTTCTTCACCATCGGCGATCGGGGTCAGTTCGACATTGCCCAGGACCTTGGCAATCCCTGCGGCAAGATCCACCGCATCTGCGACGACGGGCGGATTCCGCCCGACAATCCCTTCGTCGGCCGGCCCGGGGCGCTTGGCTCGATCTGGTCCTACGGCCACCGCCATCCGCAGGGCCTTGCCTATCATCCGGTGACCGGCCGACTGTGGGAATCCGAACACGGTCCGATCGGGGGCGATGAGATCAACCGGATCGAGCCGGGCAAGAACTACGGCTGGCCGGTGATCTCTGAAGGGCGGGAATTCGGCCGCACGTTCACGACGAGTCACCCGGGCATGGAGCGACCGATTGTCTCCTGGACGCCCGCCATCGCCCCCTCGGGCATTGCGTTTTACACCGGGAACCTTTTTCCGAAATGGAAGAACGATCTCTTCGTCGCCGCCCTCGGCGGCCAGCAACTGCGGCGCCTGCGGACTGACGGCGACCGAGTCGTCCACCAGGAGGTGCTATTTCGAGACCTGGGGCGGGTACGCCAGGTCATGACGGGGCCCGACGGCCTGCTATACGTGGAATTTAACGCCCCGGGCCGAATCGCCCGGCTGGTCCCGGTCGCCGACTAAGCCGGCGGCGGAAGCCGCAATCCGCCAATTGCCTTGGCGGGAGCAATCCGTTTTGGTCGTTCTCCGATGAACCCCGCCCCGCTCCGCGTCGGCCTCTACGGCATCGGCCTCGACGCCTATTGGCCGCAGTTTCCCGGCCTCAAACCCCGCCTCGAGGGCTATCTCGCCCGCGTGGCGCAGAAACTCGCCCGGCCCGGCGTCGAAATCGTCAACGCCGGCCTGGTCGACACCCCGGACCGCGCGTTTGCCGCCGGCCGGGAGCTGCGGCGGGCGGATGTCGATTTGATCTTTCTGCATGTCACGACCTATGCGCTGTCCTCGACCGTGCTGCCGGTGGTGCAGCGGGCCAAGGTCCCGGTGATCGTGCTCAACCTGGCTCCTTCCCCGGCCATCGACTACGCGGCCTTCAATGCCCTCACGGACCGCACGCAGATGACCGGCGAGTGGCTCGCCCATTGCGCGGCCTGCCCGGTGCCGGAGATCGCGAACGTGTTTCGGCGCTCGGGCATCCAGTTTCATCAGATCACCGGCGTCCTCGACGACGATCCGGCCTGCTGGCGCGAAGTCGATGACTGGATCGAGGCCGCACGCGTCGCCGCCGGCATGTTCGGCAACCGGCTGGGCTTGATGGGCCATACCTACAGCGGGATGCTCGACATCCAATCCGATGCCACGCTCCAGGGCGCGACTTTCGGCACGCACATCGAGCAGCTTGAGGTCGATGAACTCTCAGCCCGGCGCCGGCAGGTGTCCGCCGCGGCCGCCCAGGCCCGGCGGGCCGAATTCGCGCGGGAATTTGATCTGCAGCCCGATTGCCCGGAGGAGGACCTCGTGGAGGCGGCGCGCACCTCGGTGGCCCTGGACCGGCTAGTGGCCGACCACCGGCTGGGATCGCTCGCCTATTTCTACCAGGGCACCGGCATCGCGGAGAACGAGGCCACCATCGCCTCAATCATTCTGGGCTGCTCCCTGCTCACGGCCCGCGGAGTGCCCGTCGCCGGGGAGTATGAGGTGAAGAACGTGCAAGCGATGAAGATCATGGATCTCTTCGGGGTCGGCGGCTCGTTCACCGAGTACTACGCGATGGATTTCACGGCGGACATCGTGCTCATGGGCCATGATGGCCCGGGGCACATTGCGATCGCGCAGGGCAAGACCAAGGTGCGGCCGCTCAAGGTTTATCATGGGAAGGTGGGCCGGGGCGTCTCGGTGGAGATGGCGGTCAGGCACGGGCCAGTGACCTTGCTCTCCGTCATCGAGACGCCGGGCGGGAAACTCGGCTTGCTCTGCGCCGAAGCGGAATCGGTTCCCGGACCGATCCTGGAAATTGGCAACACCAACAGCCGCTACCGCTTCGCCTGCGGGGCGCGGGAATTTGTCAACCGCTGGAATTCCCACGGCCCCGCCCACCATTGCGCAGTGGGGGTCGGCCATATCGCCGACCGGATCGCCAAACTCGGCGCCTTGCTCGGCATCGCCGCCCTTCGGGTCGCGTAACCTCCGATAATCGGCCGTCCGCGCTTTTTCCGGGCCGGTTCTGCGCGGCCGATCTTTCCCTACGCTTCATGACACCCAATCCCTTCTTCGGCGTTCTGCTGCACTGGATCGGCGGCCTGGCGGCGGCGAGTTTCTATGTGCCCTACCGGGGGGTTAGAAAATGGTCCTGGGAGACCTATTGGCTCGCCGGCGGATTTTTTTCCTGGATCGTCGCACCCTTGCTCCTCAGCGGCGTGCTGACACGCGATCTTCCCGGGGTGCTGACCCGGGCGCCGGGTCGCGCGCTCTTCTGGGCCTGGGCCTTCGGCCTGCTCTGGGGCCTCGGTGGGCTCACCTTCGGGCTGACCATGCGGTATCTTGGCATGTCCCTGGGTTACGGCGTCGCGCTTGGGATCTGTGCGGTGTGCGGCACGCTGATTCCCCCGTTGTTCAAAGGGCAGCTCGCGGCGGTCGCCGCGAGCGTCCCCGGCCGCACGACGCTCGTGGGCGTGGGAGTCTGCGTGATCGGGATATTGTTCTACGCGCGGTCCGGATTGAGCAAGGAGCGCGAGCTGCCGGAGGCGGAGAAACGCGCGGCGGTGAAGGAATTCAATTTTCGGAAAGGGATCGGCGTCGCCTTATTCTGCGGCGTGCTGAGCAGCTGCATGGCTTTCGGCCTCGATGCGGCGAGCCCGCTGGCCGATCTCTCCGCTGCGGCCGGCACCCCGGTGTTGTGGACTGGCCTCCCGAAGCTGGTCGTCGTGCTATTCGGCGGATTTACCAGCAACGCAATCTGGTCGGTCTTTCTGCATGTCCGCCGGCGCAGCGGCGGGGAGTATTTTGCGGCGCGGACGGCGGCGGCCGAACCGGTGCCGCGCCTCGGAAACTGGCTGCTGTGCGCTCTCGCCGGCTTCACTTGGTACTTCCAATTTTTCTTCTATACCATGGGCGAAACCCAGATGGGACGGTTCGGTTTCAGCTCCTGGACGCTGCACATGGCGAGCATCATCATTTTCAGCGCGCTTTGGGGCTTGGCCCTTAAGGAATGGCGGGGCACGAGCCGGCGCACGCGGCGGTGGCGCACGGCGGGTTTGGCTGTGCTCGTTCTTTCAACCCTCGTCATCGGCTACGGCAACTATTTGGCCATCGCATCCGCGCCCCATTGATGAAGTGGTCTCCATATCCGGCAGGTAGACGTAGGCCAGCGGCCCAGCAGGGGTCGATTTTGCCTCGAAGCCCGCGGCGGCCAATGCCATGAGTGAGGGCCCATTGCCCGAGGAACCTAAACCGTCCGTTTTTCCCGAAACCCAGTGGACTCAGCTGGGCGGGGCCGCTGTCGGTGGGACGGATGACTTGGACCGCCTGATCCGGCAATACTGGGCCCCGCTGCGGATCTTCTTCCTGGCGACCTTTCCGCAGCTGCGCGCCGACGCCGACACCTGGCTGCAGGATTTTGCGGAAGATAAGATGCTCAAGGCCGGTTGGCTGAGCCGGGCGGACCGCAGCCGCGGCCGGTTTCGGGATTTTCTGAAAACGAGTCTGCGGAACTTCGTGTACGACCGGCTTAATCTCGCTGCCGCGAAGCGGACTGCCGTGCCGTTCGACGCCGTGGAGGCGGACCTGGCCCAACCGGCGGAGCCTTCGGAGGCCTTCGATCTTATGTGGGTGCGCACGGTGCTGAGCGAGACCCTGAAGCGGATGGAAGCGGATTGCCGCGACCCGGCGGAGGACCAGCCGCGCCGCAGCTATATCTGGGAAATGTTTCGGATTCGGTTGCTCGACCCGATCTTCAACGACACCGAGCCGCCGCCCTACAGCGAGCTCATCCAGCGGTTCGAACTGGTTTCCCCGACCGACGCTTCAAATCTGCTCTTCAGCGGCAAACGGATCTTTAAAGCGCACTTGAACCGGGTGATCCAGGACTACGCCGGGAGGGATGCGGCCACGGCGGGGGAAATCAAGGCTCTGGAGGAGTTTGTCGCCGGATTGGCGGCCCGGGGCTGAATTCGTGCGCAAGATCCTCCCGCCGACCCCGTAGTAGCTACCGAAGACCCAGCCATGCCCGAACGCGACTATAGCGAAGCCGCCCTCCGCAGCAACCCGAAGGGGCTGGCCGCCCTGTTCAATTCCGGGTCGGCGACCGCGCGCCTGTGGCGGCCGGATGAGTTGACCGCGATTTTCCGCCACCAGCTGACCGCTCCGGTCCTGGTCGATCTGGGCCGGCTCGATCTCGGCGCCGCGGCCAAGCTGAAGGGGCTCACCGATGCCCAAGGGCTTATCCTGAAAAGCTTTGCCGAACTGTTTCATCACCCCACCCCGCCGATCGAACTGCTGGCGATGACCAAGGATTTCGCCAAGGCGAACATGAGCCAGCCGGAGAGCGCCCTGCCGCATGAAATCGCGACGGCGATCTACTACCTGAGCATCGCCGCGGCGGCGGTGCGTCTGGGCGAACGCATTTCGCAGCTGCCCGACGCCGATCTGCGGCGCGGCTATGCCTGGGCCTGCGCCCAGGAGTGGATCGACGCCGACACCAAGGCCTTGTTGCTGACGGCCAGCGGCCGGCTGTCGGGATCCTCGCCATGAGTGTCCCGGATGCCACCCCCGGAAACGAGGCCTTCGATCCGCCGAAGTCCTCTTTCGGCGGACCGATCGCCGAATTCGTCGCCCAACGCGTGCTCACCCCGCCGGTGCGGCCGGGTCTGCTCGCCAACCTGGGGCGCTTCGAGATTCTCCGGCTGGTCGGCGGTGGCGGCATGGGCGTCGTCCTCCTTGCCCGCGATCCGGAAGCCGGGAGCCAGGTGGCGATCAAGCTCGTCAAGCCGGAGCTGCTGGGCGACGCCCAGATCAAGCACCGGTTTCTGAAGGAAGCCGGGCACATGCAAAAGCTGAAACACCGCGGCATCGTGCCGGTGACCGAAATCGGCGAATCGGCGGAGGGGCCGTATTTCGTGATGCCCTATCTCGAAGGTGGCAATCTCTCGCGACGGATCCGGCCGGATCAGCCGCTGGAGCCGGCGGCGATCCTCGACATCGCCCAGCCGGTGGCCGAGGGGCTGCAGTTTGCGCATCGCCGGGGCATCATCCACCGCGATTTGAAGCCGGGGAACATCCTACTCGGCCCCGACGGCTCGGCCTGCCTCGCCGACTTCGGCCTCGCCCGGACGGTCTTCAACGACACGGTCGTGGACGCGGGGACCGAGCAGTGCGAGGGCACGGCCCCATACATGTCTCCGGCCGTGGCGGAGGGCCACGCCGAGGACACCCGCTGCGATATCTATGCGTTCGGGGCCATTCTGTATGAGATGCTGACCGGCCGGCCGCCCTACGAGGGTCGGACCACCTGGGAGGTGCGCCGGCAGATCATCGCCGGGCCGCCGGCGGCGATCGCTTTGCTCAATCCCAAGGCCGACGCGCGCCTGGCCGCGGTCGCGGAAGGGGCGATGGGCCGGGAACTGCGCGATCGGTACGCCGACATGGGCGACGTCGTGGCCGACCTGAAGCGCGTCCGCCTGGGCAAGCGCCCCCTGGGGCCGCACGGCATCGGCCGGAAAGTCCGCCGCCGCCTTGGGCGGACCTCCGGCATCGCGGTCATCGTCGCGGCGGCCGTGGTGCTGGCCCTCGCGATTTGGCTTCGGCCCATCCGCTGGTTCGCGCCCGCCCCGGTTGCCGCCGGGCCGAAGGCGGTGCCGCTCGGTCCGCCGGTGCCGTTTCATTTTCACGATCCGACCGGGATGGCGTTCGACCCGCAGGGCAATCTCTACGTGAGCGACAAGCTCGACGGCGTGGTCTACGAGGTCCTGCCGACCGGCCGGGTGGTGCCGGCGGCCGGCCTGAAGGGCGTCTTGGGCGGCACCGACGGCGAGGGCGAGACCGCCCGCTTCAGCATTCTGCGCGGGCTCACCTTTGATCCCACCGGCTTCATCTTCTACCTCTCGGATGGGTTTCGCATCCGGATGATTTCGCTGCACGGCCCGGTCTGGACCCTTGCCGGCTCGTTCCGCGAACCGGGTTCCCTTGACGGCCCGGTGCGGCAGGCGCGCTTTGTGACGCCGACCGGACTGGCAATCGACAAGGTCGGCAATCTCTACGTCGCCGACCTGGACGCGATTCGCAAAATCACGCCCGAGGGGGTCGTCAGCACGCTGGCCGGATCGCCCGGCCACGCCGGCCGCGAAGACGGGAAGGGAGCGGCGGCGCGGTTCAGCGACCAGCCCAAGGGCATCGCGGTTAGCGCCGACGGCACCGTATTCGTGGCCGACGGCCTCAATCACCGGATTCGGAAAATCTCTCTCGCAGGCGAGGTGACCACGCTGCCGGGGACCTTCGGCCGGCCCACGGGGATCGCGCTGGATGCGGCGGGTGATGTCGTGATCGCGGATGCCGACCGGGATGCCGTCTTCACGCTCTCTCCGGCCGGCGCGGTGGCGACCCTGGCCGGCCAGGCGGGCACGCCGGGCCGGGCCGACGGCACGGGGACCGCGGCCCGCTTCAATCGGCCGCGGGTATTGGCAATCGACGCGGTGGGGATCATTTGGGTGGCCGACGCGGGCAATCAGGCCCTGCGCAAGATCACGCCGGCCGGGGTGGTGACCACGGCCGCGCTTTTCACGCAATAATCCGCCGAGACTTCCGTATAGGCTTCTGACGCCCCGCTCCCATTTCCCTCCTTTTTCTCCCATGAAAACACCTTTCCTTTTTCGGCCGCGGCCATTCGCCCCGGCTGCCCTGGCGCTCAGCGCGTTCATGCTGGCCTTGGCCCCGGGCCTGAGCGCGCAAGACGCGCCTCCGCCCAACGCGGCTCCCGCCGCGGACCCGGCCGCCGCGCCGGCGGCGCCGGTGGAATTGCCGCCGGGAGCCCAGGATGTGGTCAAGCTCACGCAGGCCGGCCTCAACGAGGACGTCATCATCGCCCAAGTGCGCAGCGCCGGCTTCATCTACCGGCTCACCGCCGACCAGATCATCGCGCTCACCAATGCGGGGGTCTCCCAAAACGTGATCCGGGCGCTGATCGAGCCCTCCAGCGGAGCGAATATGTCGACTGCGACCACGACGGCGCCGATCTCGGGCGATTCGGCTCCGCCGAGTCCCCCGAGCGCGCCGCCCCCGGCGAGCACTGAGCCGGCTCCCGATGCCGCCACCGCCGCTCCGCCGACCACGACCTCGCCCGCGACTCCGGACGCGGCCCCGCCCAGCGCGCCGCCGGCCGCGCCGATCAATTTCGACTACGTCCAGAGCCAGCTCTCGCCCTACGGCATGTGGATCCAGGTTTCGCCCTACGGCTGGGCCTGGGTACCCTCCGAGGCGGCGGGCAATCCCTTCTGGCAGCCCTACGCCGACGCGGGCCAGTGGGTCTACACGGACCTCGGCTGGTATTGGAATTCC